>ERZ1673766.104-NODE-105-length-1370-cov-37.908745_pt1 | contig 1370 bp, 1 predicted proteins | sample MGYA00580143_ERZ1673766 | MGnify/ENA primary metagenome ERZ1673766 (study PRJEB41219, sample SAMN04549641) | soil metagenome | isolation source: soil | place: USA:California, San Francisco Bay NWR | collected 2009-02-09 ... | reverse complement strand
ATCCCGTTTGAAGAAAAAATGGAACAATTGACAAGTGAACTAGGTGTACTATTTAAAGAATCCCGCCGATTAGAAGAAGAAATCCGGAAGAACCTAAGGGGGATTGGGTTTGAGTTTTAATGAGTGGAGAGAGGAAAAGCTTGAGGATGTTATTGAATTTAACCCCAGTGAAACAATAAAAAAAGGAAAAGTTGTCAAAAAGATCGGAATGGATAAATTGATGCCCTTTCAAAGAAAAATAGAAGGGTTTGTAGTAACAAAGTATACGAGTGGTACTAAATTTCGGAATGGTGATACTTTGTTAGCCAGAATTACACCTTGTTTAGAAAATGGGAAAACAGCACAAGTTTCTATTCTTGAAGAGGGAGAAGTAGGTTTCGGATCTACTGAATTCATTGTTTTAAGAGAAAAGCCAGGAATATCAGATAGAAATTTTATATATTACCTAAGTATTTCTCCTAAGCTTAGAGATATTGCAATTAAATCTATGACAGGTACTAGTGGTAGACAAAGAGCTCAGGTGGATGTAATTAAAAATTCAATTATAAAACTTCCTCCAATTGAGGAACAAAGACAAATTGCAAACATTTTATCGTCACTTGATGAAAAAATCGAAATCAACAACGAAATTAACAAAAAGCTAGAAGAAATGGCTCAGGCGATTTTTCAGCATTGGTTTGTGGACTTTGAATTTCCAAATGAAAATGGTGAACCGTATAAATCCAGTGGCGGGGAAATGGTTGAAAGTGAACTGGGGATGATACCTAAGGGGTGGAAAGTTACGATCTTAGATAATATTGTAAATATTTCAACTAAGAGTATTAATCCTCAAAATTATGCTGAAAGAGTATTTGAGCACTATAGTATACCAGCATTAGATAATAATAAAACACCTGAAATACAAATGGGTAAGGAAATAAAAAGCAACAAATATCTAATTGATGATAATGTCATTTTAATTTCAAAACTTAATCCTAATACCAAGAGGATTTGGAAACCTATACCCCAATATAAATTTGCAATATGTTCAACAGAATTTATAGTTTATGTCCCAAAAGAAAACAATATTTTTTACTATGTATATGAATTTATCAATTCTGATTACTTTAGCGAAATGTTAGTATCTCATGCTACCGGTTCAACTGGAAGTAGACAGAGAGTAAAACCGAAAGATACTTTAAATTTTAAAATATATTTACCACCTGTTGAATTAATGGTTAAATTTTCAAAAGCTGTAAAACCAATGCATGATAGTATCTCATTAAAAAATTTAGAAATTCAAAAACTGGTATTGACTAGAGACACCCTCCTCCCGAAACTCATGTCCGGGGAGATTCGTGTGCCTGTTGAGGAGGAAAAATAATGGAAAG
>ERZ1673766.98-NODE-99-length-2173-cov-32.562795_pt1 | contig 2173 bp, 1 predicted proteins | sample MGYA00580143_ERZ1673766 | MGnify/ENA primary metagenome ERZ1673766 (study PRJEB41219, sample SAMN04549641) | soil metagenome | isolation source: soil | place: USA:California, San Francisco Bay NWR | collected 2009-02-09 ... | reverse complement strand
CCTACGACCGATCGGTTAACAGCCGATTGCTCTACCACTGAGCTACTGCGGAATAATTATAATACTTGTAAAATGGGCCTGAATGGACTTGAACCATCGACCTCACGCTTATCAGGCGTGCGCTCTAACCAGCTGAGCTACAGGCCCATAAATATGGAGCGGGTGATGGGAATCGAACCCACGACAACAGCTTGGAAGGCTGTGGTTTTACCACTAAACTACACCCGCATTATTTAATTATCATTCTGATATTTATTTTTTTTGTTGAGAACTCGACAGCCTTCCATCATGCCTCTTCCTCTACCAGCCTATTCGCAGAAGCTACAAATATAAGATAGGGCGACTAGTGGGAATCGAACCCACGAATGTCGGAGCCACAATCCGATGCGTTAACCACTTCGCCATAGCCGCCACAATAGTTGGCTCAAAGTGGTGGCTCGGGACGGAATCGAACCGCCGACACAAGGATTTTCAGTCCTTTGCTCTACCGACTGAGCTACCGAGCCATAATAGTTAATGTTAGGTATGGCGGTCCGGACGGGACTCGAACCCGCGACCTCCTGCGTGACAGGCAGGCATTCTAACCAGCTGAACTACCGGACCAATATTGCGGGGGTAGGATTTGAACCTACGACCTTCGGGTTATGAGCCCGACGAGCTACCAGACTGCTCCACCCCGCGATAATAAAATTATTAATATATGGCGGAGGAAGAGGGATTCGAACCCCCGCGCGGTGTAACCCGCCTGTCGGTTTTCAAGACCGATCCCTTCAGCCAGACTTGGGTATTCCTCCAAACAAATATGGTGGACCTTGTAGGACTCGAACCTACGACCGGACGGTTATGAGCCGTCTGCTCTAACCAGCTGAGCTAAAGGTCCATTGATACGTTTTAAAAAATTTTCCATTTTCAATAACTAAAATTTATTCGTACCCATATCAAAAAACTTATGGGCATAACAAGAGATTTAATCAAAGACGCTTTGCACTAACCAGCTAAAACTAAAGGTCAATTTTATTATTTACTTAAAAATATAAAATAATAGCGGCGGAGGGGATCGAACCCCCGACCTCACGGGTATGAACCGTACGCTCTAGCCAGCTGAGCTACGCCGCCATATTAAATTATTATAAATAATAAATGGTGGAGCCTAGCGGGATCGAACCGCTGACCTCCTGCGTGCAAAGCAGGCGCTCTCCCAGCTGAGCTAAGGCCCCATCATATTTTTGCTATCGGGAAGACAGGATTCGAACCTGCGACCCCATGGTCCCAAACCATGTGCTCTACCAAGCTGAGCTACTTCCCGTATTAAAAACGCGCCCGATAGGAGTCGAACCCATAACCTTCTGATCCGTAGTCAGACGCTCTATCCAATTGAGCTACGGGCGCATTTAATGGTGCCGAGGACCGGAATCGAACCGGTACGGTAGTCACCTACCGCAGGATTTTAAGTCCTGTGCGTCTGCCAGTTCCGCCACCCCGGCGTTATTCTGGAGCGGAAGACGGGATTCGAACCCGCGACCCCCACCTTGGCAAGGTGGTGTTCTACCACTGAACTACTTCCGCATAAATTTATAGATATGCGGGTGAAGGGAGTCGAACCCCCACGCCTTACGGCGCCAGATCCTAAGTCTGGTGCGTCTGCCAATTCCGCCACACCCGCAAATGGTGAGCCATGGAGGATTCGAACCTCCGACCCTCTGATTAAAAGTCAGATGCTCTACCGACTGAGCTAATGGCTCGTTATTATATTTGCATTATTAATCAATAGCCGCTACCTCATTAGGGCATCTACGACGTCCCGATCTCAGTAAGATTATTCAAGAAGCGGCTCGATCGGTACGCTGATGTTTATTCAAGGAAGCATATTCCTTCGTGCTCTACCGACTGAGCTAATGGCTCATTTCTAAAACTTGTCCATATGGTGCCGGCCAGAGGACTTGAACCCCCAACCTACTGATTACAAGTCAGTTGCTCTACCAATTGAGCTAGGCCGGCATAATATTATAATGGAGGTTGACGGGATCGAACCGCCGACCCCTTGCTTGTAAGGCAAGTGCTCTCCCAGCTGAGCTAAACCTCCAATGCCTGGCAACGTCCTACTCTCGCAAAGGCAAAGCCTTCACTACCATCGGCGCTGAGAAGCTTAACTTCCGTGTTCGGGATGGGAACG
>ERZ1673766.95-NODE-96-length-2498-cov-47.726566_pt1 | contig 2498 bp, 3 predicted proteins | sample MGYA00580143_ERZ1673766 | MGnify/ENA primary metagenome ERZ1673766 (study PRJEB41219, sample SAMN04549641) | soil metagenome | isolation source: soil | place: USA:California, San Francisco Bay NWR | collected 2009-02-09 ... | reverse complement strand
TATTTACTTCAGAATTCTTTGCGGATCTCTCTACAGATGCAACAATTGGAATTGGCACAACATTTATATCTTCCGTTGCATCCAGTGCTGCAGTCGGTGCGGTTGGCGGTTCTGTAGTTCCTGGATTAGGTACAGCAGCAGGGGCAGCGGCAGGCTTATTAGCTGGGATTGGAAGTTATTTCATTATGGAATCACGTTTTGGGAAATCAATCAAGAAAAGTATTCGATCGGGTTTCAAAAAAGCCTACGACGGTATTGGAAAAGCAGGTAATTGGATAGGTTCGCAGTTTAAATCAGGACTAAAAAAAATAGGTGGTATCTTTGGATAATAATCGACTTACATTTAAAGAAAGTAAATTAGTTTCAGCAATTGGATTTAATTTATTTTTTGCTTTATTATTTAGTGCATTACCGGAGTGGAGTACAAAGTTTTGGCTAATTAATACAACTGTTGCTATGTTCTTTATCATTCGAACTGCTTATGCTTGGTTGACAATGACTGACAGTAAAAGATATTTCTCGATAATGAGCTACGGTATGATTTTTATGATGGCATTTGTAGGTGCACAACCGATTATACGATTACTTTGGATTGGGGAAAGTCATTTATGGATTCTTTTTGTGGTCACTTGGTTATTATTATTTATTGTCACCCACCTATCTAAATGGAAGATTGGCAAAATGTTTAAAGATCCATTTGATTCCAAGGGTGGGAGGATTTTCCATATATTATTTCTTATTGTTATAATCCTTCTTCCCTTCATTATGATATTTACTAGTCAAGAGGGGACGACAATAGCAGAACAGTACATTGAATTTATGGCAATGGGGGCAGTTGCTTATATTATTTCTCTTTTCTGTTTGTTTATGTTGCCGGCTTTTCTCATCAAGCCGGAAGAGATGGATTCCCTTTAATGAAATGAAAGTAGGCGGTTCTTAATCTGTTACCGCCTACTTGTTCAGAAAAGACTTGAAAGTTAAAATAAACGTGTTTGTAACCAGAAAGGTGGGATTAATTTATATGTTTCATTTCCTAGGATTATTAAAAGCAATGAGTGTACCCTTCATCTATATGATTGTATTTGGATTTATTTCTGGTTTTTTACCAAATATGGATTTGGACTTAATGATAGTCTTATTATTTTTTCCAACCTATATATTAATAGGTATTTTAGCCCCAATTTATAATAAAAAACACCTTATTTTGCTAGTTTTATCGGAAGTTTGTCACTTAGTGTTTTAAATATCTTTTTTGGCCATTTCTTTATTGAACTAGAAACGTTGGCAGATCCTGACAGAGTAAACAGAAGTTTGGTATTAAGTACATCAGTCTCAATCATTACGACAAGTATTTTTCTGTTTACTAAAAAGCGAAAGGTGTTAAAAAATGTTTAAAGATGTATTAGATATTTATAATAAACATTTACCGTCCATATTAGTTTTAAGTATTACACTTGTATTTCCGGTTACCTTTTTTATCCAATTAGTAGTTGTCTATGTTTATGAAAGCAGTACAGTTTTATTTCCTTCAATTATTTCTCTGTGTCTATTAATCATTAACTTTATTGTATTGTTTTCTCCATTTAGTTTTTTAACACATAAAGATTTAAGTGATGAAACAGTAAGCTTGAAAGAATTGTACGCGGTCTTTTTTAGCTATTTCTTTTATTTATTATTATTTTCCGTTATTGTTTATGCCATCTCGGTTTTTGGCTCATTTTTGATACTAGTGCCGACAATTATTGGATTCTCAATAATATTCCTTTTGCCTGTGTTTGTAGATGAAACATCAATGAAAAATCATTTTCGGAAAGCATGGTTAACACTGAAGTCAGAGAATATAGCTGTTTTAGGGGATATTGTAATTATTTCTTCTGTTCAAATATTACTTTGGACTATTTTAACCTATATTATTAAAGATTTGGAAAATAGTTTTTTCTTTTTTCTTGTTCTGAGAGCCCTAGTCAATACATTTTTATATCCGCTTTTTTATATTTACTTAGCGAGAAAGTATGGACAATTACACGAGGATAGAAAGTGGGTGACCTTTTGATGCAATCGGAATTGGCAACACATTCAACATTTGAATTTAAAAAAACAAATATATTTCTTATGATCATTTTATCAATAGTAACAATTGGTACTTACAATGCATATTGGTTTCTTAGCAGAAAAAAATATTTTAAAAATCTAAATACAAAAAATGTTATACCATATAAATGGTGGATTATTATGTTAATATATTTAATTCTTTCCTTATTGTATTCATTATTTGGCCCGGTTTTTTTTACAGAATATGGTATAGCTGTTCTGGATAGCATTGATATCATTTTGGCATTTTATTTTGTCGGCTGTTTAAATTACTCGGCTTTTCGAGCAAGAGAAATGATAGAAGATTATTTTGAAGAAGAAATTTTTCAATCATGGCTGCTTGCTGTCTTCAATATTTGGTATCTCCAATATAAAATTAATCGTTTAGTTGATGCCGGGGGAAATTT
>ERZ1673766.80-NODE-80-length-9244-cov-33.596365_pt1 | contig 9244 bp, 12 predicted proteins | sample MGYA00580143_ERZ1673766 | MGnify/ENA primary metagenome ERZ1673766 (study PRJEB41219, sample SAMN04549641) | soil metagenome | isolation source: soil | place: USA:California, San Francisco Bay NWR | collected 2009-02-09 ... | reverse complement strand
GTTATTTGTAGTACGTACCGTGAAGGTACGTTTATTTTTTTATTTCGGGCTTACTTTAGAATGAAACGTTGAGCTAGTGGCCGGTGATGATTCATTGTTAGCCGAGTTTTAAGATGTGTCAATCCTGCCAAAATTAAGACAGCCCTGAAGAGTAAAAATTCTTCGAGATAATTCCACCCAAACTTTGCCAAATATGTGATAATAAGGGTATGTAAAAAACCTAATATATTGGCATTTGGGGGGATTATTTTATGGTAACGAGGAAGGAAAAGCGTGAAAAGGAAAAAGAGGTAAATTATTTATTCGAGTTGCTAAAAACACAAAATCACTTTTTTAAAAATTTGAACAAATTACTTAAAGAGGTTGACGATCCAAGGCACCAAAGCTATATCACCTATGACACGGAAGTCCTTTTGATGATGGTTATTTTGAAAAATGCATGCAACTTAAAAAGTATGCGTGAAATGACAAATGAATTCAACAAGGAAGAGTGCATCAAAAATGTGGGAAAATGGTTGGGGAATGAAGATTTGGAAGAACTGCCCCATTATGACACAATCAATGATTTTTTGTCACGATTGAACCCGGCAGAACTTGAAAGGATCCGAATCGATATGATCAAGAAATTATTCAAAAAGAGGTGTTTTGAATCCTATCGTATCAATGGGAAATACTGGGGTATTGCCATAGATGGGACCGGTATTTTTACTTTTGACAAAAAACATTGTGAACACTGCCTGAGACGAGTGTACAAATACACAGACAAGGAAACGGGTGAAGAAAAAACAAAGACCATCTACATGCATCATGTCTTGGAAGCCAGTTAATTGTGGGAAATATGGTACTAAGTGTGGCCTCCGAGTTTATTGAAAATGAATCAGAGGACGTAAAAAAACAAGATTGTGAGTTGAAAGCTTTTTATCGACTGACTGCTAGACTGAAAGACACCTTTAAAAAACTGCCTATCTGTCTGATTGCCGATAGTCTTTATGCCTGCGAAAATGTATTGAAACAATGCAAGGCGAATAATTGGAACTACTTATTCCGTTTTAAGGAAGATCGTATCAAAAGCATCGCCGATGAGTTTGAAGCGTTAAAAAATATGGAAGAGGAGGAAGGCAAGAAAGCCAATGTGGTAAAGATACGTGAAAGCGAACAGCGAGGGGAAATCACCTGGGTGAACGATATTGATTACAGAGGCTTTGGGGTGAATGTTTTCGAATGCGAAGTAGAAGATGAAAAAAGAAAACAAAAATTTACCTTTATCACAGATATAAAAATCACAAAAAACAATGCAAAGAAACTGATGAACGCTGGCAGAAGCCGCTGGAGAATAGAGAATGAGGGGTTTAACAGGCAAAAAAACCTGCGCTACCACATTGAACACGCAAGCAGCCAAGATTACAATGCCATGAAAAATCACTACCTATTAACCCAAATTACAGAGATTATCATGGTGTTACATGAGCATGGGTCAAAAATATTGAGAAGCATGAAGAAAACGATAAAAGAAATATCCTCGCGATTGTTAGAAGCCTTTCGCGGGCAAACACTAACAGACGAGGATATCGCACAACTGGGAAAACCTATGCAAATTAGGTTTACCTAGCGATTTAATTGTACCAAAGGATGTGATGTTTGGCAAAGAAAAAAAGTTATCCACAAAAAAAATAAGCAAATTTGGTTCTTTTTGACCCTTTTTGTAAATAAATTTAACTGGAAAATTTTACCAACTATGGATAAGTCGTAATTGCATAATACTACCGAAAATTGATAAATTTACTCCTCATAGCTGAAAGTCCTTATCGAATTTAGAAGAAGAAAAGGATATTAAAAAACGCTTGTTAGCTTTCAAAAAAGTATTGGAACAAAATGAAGTGATTGATACGTTTGATCGGTATGTATTTGAAAGTGTCGTTGACAAGGTAATTGTCGGTGGAGTAGATGAAGAGGGAAATAAAGATCCTGCCATGATTACGTTTGTATATAAAACGGGTTTAAGTAATAGTCTAGATGGTGAAAAATTTAAACCTGCTAGAAGAAATACGAAAAAAGAAAACACAAAAACATCTAATGAATTGTGTTCACATACAGTCAACGAGGATAATAAATTGTGTTCACATAGTAGTGACGACACATGTAGAGTGTTGCGCGTTACTAAAAAAAATATAAATTTATGGAAAAGCTCGGTTAATCTTTAGTTTTAGACGAGCTTTTCCAAACTAAATAAATAAACCTCATATAAATTTATACTGCTGTTTATGCAATGCATGCTTCACACCCCATTTATGCATTGCATGTAATAATGGTTCAAGTTCCTTTCCATATTCCGTAATGGAGTACTCGACTTTTGGGGGAACTTGTGGATACACGAAACGCTCAATAATATCTTCATTTTCCAATTCTCGTAAATTTTTGGTTAACATTTTTTGGGTGATATTGGGGATGCTACGTTTTAAATCACTGAAGCGCATTGTTCCATTTTTTAATAAATGGAGTAAAATAATCGGTTTCCACTTGCCAACAATTATTTCAAGGGCATCTTCAACCCGACATAAATTCGGTTCGATATTCATTCGAATCCCTCCAGTAGTATCCTTTTGTATACTATACCACTTTTTTTTGCGTACTTACATGGATATTGATTGTAACTTATAATGATATTACAAAGGTTTATATCGAATTCATCATTTGCAATTTGATATATAGAAATATTATTTTGAAGTAAATGTGTACGAAAGAAGGTAATAAAGATGGGTATGGAAAAATATCGGATAGATCCGAGCAAAGGCTTGGAGTTTGGTATCTATACACTAGGGGATCATTTAGCAAATCCTTATACGGGGAAACGGATTTCTCCTCAACAGCGGTTGCAAGAAATTATTGAGATCGCCAAACTTGCAGAGCAGGCCGGAGTCGACTTTATAAGTGTTGGAGAAAGCCATCAAGAATATTTTACCACTCAAGCACATTCAGTCGTGTTAGCTGCGATTGCTCAAGCAACGGAAAAAATAAAAATTGGCAGCTCTTCAACAATTATTAGTACGTCAGACCCAGTACGAGTTTACGAAGATTTTGCAACAATTGATTTAATCTCAAATGGCCGTGCTGAAATTATTGCCGGACGGGCGTCAAGAGTCGGGCTCTTTGAACTGCTTGGCTATGATCTACGGGACTATGAGGAATTATTTGAAGAGAAATTCGAATTATTATTGGAAATCAATGAAAATGAAGTGGTTAATTGGAATGGTCAGTTTCGAGCACCATTAAAAAATGCAAAAGTCCTTCCACGACCAAAAGAAGGGTCAATGCCAATTTGGCGTGCGGTGGGCGGAACTCCTGCCAGTGCAATAAAAGCCGGTTATCAGGGTGTTCCAATGGCCCTAGCAATGCTTGGCGGTCCTGCATCTTACTTTAAACAGTCGATTGATGCATATCGTGATGCGCTAACTCGGCGTGGGCTTGATCCGACAGATTTCCCAGTTGCAACAACCGGCTTTTTCTATACAGCAGAAACAACCCAGCAAGCATTAAGCGAATATTACCCTCACATAAATGAAGGAATGAAACGAACGAACGGCCGCGGCTTTGCGAAACAATTATTTGCCCAAGGCGCAGACCAACGCAGCATAATGAATGTCGGCAGCCCTCAGCAAGTCATTGAAAAAATTCTCTATCAACATGAACAGTTCGGACATCAACGATACATGGCACAAATGGATTTTGGGGGTGTGCCTTTTGACCGAATTAAACGAAATATCGATATAATCGGAACAGAAATTCTACCTGCAATAAAAAAATATACAGCAATAGTTGAGGGGGGCAAAGAATGAAGGTTGTCGGATTATCCGGGTCAAAAGTTGGTTCAAAAACAAGAACGGCAATGGATGCCACATTAAAAGAATTGAAGGAAAATTATCCGGAAACTGAAGTAACGTTAATTGATTTAGCGGAATATGATGTTCAATTTAGTGATGGTCGCAATTATTGGGAATATGAAGGTGACACAAAATATGTAACAGAAACGATTATGGATGCAGAAGCCATTATCATAGGGACGCCAATATTCCAAGCATCAATTCCAGCAACATTGAAAAATATTTTTGACTTGCTTCCGGAAAGGGCATTTGAGGGGAAAATCGTCAGTATTATTGTTACAGCCGGAACATCAAAACATTACTTAATAGCCGAGCAACAATTAAAGCCCATTTTATCGTACATGAAAGCACAAATTGTTCAATCATATGTTTTTATAGAAGAAAAAGATTTTTATCGGAAAGAAATTATTAATGATGATGTTATTTTCCGAATTCAACGCTTAGTGGAAGATACGGTTGTGTTGACGGAAACTTTTGCAAAGATTCGCGAGGTGAAGGAAGCTGAGTATGGTTTTTAACGTTCAGTTATGAGGAAGGACAAATCGTTCTTCCTTTTATTTTTAAAAAGTCAAAAATAATACTTTTTTGTTGACAATGACACAAGTGGTAATTTATAACAAAACTATGTTGTAATGCAAAGTAGTTTTTGGCTATGTTGGATGATAGCTTATATTTTTAAAAAAACTATATTGTTAAGCAACATAGTCGTAAAGAAAAGGAGGAGATGGATTGAACTCAAGTCAGATTTTAAAAGGAGTTTTGGAAGGATGTTTATTGGCCATTATTTCCAAAGGTGAAACTTATGGGTATGAAATGATTGAAAAGCTGGGTAAGTACGGGTTTACGATGGTGAAAGAGGGGAGTATCTATCCATTGCTCCTACGAATGAGAAAAGAAAAATTAGTGGAAGTGAAAACAAAGCCGGTTCCTTCTGGGGGACCACAGCGGAAATATTATTATATTACAGAAAAGGGACTTGAGGAACTTCAGGAATTTAAGGGAATCTGGATGGATATTTCCACAAGTGTAAATCTGTTAATAGAGCAAGAAGCAAAGGGGGAGCTGGAGAAATGAATGTAGGTGTTTTTGCTTTTGTCATCATGGGGGATGTTATAACTTAAGAGACAGCTTATTCTTGGATAGAACTTTTCGACTATCCATTATTTACCGCTTGTTTCTTACTTCTTTTCATGAAAAGTATGGGATATTTAGCAAGCCATCGCCTCTCTAAATACGGTGAATGGTTTGTCCTCTCATTACTGTCAATAGTTCCAATTGGCGGGTTTATTTTATTAATATGGTTAAATAACCGTTTTGGAATAACGGTCGTTCAGTTTGGTACGATCGGAAACATTATCCTGTTTTGCCTTGGTGCATTCATTTTTATTGGTTGTTCCATTTGGAGCAAATCATTAGTGTTAATTATCATTCCAACCTTGCTATATGTCCCTAAATATGTTTTAACCTATACACAACTAAGTAAAGACCTGCAAATGATTCTCTCTTATTTCATTTCAATATTAAGCATTGCCTTCTATTTATTTCTCTTATATGGAAAAGAAAAAGGTATAGATATAACTTATCTTACAGTGCATGGCGAAAAAGAAATAAGTGATACACTTGCAGTCTATGAAGCTGTTTTGTCTAAAATGATTTAGGAATCAACTTCTAACAGGATTAATATTTGGTTTTAGTGAAATTCCTATCTTAACATTGTTTTTTTAGAAAGAAGAATGAGGCAGCACCCCTAAAGCCAAAAGGAAATCGCTTTAATTTTAGTAAAATTTTTAAAATATACAATTTAGTCTGAAGTCCAATTCTTAAGATTTTGAAAAAGTATAATAAAATACTATAATTTAATTATTAAATGGTTAGGGAGGTTTATATATGGAATTTAGAGATTTTACAGCAGCACAAGTTAGAATCGCAAGGCCGACAGACAGACTAGAAGAGGTTATAGATTTTTATGTGAATGGTTTAGGTCTTAAACAAATAGAAAGATTTACAGGGAACAAAGGATTCGAGGGAGTAATTATTGGTTTGTCAGATGTAAATTATCATTTGGAATTTACACGACATGCAGAAGGAAGTCCATGTCCTGCACCAACAAAAGATAATCTGTTAGTTTTCTATATAGAAAATAAAAGTGAAATAAATACTGTATACGAACGGTTACAAAAAATGGGATATTATGAGGTGGAACCCGAAAATAGCTATTGGAAAGAAAAAGGAATCACCGTAGAGGACCCTGATGGTTGGCGAATCGTGTTGATGAATAGAACGTATAATTAATAAGTAGTTTAAAAGAACCTTAGCTTAAGGTATAAGAATTGAATGCTTGGGGGCTGTCCGATAAGTATAAACATCTAAAAATGCATTAAACGAGAATACTGATATATCAAGGTTTTAGGCATAAAATGGAGCATCCAGAAGTCAAAAACATGACTTTCTGAACAGCTCCTTCGTGCGCTACTTATTCGAGGAAGATTATTCAGAGTCCTCGAAAAATGCTAAACGCATTTTTCTTCGTGCGATACCTATTCGAGGAAGAAAATCTGTTCTCATTGCGGGGCCAAAGTTTGTACGTCGCTAGGCGGGCGCTCTGCGCTTTTCTTAATATGTATTAATTTGTAATAAAAACTGATCTGCGTCAAGGATTATACAGTTTTGTTTTTTAGATTTAAGATTTTATTTAGAAAGTACTTAATCAATCATGTAAAAAATGTCACTAAATGACTTTTGTTTACATGATAGGCATTACTTTCCTAAAAAATAACAAAAAGGATGGTCTTGGTGGAAAATTCGATTTTTACGAATGGGAAACCTACACCGGCATTTACTAAAGGGAATTATCCGGTGTTTAATCTAAATAAAGAGAAAATCACGATATCACAAGTGAAATCGGGTAAATTTTTCTTACTCGTAGCAATCATGTTCTTTATACAAGTCATGTTTGGTGCATTATTAGCCCATTATTATACAGAACCTACTTCATTTTTCGGAATCAAATGGATTTATGACCTTCTGCCTTTTGGTGTTGCAAAAGGTTATCATCTCCAACTAGCTATTTTCTGATTGCAACAGCCTGGCTAGGATTAGGTATATATATTGCACCGAAAGTTGGAGGAGAAGAACCGAAGCATCAAGGATTATTGGTTGATATTTTATTTTGGGCATTAGTTGTCGTTGTTATTGGTTCCATGCTTGGTGAATGGCTTGGGGTTAATGGATATTTAGGAAATCAATGGTTCTTATTCGGACACCAAGGTTGGGAATATTTAGAACTAGGTCGTATTTGGCAAATCGGTTTAGTTGCCGGAATGGCCATTTGGTTATTCATTGTTTATAGAGGAATCTACAACGGGCTAAAAAAAGAACGGGATAAAGGTGGCTTAATTCATCTCTTATTTTATGCGTCAATTGCAGTTCCGGCATTTTACATTTTTGCATTCTTTATCCATCCGGATGGAAACTTTACCATGTCGGACTATTGGCGTTGGTGGGTTGTCCATTTATGGGTAGAAGGTATTTTTGAAGTATTTGCCGTTGTCATTATTGGTTATATGCTTGTAAATATGAATCTCATAACAAAATCTTCTGTTGTACGAATGTTATATTTCCAAATTATTTTATTACTTGGAACAGGTGTATTGGGTATTGGACATCACTATTACTACAATGGTTCTCCGGAAAGCTGGATTGCCATCGGTGCTGTGTTCAGTGCCTTGGAAATCATTCCGCTTACTCTTCTTGTCTTTGAAGCAAACGATCATTATAAATTGTTAAAAGAGGGTGGCGTTCATTTTCCTTATAAAATGACATTTTGGTTTTTAATTGCTACTTCTCTTTGGAATATTGTCGGTGCTGGTGTTACCGGATTTTTAATTAATCTACCGGCAGTCAATTACTTTGAACATGGACAACAATTAACCCCTGCACATGCCCATGCCGCAATGATGGGGGTATATGGGATGTTTGCGATTGCTGTCCTTATCTATTCTTTAAGAAATATTGTTAACCCTAAAAAATGGAATGACAAACTATTGAAGTGGTCATTTTGGACAATGAATATTGGTCTATTTGGAATGGTCTTTGTCAGTTTAACAACAATTGGCTTTATTCAATTAAAAGAGGCTTATGAAAAAGGCTATTGGTCATTACGCACGAGTGAATTTTTACAAAAAGATATTATTCAAGATTTATTATTAATTCGGGCGGTACCGGATACAGTTTTTATTATTGGGGTTGTTCTCCTTGTTATTTTTTGTGTAAAAGTTTTGTTCCATTTAAGAAAGCCAAATCAAAAAGAAGAGGGACAACAATGAAAATACTAAAAATAAGTAAGCCACATTGTATTCCATGCCAAAATGTAGAAAATTTCTTGCAAGATAATCATGTTGTATTTGAGGAAATTGATATTTATAAACAACCGGAATTAATACTACAATACGGATTAACCGGAGTCCCGGTTACATTATTAATAGATGTTAATAATAATGAATTGAAAAGAGTTGTGGGATATAATCCAATAGAATTGAGTGAGTTGATTAGTCAATATAAGGATAATGTATAAATCTATAAAACTATTTGAATGCTTAAAGTAGTCAAAAAAATGGGGGTTCTCGATCCCTCACTAATGGTTAGTTGAACCAATTGGACCTTTATAGGGCAGCCTACCCCCCACCTGCGAAAAAACTGAGTTAGGGTAAACACTACTGCAACGATACAATTCTCTGCCATTACCACGCAAGCCAAATGAAGTGTGTTCAGGACTTATTAGAAAACAAAATGGTTGTAGGATCCCATTGTGATTGATGTAGGAAGTAGGTTATCTCTGTCTAGCTATTTGCAGGGATAGACTGCCTTTGACTATATGCAAGCTTTATTATGGATAGGCAGTCTAGGAAGTTTTTTTACCGATACGTAATATGAGTAGATAACCCGATTTTTTGGCTAAAATCATTCACAAATTTTTTCTATCTCTTTCACTTCATCGAGACTCAGCTTCACCATTTTTGCCACTTTTTCAACTGAAAAACCTTCCCGTAACAGCTCAGCAGCTAAATTCCTTTTTTCTTCCATTTTTCCTTTTTCAATTCCTTTTTCAAATCCTTCTTCCCTCACAGTTTTAAAATATTCAGCAAGTGTAGGTGCTTCTTTAATTTTTTCAGAATACAGCATATGTTTTGCCTCCTTTTCAATGTTAATCGATAAGTCTTTCGTTAATTGTTTTGTCAACTCTCTTGGAAGGCACTGTCCGTATAATCAGATTTAAGATTCGGGTCGGTTAAAATGAATGCTTGCCTCTATCTCTTTCACTTCATCAAGGCTCAGCTTCACCATTTTTGCCACTTTTTCAACTGAAA
>ERZ1673766.70-NODE-70-length-12965-cov-29.670643_pt1 | contig 12965 bp, 15 predicted proteins | sample MGYA00580143_ERZ1673766 | MGnify/ENA primary metagenome ERZ1673766 (study PRJEB41219, sample SAMN04549641) | soil metagenome | isolation source: soil | place: USA:California, San Francisco Bay NWR | collected 2009-02-09 ... | reverse complement strand
CAATTTTAACAAGAGGTGCTGTTGATTTATATGCGTTGTTTGAATGGGGGCTTACATTCTAAAGTATGAAATCCAGCCTTTACCGAAAGAGGAGATTATTTTATATATTAATCACCACCTAAAAATAGCAGGTGCGAAAATGCCGATATTTACTGAATCCGCATTGGAAGCTATTGCATTACGTTCTCAAGGTTGGCCCAGAGTCATTAATACATTAACGATTAACAGCTTGTTATTTGGTTTTCAATTAAAGAAAGAACAAATCGATGAGGAAGTCGTCCGATTGGCCATAGAGGATAGTGGGGTATGAAACGGAGGATTTTCGTTTATAACCATGATGAGTTGGAATGGAGAGTTTGGATTGGGCAACAGGCTTATTGAATTGCGCAGGGATATCATTTTGAACTGCGAATCCAAAATAGATATTTTAAAGCATTCTTGGAAAAAGATTTGGATTGGTTTATTCCTTTAGATCAAGATGTGAAGTTTATCCTTCATCCTAATGAGATATATAAAGTTCGAATTAACATTCAGGATTATATACGTTTAGATGCCCCTTTTTAGAGGGGGTTTCTTTTCTATAAAATTCACTGAAATATTTTGAACTGATTTTTGCACATTCTGAAATAAAGTGGAAAAATAAGCACATTATTTCAGATGATAAGCCGGATTAATTTGAAATTGATGAGCTGAAATAGTGTGCTCGTTTACACCATTCTGAAAATTCTTTAAGGTTTAGTACTCCTTCTTTGTCTGAAACGTAAAATAAGGCATTATTTCTAATAATAGAATAAGACAATCCATTAATTAATATATCTATCCGAAATCTCATTGTCTTAACATCCCAACCGTGCGGAAATTGTTTAATCTCAAATCCCAATGCATAGTATAATGATTTAGTTAGACTTGATTTCCCTACAGTTGTTCCATCACTGGTAATAATATTAGGACCTTTTGAAAATTCAAATTCATTTGCCACCCTATTTTCATAATCTAATATAATTATTTTTTCTATAATCATATTTCCTCACTCATTTCTGCTAATACTTCAATGATAATCGCCTTCTTAGTAAATTCATTCAGATCATTAAATGTTACATCGCAATTGCATTTTTCTAATGCAATATTAATTAATTCTTCTTCCGTCGTACTAAAGATATCAATATTATATAATTGTCTTTTCGCTATTTCCTTTTCGGTTACATATGCATGAATTATTTTCAATTGCTCTTTTTTAATCTTTTTTTCAAAAAAACTGAATATGAAGTTGATGAAAGTATAGAATCAAAAAAATCTAAAGTTGAAGTTAATCTGAAAATTTCCTGTAAATCTTCTTTTAAAATTTTCTTTTTCACGTAATCTTCATCACTCTCAACAACATATTCGCTTTTTTGATCAATAAGGGTAAAAAGTTCATTAATTGCAATTTGTCCTCTTTTGTGACTAACATCTATTTCTTTTAACGCCATTTGACCTAGCAAGGCGGGTATTGCATCTATTAATCTATCCTCAAAAGGAAGTATATAAATATAACTTGCTAATAACTTTTTTTCAAAATCTTCAATATCACTACTTCCCTTTAACGTGTTTAAAATAGTTTGATTTTGTTCATCACTGTATGAGTATAGCGGATCACAGATATTACCTTCAGAATTTAAAAGCATTTTTTTACATCAGTCTATGCAAACGCTTTAACAAAAATTTTATAATGAGAATTTGTGTTCCCATTACTTAAATTTTTTTCTAGTATTGATTTTCCGTTCTTACTATTTAATAGTTTATTTAAACTTAACTTTTGACTCTTCACTTGAATATATGCTTCATAACCATTAAATTTAACTTCAAAATCATCTCTTGCTTCAACTAAGATATGAAAATCTGGCTTATTAAAATTTTTAATTGCTATAAAAGTAATAGCAGCCTTTTGAAAGTTGAATCCTTTTATAGCGAACGCACCACCATTTTCAAAATCGGACATATAAACTCCACCTCAGATAGTTATTATATAGCTATCGTAATCTATTGGAATTTTTATATCAATAAAAGTTATACTAAGTATCCCTTTCAATCATTTAACATATCCATTCTTCAAACTTTAGTACCTACAAAACATTAATGTGATTTTATAATTTGGAATATTTAACCACTCTAAACTATTTAGTTTAGAATAAAAAAAGGTAACCATGATTTAATTACTCACAGTTACCGAATTTAATACCTTACAAATTTTATTTCACTAGTATTCTATTGTGTTCCCACACCCCAGATCAATTACCACTGAAACGGTAATGTGGTTTTTCAGCACTTTATTTCTCGTTTTTTCACCTTCTCCCACAAACACTAAATGCTTGTGAAAATGTTTAAAACTAAGGATTTCTATATAGTTTCTCTTTGTAGCAACGATACACACTCCACATGCAACGAGCCGGCTGGTTTGATGTCTTTTACATTGTCGGTAGTCGAAAACAAGTCAAAGGCACTTTTTGCACTATCGGTAGGCGGGAACAAATCAAAATCTTATGAAAAACTTATTATTTCCCAATACTATTGTATACAGCTAATGCATCAGTAATATTATACTGTTCAGAATGGATATCTCCTTTTGCACCAGCTGTAATCAATATATATTCTTGGTTACCCACTTTTGCAAGACTCGCAAGACACAGACCAGCTTCATCGGTATATCCAGTTTTCCCTCCTAAAATTTCTCCTCCAATAATGTTTTGATTGTTGAGTTTTTCAAACATGGTACTATAAAATGTTATCCCTTCAGGGTGCTTATTCGTGGGTTGTGTGGAATGTCGAGACGAAGTAAAAATCTCCCTGAAAGTTTTATTTTTCAAAGCGTAATTTAGAAGAATAGCCAAATCTTTGACTGTTGTGTAATGGCTTTTATTGTGAAGTCCTGTGGTATTTTCAAAATGGGTGTTGTACATCCCTAGTTCTGCTGCCTTTTGATTCATCATCGTTACAAAGTCTTGCTCCGAACCAGCAATCTGATCCGCAAGACCAATACAAGCTTCTGCACCACTTGGAAGCATCACTCCGTATAAAAGGTCAATAGCCCTTACCTTCTCTCCTGGCTGGAAACCGGCCATAGAAGCATTGGCGCTATAAAGACCATTAAAGGTATTATGGGTTAGTTGTATTTCTTTCTGCAAATTTGTCAAATTTTCTATCGCAACAATAGCTGTCATCATTTTAGTTAACGAAGCAGGGTAGATCTTTTCTTCGCTACTTTTTTGCATCAGAATAGTTTGATCTTCTAAACGAATTAGGAGCGCATTAGTACTGTTTAGTTTATCGAGAGATATAGAAACAGAGGAATCGGGTTCTATCTCTGACGAGGGAATAGGCGTTGTTTTATCGACATATTCTTTCTCAAACTCATGTTGGTTTCCCGGAGTAATTTTGAATTTGAAAACAAAAGCAAAAACAACAACTATCAATAAAAATATTACAAATTCGCGTATTCCTGACTTTTTCTTTTTTATTTTTCGTACCATAATAAATACCTCCTTATTCTGCGTAAAATTATTTAACCACAGAACAAGAAGCTATGTTGGAATTCAATCTTATGAACTTCTTAAGATTTTCTTAAGACGGAAGCTTTACTGTAAATGTAGTATTTTCCGGGTTGCTTTCTACAGAAATCGTTCCATCGTGAGCTGTGACAATTTCTTGTGCGATTGCCAAACCTAGCCCTGCTCCACCGGTCTTTGAGGAGCGTGCAGCATCTAATCGGTAAAATTTTTCAAAAATAGTATCAATCTTTGTCTGTGGAATTGGATTTCCCTGATTCATAAAAGTTATAACAATATTTTCGTCCTGCTGCCATGCAGAAATATCAATGACACTATTTTCATCGCTATAGGCTATGGCATTTTTCAGAATATTATTGAATACACGGGCTAGTTTGTCTGCATCTCCCCACAGAGTGAGTCCGTCAGGCACATTGACAGATATCTGCTTTCCCTGTGGAGCCAGCATTGGATAGAATTCATCAGCCATTTGCTGGAGCATGAACAGTAAATTGATTTTTTCTTTATTCAAAACAATAGTTTGAAGATTGAATCTTGTGATCTCGAAAAGCTCATTGATAAGCTCTTCTAATCGATAAGCTTTTTCCAAAGTAATACCGACATATTTTGATTTCTGTTCAGGAGGCATATCAGGAGCTTCATCCAGAAGACTTAAGTACCCTATAACGGATGTAAGGGGTGTCTTTATATCATGTGCCAAATAAACGACCAAATCATTTTTGCGCTGTTCGGCATCAAGTGCAGCTTTTTTTTGTTTTTCCAAGTTGTTTTTTATTTGATTAAGCTTATTTTCCATAAAATCCAATTCCGGTGATAATGTAATTTCATCATTGGATTCCTCAACAAGTTTATCCATTCCACTACCTATTTCATCAAAATATTTAGTAAACCACGAAATTGAAAATCTAAGCAAAATAATTAATAAGATGAAGATCACAATAAGTGTAATAAGCTCTTTATTATAAAGAAAAATATACCGATAAATTATTACAGCATCGCTTTCACTCAAATAAAACTTATTCTTTAAAAATTCTACAATACTCTCTCCAATATTGAAATTGTCTTGAATTACATCACGCAAAAAAATAACAGTTGCGATCGTGGCAAAAACAATAAGGAGCACTCTAAAAAATACTTTTCTTTTTAATTTTGTATAATCATTGTTTCTCTTATCTCTGTCACTTTTCAATTTTATAACCAACCCCCCATACCGTTTTGATATATTTAGGATGTTCCGCGCTATCGCCCATTTTTTCTCTTAAATGTCGAATATGAACCATTACCGTATTATTGCTGTTACTAAAGTACTTGTCTCCCCATACCTCGCGAAACAATTCTTCAGAGCTTACCACTCGTCCTCGATTGGAACAAAGAACCCAAAGAATTGAAAACTCCGTAGGTGTAAGCGATAACTTTTTCTCATTCAGCGTACATTCACGAGCATCCATGTCTAACACCAAGCCGGAAAAGGTAATCAAGCGTTCTTCCTGTTTTTGCTCTGGAGAATTATATTTGGTAAATCTTCGGAGCTGCGCCTTTACACGAGCAACTAATTCCAAAGGACGGAATGGTTTAGTGATATAGTCATCGGCACCTAATGTCAGCCCGGTAATCTTATCGATTTCTTCTTCTTTAGCTGTCAGCATAATAATCGGAAAATTATGTTTTTCCCTAATCTTCCGACAGATAGTAAAACCATCAATATCTGGCAGCATAACATCAAGTATCGCAAGCTCCAACTGTTTCGACTCAACACATCGAAACGCATCTTGACCGTTATAAAATTTGTATACTGTAAAACCTTCATTTTTTAGATAAACTTCAATTAGATCTGCTATAGCTTGTTCATCATCAACAACTAAAATACTGGTACCCATAAATTTTATCCCTTCTTTCTACTTGCCAATTTTCTTTTATATCTCTACTGATTTGAAGAAGTCTTTTCAATAACCTTTAAAACACTATATATTTTACTAACCCGATTAAGAAATAAAGTTCCAAGCAAAATCCGGTCCTTTCTTGGTATCCTATTCCATCCATACGTAAACTTTGTACAGATCCTTAACTAAAAAGACTTCACCTTCAATCAAATTTTTAGTTTCTCTGATAGCTTCTTCCATCAGTCATGTTGTCCTCCCTTTTTAATAACAATATCAACAGCATTGTTATAAAGAATATACATACATTACAAACTTTTATCAATTACAAAATAAAAACCGCCAACCAAAAGAATTTATCTCCGGATTAACGACGTCCACAAATCAGTTATTTTGTAAATAGTTCGCAATTGTACAGTATTTCCTTTGTATCAAGCAAGGTAGCTTCTCCTATTCCCACATTATTGACTTTCATAAAGGATTGTACCGCTTGGTATCCCACTGCATAACCAGCAAATGGTGATAAGCCAACCGGTTGATAGCCCTGTTCTTTTGCAATAATGTCACCAAACATATAACTACTAACCTCAGCAAATCCTTTAACATCTAGTGCGTCCTTTATTATTTCTGTTGAATATTCCAAATCCTCTTTGTCAAAAGAAGTAACCCAAGGTCCTAAAAGTTCATCGCCATACAGTTCTTTTGCAAAAGACTCTGCCAACCCCTCTATAATTAAGTAATCACCAACAGTTACGTTTCCATGATCCCAATCAAAATATGAAAAACGGATATTATGATGAAATTCATGTGCAATTACAGCAGGGATTTTCGGAATATTATAGGAATTGGGATAAATGGATACTTGAATAAAACCTGGGATCCCACCGAATCCACAATAACCTTTTTGCAATTCGAGCTTTTCGGGGTCAGCTATATACATTCCAAATCTTAACTCGTCAGCATTTATTTTCAGATTATTATCTTGAATAAATTTAACACATTGCTTCAAAGTGTCATAGGCAGTTTGAAGAGCTTGAATGTCTTTTAACTTCTCTAACGCAATTTTTCCAGTTTCGGTATTTGATATATCAAGGTATCCAAGCATTTTGGTAGCCATTATTACGTCGTATCCATTAGGTTGATTTGCCTTTAAAGGAACGTTCATGATATTCCACATTTGTTTAAATGGTTTCATCATTGAAAATCGATAGAAGTCTTCTCTCTCTTCTTCCATACTAAATAATTCTTCATATTGTTTGATAGTATCTTCAATCACTATTTTCATTGCTGCCACCTTTCTTCTTTTAACATTTTCCGTTGCAAGATTAACGCTTCCTGTTGATTAAATGAAGGGCTATGGATAATCGTTCTAATCTCCTTCAAGGAAAAACCAAGCTCTCTGAAAAATAAATCTTGCTGTAACTTTTCAAGTTCCTCTTCAGAATTAAGCCGATAGCCAGAAGCGGTGGTTTCTTTTAGCGTTAATAATCCAGTCTGATCATAATGATGAAGTGTACGAATACTTGCACCAACCAATTCAGCTGCTTCTTTTACTTTCATACTCATGTCTTGCACCTCCTTCAGTTGCCATTATAAAGTATGACGTAACGTAAAGGTCAATAGTTAAATTCAGAACCTGATTTTGCAGAAAAAACACCCGCCAAAAGAAAGGTTCTCCTAATTCAAGAGTGTTCATCCAAGGTTATTTTCATACAACTATTTAAATACTTGATTTGAAACCAATGGTCAGCTTATCACCAAACACAGTGATCCATGCAATAACCCGCCTTACTAATTGCTCATCATATTCCTCCAACTTGCAGGATTGTTCATTTAGAAAATCTGTCATTTCAGCAATTCGTTGCCTCTGAAATCCTTATATATCAACGAATTCAGGGCCTTATCTCTGCTAAAAAAGGGGGGAAAGTTTAGCGATTGAGTGCATCTATCTTGTTGAATTCTACTTCAGTTATTGAACCTTTTTGGAGCATCTCTCTAAGTAATTTCTCTACCTGGATATAATCATGTGCTTTGCGGGCGCATAAAGTGTACGGGAAATATATCCGCCAATTGAAAGATGGTACCTTGAAACTGAATAAGCAAGCCATACGGAATGAAGAGAAATACGATGGCAAATACTTAATCCGGACATCAGACGATACGTTATCCCTTGAGGATATTGCGTTAGGGTATAAGCAGTTACTTCAAGTCGAAAGCGCTTTTCGAACATTAAAGTCCACATTAAAAATACGGCCGATGTACCATCGGCTAGAGAGACGAATTCGAGCTCATATCATCATTAATTGGCTGGCACTTTTACTTGTCATGTTGATTGAAAATGAAACCGGCTCGAGTTGGGATTTCGTGCGTCGTGAGGTCCAAAGGCTTCAAGTGACGGAGATCTATATCGTACGACGACACCAACCGCCAAACAGAAAGAGATTTTCAATAAAGTAGGCGTGGATTTGCCTCCTGAAATTTTAGAAATCAAACCGAAAAGCTAGTAACACAATAATTATGCCCTTTTTCCCCCTCAAAACCTTGATACACAAATCTTTGAGGGGCATTCGTTTACCTAGCAATTGTCGAACTAGGGTTTAATTTGGAAAAACTATATTATTTCTTTACACTACCCTTGACATCAATACCACGCACTCCACATGGCTTGATTGGTAATCGCAGATATATGGATGTAGTAGTGTTTGCCTTAATATACGAACAATTAATTTCGTATTTTTTCTGTTATCTTATCCTTACGTTCTTTATAATAATTTAATTTCCTCTCAGATTCTTCTTTCAGATTTACCGCCTTTAAAACTTCTGCCTTTGGAGCATTCTGTACAAAACTTTGATTCATTAATTTATTTGTTTCGTTATTGTGTATTTGTTCATAATTCTTAATAGACTCCTCAATATGTTTTAATTGTTCATCTGTATTAATAAAATCCGCAAAATCTCTTACAGCTTCAAAAATAGCGCTTACTTCGTCACTAGTTTTTGAATGAACAAAGTTATAATTGGTTTCATCAAAAGCATGATGTTCTTGATTTTGTCCACGCCAATTAATTAAATCCTTCTTGATGACTTGTATAAAATACTCATCCGGAAATTCTTTCTCTAATACATCATAAATACTTTCCAAAGTTGGCTTTAGTAGATTTGATGGAGTTCTTTTAGAAAAAACTCCTGTAATCTGTTTATTATTATCTGTACAGTATTCTGTTGCAAGAGTTTCAAACCAAATTCGACAATATACGAGAGCTTGGCGAATATCATAATTTTCTAAAGCCTTAATTATTTTATCTTCAAAACTAATATTATGTTGCTTTATAATTGTCCCCTTATTTTTATAGCTTAAAATATGACTAATTTCAAACCGTCCATTTCTTTGTTTTGCTGACACTCTTTGATAAGTATTGCAAAATCTTTCCCAAAATAATCTATCATGTGTAGTAATAATCATTTGTGTCTTTTTAAGAAATTTATTATTAAAAATCATTTCTATTATATTAGCACGATGTTCACTATCAATTGCATTTACAACGTCATCAAAAATTAAAAATGGAACATTATTTTTTTCAGCTACCGCTAACATTATGGATAATCCTAATGCTCTTAAATGCCCTTCACTAAGACATGCATGAACATCTCTCTCTAAAGAAGAATCAGCAGTTCGGAAGTTGATTCTATAATTCCCATCTTTTAATATAAACTTAATTTCTGTTACAAATTCTGAAGGGTCATCACTTCTATTTATTGCTTGATAATAGGATAAGACAGCATGATCTATATTTTCAATTTGCTCTTGTTCTATTTTATTCCTAAAGTTTATTAAGTCCTTATAAAAGATATTGTAAGAATTACTTACATCTTTCACAAATTTATTATAATTATCTTCTGCTTGTTTCTTCCTTTTAAGTAAATCCAGATTTTCATTATAGCTGTTTAGTCTATTATTAATTTCTTTTAACCCTGATTTAATAGTTTCTATTTGAGTTTTTGCCTTCTGTAACTCTTCTAAATGGGATTTAATTTCATTAACAGAATTCTTTAACTCAATTATTTTTCCTTCATAACTTTGAATCTTTCTTTTTATCCCTATGTATCTTTTGTAAAATTCAAATATTATTTCTGTATTGCCATCTAAATATTCCATGAATTGAAAAACAAGTTTGACCTTTCCCTTAACGTTTTTATTTTCTTCTAAAACATTTCTCAATTCGTCTACTGCATGATTTAATTGTTCAAAGTTCAATTCATCAAATCTTTTTAAACATTCTTGATAAGTTTTTATTAATTCTACAGACCAATTATACCAGTATTCAGATATCTCTTCTTCAAACTTATTAAAACTTTCCTTCTCTTTTTTCAAACCTTCTAATTTTTTTATCTCTGAGCTTGCTTTTTCATAAGGGTTAACTTTAACATTCCTTAAATCTGTATCGCATGCTGGACATCTATCATTAGATATTTCTTTTAATTTTAATAAAGAATTATAAAAATCATCTAAATTTAAATTTATTATTTGCTCTACTAAATTAGATTGTAGAATGTTATATTTCTCTAATTTCCTCTTGAGAATTAGTACATCATTTTTTATTTTTGTTCTATCAATTTTTGGCAAGTTTACATTTGATAAACGTTCAATTTCCTTATTAATTGAATCTACCTTACTACTATACTCACTAATTTTTTCCTCAATTCTTTCTAAATTTATTTCATCATTTTTTCCAAAGTAATTACTAATTCTCTTGTAAATATTCTCTATGTCACTTTCATACGCTGTCTTCATTTCCTTATTGCTTTTATTTTCCGCATTCAATAGTTCTATTTGTTTCTCTATATTATTTTTGTAAAAGTCAAAACTAGTTGATTTTGCAAACGATGAAATAAAATTATCCAAATCATTTAAACCTAATAACGTAGCTATTACATCTTTATCCTTAACTCCAGTATCCTTTGAACCAAATAACGCAAATTCTTGTATTCTATTTTTTTCTATAAAGCATTTTTGAAAAAACTGCTTATCATCGTCACTAATCTTAACATTATTAAGTTCAGGGTTTACAAACTTTATACTTATTTGCCCATTTTTACCTTCTCTGGATATATAATCTTTAACCTTAATCCCTCGTCTTTTTGCTTCTTTAATATCGCCTGTTAAATAATACTCAAAAGCTTCACAAAATGATGTTTTTCCTGCACCATTGGGTCCAAAAAATATATTCTTTTTTTCATCTAACTCGATATACACTCCATTATCTCTATCATTTAATGAACCAAAACCTTTAAAGTTTTTTATTTGTATTGACTTAATGGTAGAATACTCGAGTTTTTTCTTACCTACACGAGAAGATATCTCTAACTTTTGTAAAATCCTCAATGCCTTCTCTTTTTTTCTTAAAAAATCGAAAGTTTCCAAATCGATATTCTGTAATTCGCGCTTAATAGAATCATGTAATTTACGATCCTTACCTAAATTTTTAAAAACAGCCCATAAAATAAAAAGATAACCGTCCGTCTTATTTTTATAATTTTCTTTTATAAACTTTTTTAAGTAATACTTCAAGAAGACCCCTCCTCTTTTTTTCCAAAGGATTACTTTTATAAAATAGCCTTTATTTTTTTCTTTCTATAATATAGATTAACAAAACTTCCATTTTTTTATCAACAATATATTATATAAAAATATATTTCTAAAAAAATTAATGGTATCTCATTTGTAATTCAGATTTTAAGAGAGTTTTGCTAAATTTCTCCTTTTTTCACTATCCTCCTTAAAAAATAAAAATCCCCAGCTATAATGTTTTCTGATTAACCGATTTGTTCAAAAGTAAACAAAAGTAACCGACCATAATAAGCGAAAATCGCGGTTACATGATGTTATCTATTAATGATAGCACCATGTACCGCGTTTTTTATTGGAGGGATGAACTATAAATATACAGGAAACAGAAAATCAATTTTTTCACAAAATACTTGAGGCCTGTGAAAAAGTTGGAATCTCAAAAGCAGTCATACAAAGATTTATTTTGTTTTATGGTAAGGAGGACCGCCAATAATCATGTCAAACTTGCTCGATTTACTGAAAGATTTAGGAGTTCCAATTAAGACAAAGGTTTTTATTGAAACATCAAATCAAACAAATTACGAATATATTTACCAATTACAAATGGATTTAAATTTTGATAAAGATATCAAGTAGTTTAAATCCTTCTCCTCCCGTCAATCCTTTTAATAAAGGCTTTGACGGGAGGAGTATTTATGTCTCGAAAAGATATAGTAAAAGTTTCATTTAATGAAGATTTACAAGAGGAATCATATTATTTTATGAAACGGCTAATTGAAAAAGTTTTAATCGATCAGCTTGAATTACAGCCAAAAATGAAGGGTTTCCTTCTTGAAGAAAGTAATAAAATTGTAGAAAAGGAGTAGACTCTCATGGAATCACACCAATATTATGAACCCAATAAATACTATGAAGATTTTATTGCGGTTTATAGCAGGGTAAGTACAGCTCAGCAGGACATTCAAAAGCAGATTCTACTTGCTGAATCTTATATTCATAATAATCGGATTGATTTAGATAAAGTGATTTGGTTAAAAGATGATAATGTTTCAGCGAATAAATTAGCAATGGAGGAGCGTTCAGGATTACAAAAACTCCGAATGCTAATACAGCAGAAAAAAGTAAAGACTGTCATCGTTTACAGTCGAGATCGTTTAGCTCGAAACTTCTATGAATACGTTGCAATAGTTAAAGAGTTTTATAAATACGGAATCAAGGTGATTTTTACATCAACAAAACAACCACCGTTCTCTCCTAAACTGTCGATCGAAGCACTATATGGGATTTTCGCACAAGTCGAGGGCCAGAATATTTCCGGTAGAAGAAAGGATACTATGAAACAATTTCCTTCTTCTATATTTGGATATAAACGGATTGGAAAAAGAAAGGATGTTAAGTATATCCCGAATCCAGAAGTGGTTAATGACTTAAAATCTTTTTTCTATGAAGTGGCTGAAACCAATGAAGCAGATGATTTGTTCAATATTATAATGAAATACAAAAAGATATTAAAAAACAAAAGGTACGAAGATTTATTAAAATATCTAGAAAATCCTTTTTATTCGGCACATATGAAGACTTCGTACGGTTTTGAAGTTCTCCATCATGTAGAACCGATTATCTCACTAGAAGAACATCTAAAAATTCAAGAAGTGCTAAAAAAATTGAAAGATGAAGTATTTCAAGCCATAACCAATGCAAAGGACAGAGGATACATTACTCCACAATGTATATTTTGCAAAAAAGACATGACTTTTAAAACTTCAAAACTGGGAGAAAGCAGTTACTACATCTGTAAAAGAGGACATGAGAAAATCAGAGTTACGGTGGAACAATTGAATGAGACTATTCAATCTAAACTTTCAATCATTGTAAAACATATCCCAGTTGACACAATCAAAAGCTTTGTATTTTCCCATTTATCGTAAGCCCGAAATAAAAAAATAAACGTACCTTCACGGTACGTACTACAAATAA
>ERZ1673766.67-NODE-67-length-14074-cov-33.576860_pt1 | contig 14074 bp, 15 predicted proteins | sample MGYA00580143_ERZ1673766 | MGnify/ENA primary metagenome ERZ1673766 (study PRJEB41219, sample SAMN04549641) | soil metagenome | isolation source: soil | place: USA:California, San Francisco Bay NWR | collected 2009-02-09 ... | reverse complement strand
ATTCAAGGAAGATTATTCAAAGTCCTCGAAAATGCATTCGCATTTTCTTCGTGCGGTGTCTATTCGAGGAAGCAAATCTGTTCTCATTGCGGGGCGCTCCAGTTTGTACGTCGCTAAGCGGGCGCTCTGCGCTTTTCTTATTGCAATGTTGGTGGATCTGAAAGGGAAGTTTGAACGATTTTAAACTTGAACAAAATTGTTTATTGGAATGTCTAGGAGTCTGACCGACGCAATACCACAACTCGTATAGCTGCTGTATGGCATGTTTAAACCGTAAAATTAGCGATAGATTTCATATTATGCTCCAAAAGTCATCGGACAGACTCCTAGACTCCTAGGCAGAGAAAACAACTCTATACGTTGAATAGCTTTTTCATTCGTTAGTGTAAATGTAAAACGTGAATTTTCCGCAAAAACCATTAATATCTTGACGAGAAGCGACATATTTCTTGGGAAATAAACGGATTTTTTGTCGGAAATCAAAAAAATTCTGTTGAGAAAAAGAAAATATTGTCTTTATCCCACATTTAAGTCCAGTCAAAGGCCTCCACTTTAAATTTCAAGTGAATAAGGAAAATAGGGGAGCCGGGGGGTCGCATGCTTCCGGAAGTGCTCGATATCGGTCACACAAGCATTGGCACACGTATTTAACTTGTGTTCCATTTATAATCAATAAATGGTAACCACCATTAATTGAACTTATGTATCAGAACCGGGAAAGTCTTTATTTCATTAAGCTTTTTTGGAGGCTCAAATCGAATACGGGGGCGAATATTTTTAACAGGAAAGTTCCGCCAACTGTAAGGCCAACCGGCTCATACATATTCAACTGGTAAAAAGCAAATATTGACCAACGCTTTAAAATGAAAAAAATGCTTTAGAACTTGTCCTTATTGCTTTTTTTGTGCATATTCTAGTCCTTATAATAATAAACTGTTACAAAATTTAAGAAATTATAGGGCACTTTGGTTCCGCCTCATTGACAAGCGAAACCAAATTCCCTTCCCATTACTTAAAGTAAAATCATTTCAAAAGAGAGTGTTTGAGGTGAGGAATCGTATTTAAGCAGCTTAGATGGGGTTAGAGACATAACGAAAAATGAATCCGCAGAAAGTATCTACTTTCTGCCGCATAAAGTTTTAAAAAAATAATACATAAATGATGCTAAAAGTACGTTATAACCAATCAAGTTCTAAACGAACCGTTCTTTATGCGGAGGAAGCAGTAATTCGATGGAGCAAGCGCGTGTCTCATTTCACACTTCTCACATCCAAATCAAGGAGGCGAGTGGTGTGCACGATTACATCAAAGAAAGGACGATCAAGATTGGGAAATATATCGTGGAGACGAGAAAAACGGTTCGCGTTATAGCGAAGGAGTTTGGCGTATCCAAAAGTACCGTTCATAAAGACTTAACAGAAAGATTGCCAGAAATAAACCCTGAATTAGCGAATGAAGTGAAAGAAATATTAGACTATCATAAGTCAATTCGTCACTTACGGGGAGGAGAAGCAACAAAAATGAAATATAAAAAAGGAACCTCTGAAGAGCCGGTTTTAGAAAAATAATTTCGTTTTTCACTCGATGGATCCATTTCTCTTTAGAAGACCATGATATATAAAGATAGGTCTCCAACTTGGATCCTTATTTCAAATTGAAGCAGTCAACCTGTTAAGGAACACTCATTACCAGTGGATACCCGGGTAAAGAGGATGACTAATAAAGTCATCTTTTCCTAGTTTTTTTACAAATTGATAAAAAAACGACAAAAAGTAAAAAAAAATGACATAGGTCCTCCATATTTCAACTTATTTATGGTAGAATATGCAATTAGAAAGCGTTTTGAACGGGAAAATTAAGGAGGATATTTTATGTTGGCCAGAGATATTGGAATCGATTTAGGAACAGCTAATGTACTTATCTATGTAAAAGGAAAAGGGATTGTACTGAATGAACCGTCAGTTGTCGCCATTGATTTGAATACGAACAAAGTATTAGCTGTTGGTGAAGAAGCAAGAAGAATGGTTGGGAGAACACCCGGTAATATTGTTGCAATTCGTCCGTTAAAAGATGGTGTAATTGCAGATTTTGCCGTCACTGAACAAATGTTAAAATACTTTATCAACAAGTTGAATGTAAAAGGATTTTTATCAAAACCACGAATTTTAATTTGTTGTCCAACGAATATTACAAGTGTTGAGCAAAAGGCGATTCGCGAAGTAGCTGAAAAAAGCGGCGGAAAAAAAGTTTATTTGGAAGAAGAACCAAAAGTGGCAGCAATTGGAGCAGGTATGGACATTTTCCAACCAAGCGGGAATATGGTGATCGATATCGGTGGCGGTACTTCAGACATTGCTGTTCTTTCTATGGGCGATATTGTCACATCCGCATCAATTAAAACGGCAGGGGATAAATTTGATTTGGAAATTCTCCAGTATATTAAAAAGAAATATAAATTGTTAATTGGAGAACGAACAGCAGAAAGTATTAAAATCAACGTAGGTACAGTGTTTGAAAATTCACGCAATGAAGAAATGGACATTCGTGGCCGCGATCTTGTTTCAGGCCTGCCACGAACAATAACGATAAATTCGGCTGAAATCGAATCTGCTTTAAGGGAATCGGTTGCAGTTATTGTTCAAACGGCAAAAAGTGTACTTGAAAAAACACCTCCTGAACTATCGGCAGACATTATTGATCGCGGGGTTATTTTAACCGGTGGCGGGGCTTTACTTCATGGAATTGACACGTTATTGGCAGAAGAATTAAAAGTACCGGTATTTATTGCAGACAACCCGATGGATTGTGTTGCAGTCGGTACGGGCATTATGCTGGACAATATTGATAAAGTTGATCGCCGCAGTTTGATTTAAAAAAAGGCCCGAGTAGCGCCGAAGCTGGCAATAAAATAAAAACGGGAACATATCCAATGATTAGCACTCAAAAGGTTTTACGGAAAATTTTACGTTAATACGAGACATTTAAGCGTAAGTTTTTTTGAAAAATAGGCTTTTGGTGTGCTAGCCGTTCTATGGGTTTGTTCCGTTTTTTATTATCCGAAACGGTTCATAACATAAATGTATAGCTCTTTAGGACCTGTTAAAAAATGTCAAGTGTTATTGAAAAATAATAATGTCCAAAGTGGGAAAATCGTTTATAATAAGATAAGCAAGGATTTTTATTTTGTTTAGCTAAACTGCTTTTTCAATATAAATGGAGGGCTAACACTATTTATTCATATATTTCTTAAAAATGGTAAGAGGAGTGGGGGACTTGTTTAGAGGCTTTTACACGGTTGCTTCCGGAATGCTGGCACAACAAAGAAGAACCGAGATGTTGACCAATAACATGGCGAATATAAATACGCCCGGATACAAGGCGGATCAATCATCTGTCCGTGCTTTCCCTGATATGTTAATCCAAAAAATGGAGTCACCTGATGTTCCGGGCAACTCAGTAGCAACAACTATGACGCCTGTCGGTCGGTTAAATACCGGTGTTTACATACAAGACATTACACCAAATTTTAAACAAGGTGACTTGACCCAAACGAGCTTGAACACGGATTTGGCTTTAAATCATATAACGATGCCGCTGAATCAAAATGGGGTTCAAGGCAGTGTCTTTTTTACCGTGCAAAATCCCGATGGCGGTGTCCAATATACGCGGAACGGAAATTTTACGATTGACGGAGCGGGATTTTTAACAGCGGCAACCGGACAATATGTACTGGATACATACGGTAATCCCATTGCCTTGGTTAATGATTCCTTTACTGTAACAGAAGATGGCTGGGTTCAACAAAATGGACAAAATGTTGCCCGCTTAGGAATAGCTTATGCTGAAAATCCCAATCTGTTAACGAAAACGAGTACCGGTTTATATCAAATGGACGGTGGGGCACTTCCATCTGCCTATGCAAATAATCAAGTCGCATTTTCGGTTAAACAAGGTTATATTGAACGATCCAATGTGGATGCGGCAGAAACAATGACTAACATGTTAACGGCTTACCGATCTTTTGAAGCGAATCAAAAAGTATTGCAAGCTTATGATCGCAGCATGGACAAAGCCGTCAATGAAATCGGAAAATTATAAGAAACTGGCGGTCAAAATCATGCCGTCCATGTTTGTTTTATCGGCTATACGATTAAGTTAAACAATTTTTTCCATAGAAATATATATGACAACTTCCCAACTTAACCCCTTTAAATCAGAGAAAAATGAGGTGAAATCATTGAATCGGATTTCAATTACGGCAAGCAACACCATGAACCAATTGCAAAAACAAATGGATACGATTGCCAATAATATTGCAAATTCACAAACGACGGGTTACAAAAAACAAAGAGCGACATTCGGTGAACTCATGTACCAGCAATATAATAACCAGCGAAATCTGGAAGAGGAAGTAAATCGGTTGACGCCGAACGGTATTCGGATTGGAACAGGTGCACGTGTTGCCCAAGTACAAACTGTTTTGACTTTGGGTTCAATCGTGCAAACTGGTCGCGCCTTAGACTTTGCTTTAACTGAACCAAATCAATTTTTTAAAGTGTTGGCTCCAAAAGGGAACGAAACGGCCGTCCATTATACCAGAGACGGATCGTTTTATTTGTCCCCGGTGAATGCAAATGAAGTCGGGCTTGTCACCAGTGAAGGTTATCAAGTACTTGATGAAAACAACAATCCAATTATTTTTAACAATAATTTACAAAATGTGAATTTGAATCCAAATGGAGAGATTGTTTTTTCTGACGAGGCTGGTAATAATGTGACTTTTAATCTGGGAATTGCTCAAATACATAAACCGCAAACGATGGCTCGGGTTGGTGATAACTTGATGACTTTGCCGGATAATATGGCGGAATTAGGTATAACAGAAGCTGATTTGTTGGAAAATCTTGCAGGAAATCTCCGCGGGCAAATTGGGTTAAAAAATCAGGCACTTGAACAATCTAATGTTGACATCGGTGAAGAAATGACGAATTTGCTACAGACACAAAGGGCTTATCAATTACAAGGAAGAGCGATCACGATTGCCGATCAAATGCAGGGATTGATTAATGGAATTCGGTAGATTTAAGATGATCATGTCTTGCCCAAAAACGGTTAAATGAAGAAATTTAATCGCTGGATTCGGTAAGCGTGTAGATTAAATAAAAAGATTAATCAATGGGATCCGGTAAGTTTGAGTGCTAAGTGCCCACATGTTTCGTTAGGTTCGGATTACATCAATGGGATTCGGGAAGACAGGGCTGTCGGATTGAATGAATTAATCACCCTATCTGTCAGAGTGAATTCTTTTATCGAGGGGATTGGACAGTTGTGGAAAATTTAGATGATCATAGAGAGACGCGAGAAGGACGAATTAAAAATCGTATAAGTGGAAAGAAAACCAAAAAAGACAATGAAGAAGAAAAGGCAGAAAAAAAGGAAAAGCGGCTCCGGACTCGGCTTATCCCGATATGGCTTCGACTCATCATTGTCCTGTTTTTAATATTGCTCCTTTTCTTTATTGGCGCCATGATTGGCTATGGGGTAATCGGTGATGGCAAGCCGACAGATGTGTTTAAGAAATCGACATGGACCCATATTCTCGAAATTGTTAATGATGGTACAGGTTCAAAATGAATGAATTAACGGGGTTTTTTTCATGTAATGGAAATATATGGAATTGGGAGTGTTATTATGCTTGATATTAATGAAATCAAAAAAATTATTCCTCACCGCTATCCATTTTTATTGGTCGATCAGATTGTTGAACTGGAAGAGGAGAAGCGGGCAGTCGGTATTAAAAATGTAACGATCAATGAACCGTTTTTCCAAGGTCATTTTCCGGACTACCCGGTCATGCCCGGTGTCTTAATTGTGGAAGCATTAGCTCAAGTTGGTGGAGTGGCGATGTTAAAAAAAGAAGAAAATCAAGGAAAACTGGGGTTGTTTGCCGGAATCGACAAATGCCGGTTTAAAAGGCAAGTTAAGCCGGGGGACCAATTGCGTTTGGAAGTGGAAATTTTGCGGTCACGGGGGCCAATCGTCAAGGGAAAGGGAATTGCTACAGTAAACGGTGAGGTTGCATGTGAAACTGAAATGATGTTTGCCATCCAATAAAAACGTTGGTGTAGAAAAAGAAGATAGAGAAAACCCGTAAAGGTCCGATAATATCGATTCCCCTCACTGATTAAAATTTCAGCTTATTACAAGCAATGAAAAGGTTCAAACACACAAACGCCTTCTTTTACCTTTGGATGAAATTGCCTAATTGTTATGCAAATTTTTTTGATTTGGGCAACCTAACATCAGACCTGATTTTAGGTCAAAATTATCTAAAGGTAGAAAGGAGAAAAGAAATGGATCGTTTCTTGAAAATAATTGGTAGTACATTGCTTGCATCGGTCCTTTTAATGGGATGTGCTAATAATGATGATGATAACGACCCTGCACCGCCGGATAATGATGTAACGGACAGAAATGACAATAACAATGGAACGGATAATAATGACGCAAATGATGATAACAATGTAATTGATGAAGATAACAATGACACAGGTAATGGTGGTAACTTAGACGGCGATAACAACGGTAATAATGGGGCCAACAATAACGGAACGAATAACAACGGCAACAACAATAACGGGACAAATAACACCCGAACAGATAATAACAATAATAACAATGGTACCGAAGATTTATTAGAAGATAGAAAAGATATCCAAGATAACGATACAAAAGATGAGTAAGTAGAATAAATAAGACAGGGGCAAATATGTCATCCCTGTCTTATGTTTATTTCTTATGTTATTTACCTACTTTGTTTTTCTTTGTTCTCATTTCTTCTTTAAAGGCGAGTAATAGTTCATTGCCACTTAGTCCTTTATCTAAAAGGAGCCCCAATAATTGTTCAGCGTAGCCTCTTGAGCGACTTAAAGTTCCCTCCAACAAAATGCTTACATATTCATCAATTACTTTTGAATTAATCATATTAACAAGAAAAGTTGCGGGATCATTCTCAGCTTTTGTAATGATTACATTGACCGGAAATTTTTCCTGTGGTTGGTAATTCTCAAAAAACGAAAAATAGGCTCGTTCGATAAAAAGTTCAATTAGCCATGTATTCATTTCATTTTCTTTGTTTATAATCAAAGCATCAATAAATGGAATTTGAATCATCTCATCATTTTTATTTACAAGTTGAAAAGAAATCAACTTAAATGTCTTCAAAAACATCAACCTCCCCGCAAAATTCTTTTGTCAACATTTTACCATGATAAAAATTAGAGTACTAGTCAAAGCAATGAGATAAAATTTACTAAATAAACAAGTAAAAATTTAACTTGCAAAAAGAAGTATAAATTCCATTTTTCCACTTATAGAGGCCATTCTTATAAAAATAAAGTTCATTTTTCAAGTAAAACATAGTAAAAAATAGGTAAAACTGTATCTATAACTGGCAATTCAAAATTTTACAATATAATAAAAGGGTTCGATCATTGGAATTATTGGTCGAATCCAGACGAGAAATTACGAAAATAGTGAAGGGAAAAGAGTTTATGTCACGGAAGTTGTTGCTGATAGTGTCCGTTTTCTGGGAGGCAGGCCGTCAGAGGACAAGGAAATCGTCGAAACAAATGCATAAGTTCGTTTACATTCCATTAAGGAGGTGATAGCCGAAAAAAGGATAAGGATTCATAGACGAAAGGGATATAACTGTTTTCAAAACACAAGAATGGTACGGAATTATGAAAGGGCTAGAAAAATTCAAAAGAGAGGGATTATGTAAAGCGAGAGATTTTGGGATGCAAAAGTTAAATAGACCATTTCTAAAATGCTGCTTTAATGCATAATCTTTTCTTCCCTAATGTATACTTTAAATAGTGAAATAAAGAGAGAGAATACACCTATATTAGCTATTGCGTTTGTCGTTTCCAAAAGGAAGGTAAACTCATAGCAACCTCTATAAATTTCTCCATATCTAATTTTCCTACGTCTGTCGCTTTTCCAATTTCCTCTACAATAATAGTTTTATCATTAACAACAATAACTTTAGCCTCTTTTTTAGTCTCATTCTGTTTTGTCATTATGAACACCGTCCTTATTACAATTTATGAGTGTTGGATTTTGTCTAAAAAACCGCCGCATTTACGAACTGACAAGTATGGACAGAATTAAGGAATTGAGTTCCAAAAAATATGAAATGAAAACCTGAAAATTTTTATATATTACAAACAAGATTAATAAGGGAAGGCTCAAAGCTGGTTCTTGCCTTACCTAATAACCGATTAAGTTGACATATTCTATATATGAATGTGTTCAATTCCCGGAATGTCACAAGTTGCTACAACTTCATTTTCAGTTTGGTGTACATCAACTCTAATGTTTCCAAAATTGTTAATGTCGTTGAAGTCAAGGGGAAAAGTCGAGAATAAACGATCAAAATCTCTTCTAACATTTCCTAATTGTTTAAACGAATCATAGGGTGTTAATGTCATGTGTACGTTCAGCCTTCTCAGTATTTTTACTTTTGTATTATGTGCTTATTTCTGTAAGTTAACCGCATTAATAAGAAATTTTAATAAAGTCCAGTCGTCCAATATTGGGCCAAAAAAGTATTAAAAAAACCCGCAAAAATTTTTTGAGGAATTGCTGCATTTATAATAGCAAAAACCTTAACCACTTAGGGTGTACTTAATCTTTTCTAAACTATTCTTTAGGTCACAAAAGCTTGTGTGAATGGAAATAACTTTTTCTAGTACTTTATTTAGTAGTTTATCAACTTTATCATTATTAACATTTTTTATTTATAACGAAAGGTACTTTCTAGTGTCAATTATTGATAGTTACTTTTTGATAGTGTTTCACTGATTTGTTCCTATAAATGCTCTACTGTTACTTGCATATTTGACACTTTAACAGTTTCCTAGAAGACATCTCCTATATAAAAAATCTCCTTATTAAAAACATAAAAAATAGCCCTCTATTAAAATAGTATGATAACTACCACTGCCCCCTGCCTTTTTTCACTTTTAACTATTTCTTAATTAACCATTTCTCCAAAACACTTCATTATTTTTAATCCTAAATTCATTTAAAAAAGAGTAATAAAGTATACCTTTGCGCAGACTATTGTCCGTAGACTATTTGTCACAACGTAAGAAAATATATGTAGGGGGGTGTCAGTATGGATTTACAAAAAGAGTTTGGAAAACTACTAAGAAAAGCAAGAGAAAATAAAGGATTAACACAAGAAGAATTGGCACTTTCATGTGAATTAGACAGAACCTATATAAGCCTTTTGGAACGGGGAAAAAGGAGTCCAACCTTAAAAAAAATATTTGATTTATGTGAAAAATTAGAGGTAACTCCAAGTGATCTTATTAGGGAACTAGAAGAAATTGTAAATAAAAAAGGGACTTAATCATTAAAAAGGATTCCTAATTTTGATCAGGAGGGGAATGTATGGATGTTTTTGAACAAATTGAATTTGTTTTCGATGATTTTGAAGATGAATTAGAAGAGGAATTAGCGAAAAAGGGGGAATTAGAGTTGGAAGGAATTATGACATTTGAAAAAGCCAAGCAAGAATTTATTGAGGATTTTAATAAAATCAAAGGAAAAAGATATAAAACTAATAGAAAAGGAAATACAGGAATAGGTAAAACATTTGAGGATATTGTAGGCGTAGAAGAAAATAATAATTTACCTATTGATTATAAGGGATTTATCGAATTAAAAAGTCAAAGGGCCTATACTGGATCTTTACTTACACTGTTTACAAAAAGTCCTAATCCATACGGTGTAATGGCTAGAATTAGAGATACTTATGGAGAATTAGACCCTAAAAAAGGGTTAACAAACATTTTGCACAGTACAGCTAAACATAGTTCCTTTAATACTTACAAAGGAAAGTTAGGCTTTAAACTCGAAATTGACCGAAAAAATCAAAAGTTATTATTGCATATTAAAGATTTAGCAACAGGTAATTTATTGTTTAATCATGGTGATCAAGTCTATTGGGATTTATCGGATTTACAAGAGATCGTTGAAACTAAATGTCGAAATATCGCTTATGTTATGGGCAAAAGTGAAAAAATTAACGGTGAAGAATATTTTACTTTTACAAAGGCTGTTTTACTTTCGGGATTAACCTTTGAAAGTTTTCTTCATTTGATTGAAAAAGATGTAATTGTATTTGATATTAGACATGGCACTCATTCTAACGGTACACCTCATGATCATGGACCAGCGTTTAGAATTGCAAAGCGGAATATTCCGTTAGCATTTGAACAAGAAGTGCTTTAATAAAAAATTAAAAGGACAAACCATTAAGGAATGTCCTTTTTTAGTGTTCTTTTCTAAATACTACTATGTGTTCATCTGTCATGGTTGTGACTAATTCTCCAACCTTATTAGAAGGGCTATTTTGATGAGGCATTACCTTATATGGAATAGCCCTATTAAGGATTGTAACGTGTTTAAGTCCATATTTTATGCCTAATTCAATTAAAATTTGGTGTGTTAAAAGCTTAACATTTTTGACTGTTCTGTTCCCCACAACCCAATATTGATAGCTATTTCTTTTCATTTTGCTTGTAATTTTTCCTAATGACATATCAAGATCAACATAAAATTGATAAACTTCTTTAGCCCTGTTCTCGTCCACACCCGCAATTTGTTTTAATTTTTCCTTTAGTGTTTCTGAATCTAAATTAAAAACAAATTCACTCTTTTTATCTACTTTACCGCCAAGTAATTTACTATCTATACTTCTTATTTCTTTTTCAGTTAATTCTTGTTCATCTTCAAAAGTGTCCTGTAAATCTAGCCATTCTAAAGAGGTACGGCTAAACTGACCATATGCTACGGTAGTTCTTGAATCACCATAAGGTGGAGAAGTTACTAATATATCCACGCTGTTATTGGGTATATCTTCAAGTAACCTAGTATCATTATTATAAATTCTTACAGTTGTATTAACCTTTTTTTTTTGAACAATTTTCCAATAATCATTCATTTTTTCCTCATTTTTATGTAATGAGTTAATAAATGTCTGAAAAACATTTGGATTGAATTTCTTAACCTTTTCAGGTTCCATACGGAACATTTTAAATTCACCATTCCTAGTGTTACTACAAAGCCTTACGGTTTCTGAAAAAGTCAACCAAAAAAAGTTTCTAACAAGTTGATCTTGCACATTCTTGATACAATTTTTAATAACTTGTAGTTCTAAAACCACTACAGGTTTAAACCAGTAACCAAGATTAGATGTATTAGGAAAATCCATATCAATATGGTTATTGTGAAGATATTCCTTAGCTATTTTTTGGGCGTCTTTCCCCCACCCATCTTTGGCTGTTACATCTAATCCTAATTCTTCGGTTACATAATGATCAAAATTTGAAATTATAATAGAGAGTTCATTTAAATTATACTCAATGTTATCTAGTAACGAAGTAATTTCACTGGATAACCAACTGGGTTCAAGTGGATTAGTTTTAACCCTCCCCATCAATCTTGCCAGTGGGTTTAAATCTGTACCATAAACGGTAGAAAAATCAGCTATGAAAGCCTCAACAACCCCAGTTCCACTACCCATATAAGGATCAAAGAAAGTGTTTAAATTATTTTCAAATTTTTTATGAGTTTCTAATATTGTTCTTGTAATTGGAAAAACCATAGTAGCAGGATAATTGTGGAGCCCATGAACATTTTCTCTTACGTTCCACCCATGAAAATCCCAATAATCCAATGGTAAATTACCATAAGTTTCTTTTAGTTCGTCATCTATATTCTTTAAAGTGACAGTATTTTCTTTTTTAGTTGCTATTTCCATTATTACACCTCATGCTACAATTATTTATTGACACCAATTATACCAGAACATACGTACTAATAAAATGTACAATAAAAAATCATTGTACATTTATTCTACACTTAAAAAACCTAATAATAAAGTGGGATTTTTCTGATTATCTTAAAATGAGTTAAAAAGTGTTGATGGATCTCGATAAAATCATGTAACAATACAATATACCTAGAATGTTACTTTCATTTCCGCTAAAATGAAACCATGCTATAATAGGCTTACCAAAACATATGTTAAATCAAAACAGTGTAGATAAAGGGGTTATAACTATGATAAACAAAAAAGAAGAAATTAAAGATGTTCAGCCTATTAGACCAATAGAAAAAAATTGAGGATATGAAATGGTCCCAAAAAGGCACTGTTCAGAACGTGACTACATACTGTTCCTTTTAGGTATAAATACAGGGCTAGGGAAAGTGATTTATTAGCACTAAAGATAAATGAAATTAAAGGTAAAAGAAAATTACTTTAAAGAGGTGAAAACAGATTCTTACCGAATCTCTTTTACCTCATATTGGCATTTTCTTTGTTTGCATATACTCCATTTTTGCAACAAAGGCATAAATTGTACCTTCAAATGCGTCTCCGTTATTATTAAAATCAAAAATATTTTTATCAGTTACAAGCAAAACATTATATTCCTGAGGGATAGCTTGTATTTCATCAAATTCCCTTGAGTACGAGTTAATCTATCTTGGTCAGTTACAACTATTGCTTCATAATCATATTTCTATATTTATTAAAAACTTTATTATACTGTGGTTTGTGATTCTCTTGTGACGATCCAACTTTTTTATAAACGTGGTTTTGCCAATTATATTTCTCACAAGTGTCTATAAGATGCTCTAATTGAATTTTTTAAAATCCCTTCAGTTTCATCATCTCTTGATATTCTGCTGTATATCGCCACTTTTCAAATTTTATTAAGTGCTTTATTCAATGCTGTCACCACCTAAAAAACATGATAAAGTATTGATATATCAGTATTTTATCATGTATGCATTTTACTTTCAATATATAAATATACCGATGATGCTAGAAGGATTTATGATGAAAACCTCATGAAAGCCGACGATTTTAGGCATGGGGTTGAAACTAAAGGGTTTAAGACCATTGAATAGGAATTTCGATTTATTGGAGTAGGGAAGTAAAATCCACAAGTGATCTTCCAAACTATAAACAAAATGGTGACATTGTACTGATACTATCTGATAAAGGAAGATATTCGTAGCAGTTTGAATTTTATAAAGTAAAGAAAATTGACAGGGCAAAATCTTTAACAGTATTGTGAACATTACTGCGGAGGTGACTATGTCAACAAGATTTGAGAATTATCTTCAGCTGGAGGAGATGATTCAGCTTCTGATTCGAATTGTAGGAAAATCGAATGAAAAGATTATGAATTTAGAAGAAAAATTAAAACAACTGGAAGATATCGTCATCGAATCAGGAGAGGGAAACATACAAACAAAATAAGTGAGGAATAAGGTTAAAAAAGCGGATGTAGGCTAAAACGATGAGGATGAACAACTAAAACGTGATATGGATTGTTAAAAGGAAAATAGGAACTTCTTGAATAATAAATTTCTTTGGGGATGAAAAAGATTTATTATCAAAAAATGTTGCATGAAAAGAAAACAGCAAGGAAATTCTTCATTCGGTCACTAGTCTGGCCAAATGAAGCCCCTTGCCACTCAAAAGAAGGAAACTTAGAGTAAAACTATCATACCATAGGTCTAGATCAAAGAAAAGCACATACTTATCGCTACAAAAAAAGCCACATACAATTCTTTTCAAAAAACCGGTTTTGGGGAGACCGGTTTTTTTTCATAAACATGAAAGCAATAGGGCAGTTAAAGTATGCAGCACCACCATTTTTTGTTGGTAAACTCGGTAAGGACCTGTAAAGCTTTTTTTGGTTCCGAGAATCGCTCTCAGCGACAAATTTTCCGATAAAAATGTGAAATGTGGTCTCGAGACCAGCTCTCAGCGACAAATTCAGCGATGAAAAAGTGAAATGTGGTCTCGAGACCAGCTCTCAGCGACAAATTCAGCGATAAAAAAGGAAAATGCGGTTTCGAGACCGGCTCTCTGCGACAAATTCAGCGATATAAAAGGAAAATGCGGTTTCGAGACCGGCTCTCTGCGACAAATTCTTCGATAAAAAAGTGAAATGTGGTTCCGAGAACGATTCTCTGCGACAAATTC
>ERZ1673766.63-NODE-63-length-15821-cov-27.043765_pt1 | contig 15821 bp, 13 predicted proteins | sample MGYA00580143_ERZ1673766 | MGnify/ENA primary metagenome ERZ1673766 (study PRJEB41219, sample SAMN04549641) | soil metagenome | isolation source: soil | place: USA:California, San Francisco Bay NWR | collected 2009-02-09 ... | reverse complement strand
CGAAAAACTTCATTTTTTGGCGACGAGACCCTTTCTCGTCGTCATTTTGAGCCGAGAAACTTCATTTTTTGACGACGAGACCCTTTCTCGTCATCATTTTGAGTCGAAAAACTTCATTTTTTGGCGACGAGACCCTTTCTCGTCGTCATTTTGAGCCGATAAACTTCATTTTTTGACGACGAGACCTATTCTCGTCGTCATTTTGAAGCCGAAAACGCTCTTTTTTGGCGACGAGACCTATTCTCGTCACCATTTTGAGTCGAAAAACTCCCTTTTTTGACGACGAGACCTATTCTCGTCGTCATTTTGAAGCCGAAAACGCTCTTTTTGGGCGACGAGACCCTTTCTCGTCACCATTTTGAGTCGAAAAACTCCCTTTTTTGGCGACGAGACCTATTCTCCTCAACATTTCGAGGCGAAATACTCCCTTTTTTGACGACGAAACTCAATCTCGTCACCGACTTTGGACGAAAAACTCCTTTTTTTGGCGACATAATCGAAAACCCACCGGACGTCTTTAGGATGCAAAATTCTAGTATATCAGTAACTTTGACCTATGATAATCTCAAAAAAAAATAAAACTGCCCAGATGGACAGTTTTATTTTTTATAGCTCTCAAATATCTCTTTTACCGCATTTACCACAATTTTTCCTTCTCCTTGGATACTTTCCATCATCATGGCGACAAGTAAATCTTGTGTATCGGTATTATAGGCAACAAACCAGCCATTTTCCTGCGCTTGTTCTCCTTGAGTTGTTTTACCGACTTCAGCAGTTCCTGTTTTTCCGGCGAGCGGTAAACCATCCATATTAGCAAGATGTCCTGTTCCTCTTGGGTTGGCCACAACTTCGCGTAAATCTTCAGCAATTGTCTTTACTGTATTGGTCGATATTACACTTTTTTTCCAAACTTGAGACGGTTCTTCCTCATTTACTAAAATTGGTTTGATCATATTCCCGTCATTAATAAAAGCGGTATAACCAGCTGCCAAATGGACGACATTGGTTTGGACTTCGCCTTGACCATAACCGGAGTCTGCTAATAAAACATCACCATTTAATTTGCCGTCATTAGAAATTTGCGATGCTTTTACCGGATAGGTAAAAGGAATTTCTTCATCAAACCCAAATTTTTTAAGTCCGTCGATAAACGAATCCGCTCCAATATCCAATGCCGTTTGTGCGAAATAAATATTATCCGAAAATACAAGTGCATCCTTTAAATTCACAGGTCTCCCCGGGTCGGTTACCCGAGTGACAAAATAACCGCCCCACGATGAATCTTTCTGCCATTGTTTAGACGTGATATTCCTCGTTTGATCAGCTGTAATCTTATTCGTTTCGAGGCCAATTGCGGCGGTAAAAGGCTTCATTACCGAACCCGGTGTTTGCGGATAAACGAAGCGATTTAACAATGGCTGTAACGGATTTTCTTCTATTGTTTTTCTTTGACTTGAAGATAAAAACATATATTCATTTGGATTAAATGATGGGCTTGAAACCATCGCCAGCATTTCACCCGTTTTTGGGTTCATCGCAACGGATGTTCCTGCTTTGCCGTTAAATTTTGCCATAATCTCCTGTTGTAATGTACTGTCTATTGTTAATTGGATGTTTTTCCCGTTTTTCACCGGTTTTTCAGCTATTGTTGCAGTTGTACCATCCGGTTTTTTTAAATAGATCGAAGCGCCATTTTCACCTTTTAGTTGTTTTTCAAAGAGCTGTTCCAAGCCCCTTTTTCCAATAATATTCCCCGGTGCGTATCCTTTATTTTTTTCAATATCCTCTGCCGTTACTCCATCAACATAGCCAATTAAATGAGCTGCTGCTTCTCCTAAAGGATAGACTCTTGATTCTACTTTATTTACTGTTACAGCAGGAATGTTTTCCAGTTGAGTAACTACATCCGTTTGTGTATTAGGAATCTTTTTTATTGGTACAAAATAGTCAGGTTGAACCCAACTCGCATTTAAAGCCTTGTCAATGGATTCAACAGATATGCCAAGTATGGAGGCTACCTGGGATTTAATCTCCCCATCTTTTCCTTCCATTTGTCCCGGAATAATACCAACTTCATAAGCTCCTCCATTTATAGCTAATCCGTTTCCATTCCTGTCCAGAATTTCACCTCGAGCTGCTTTTGTCGTCTTTAATCCGACTCGATCTTCCGGTTCCATTCCAGCAAAAATAAATCCTGTATTCCAATTGACTTGCCAAGTCACTTTATCTTCTTTTTCAACTTTTACAAGCTTGGCTTTTTGTTCAAATTCTACAGGACCGGCTAACGTATTCATGGTAACTTTAAATGGGATGGTGGCAGTTTTTGCATCCGGATCAATTTTATCTTTTGGCTTTTCAAAATCAATTTTTAAATCCTTTACTTCCAAATCACCATAAATTTTTTTATAACGTTCAACAAATTCATCTTTTTTCATTATTTTCTTTGCTTCCGGCGTATGCATCTCGTACATCTTGGTGAAATTTTGATTACTCCAGTATTTTACATAAGTTGTAAAAACATCTGATGGTTGAGCGTCTTCACTTTTACACCCCGTTAAGATAATGAGGAAAAATAAACAAAGTAGTCGAAGTATTCGTTTATGATTCAAATCAATTCATCCCTTTCTAAATAAACTCTCTTTATAATCATATTTCATCTTTATTACTATATTATCAATTTCGTTTAGGGATAATTTAGATAACAGATTGGGAAAAGATTATGAATAAATCTCATAGCCAAAATTGACCATTAAGAAATTTATAATTGATATAAATTTGTTGAATGGTATTATCTTTTATATTATAACATTTCTTACGGTTTTCACCGATATTTTTTACATTCGATTCACATAGTTAAACAACCACAGTAATATCCACTGTGGTTGTAGGTAAAGGAAAGATAATTTTGCCATTTCTACTTGTTATCGACACCCTTAACTTCAATCATTCCGGCATCATCTGTTCCATTTCTTTTAGTGCAGCATTGAGTAATGGTAATTGTTGAACAGGGAGAAGTTGAATGTTTAGTTTTTTTGCAATTGGATTAAGTAACCTAGCCATCTCCTCTTTCACCCAAATTTCTCTTGGAATTGCTTTTATTCTTTTCACTAATTCAACTAATTCTTTCTGAACGGTTTCAGTAATATCGCCATCTTTTCCAATCATGTTATAATAGACAATCAACTGATTTTTCCGCTCCACTGAAAGGATGACTGTGGGTAAATACGGACGTTCATCTGGTTCATCCTGTGTAGGAAAATTAATGTATTCACAATCAAATTCAAGCGGCGTATTGTATCTTTTAAGCGAATGTTTCAAATGCTGCAGTTCGAGTTCATTAACATATAATGGAATTTCATCTTTTTTCGTTACATCATTTGAAGCAGCATCATATTCTTCTTTATCAAAGGTGTATAACATATATGATCTTCCTGCAAGATTATCTTGATCCATATTCTTTGTATATTGACTAGCAAAGATAACTTCAACTAAAATGAACGACAACAACTGAACTTCTTCCCCATCCAGAAACCATGGATAATACCCCGGTTTAAAACTTCGAAACATGGGCCACTGATTTTTCCCACGATAGGACCGACCATGTTCTTTTAGAAGTTGATAATCTTCATCCTCCAATTCGCCCCGATCAACCAAATTTAAAGTCAAACTATTTTGTTTAAAATATTCCTTTTCATCATTTATGTTCCCTGTCATAAGCCGGTTCAAATATGTATAACCTTCTTCACCAATAAAAGCGACAAGACCAAATTCCATCCCAGCCCCTCCCATTACAGAGCAATAAATTAATTCCTCTGTTTCGGGATCTTTGACGACAATAATCTGATCATCATCCATCCATTTCCATGGTTGTAGTTTTTTAAATTCCTCTGCCAAATCGAGTAATTCAGACCAATCATCATCGTAATTTTCAAAGGATTGCGGCAGCCAGTTCTCAAATTCGTTTGCTAAAGATTGATTGATTTCATTCATTAATGATTTTCCGTCAATCTCTTTTATTACAACATCATCAAATATAGACTCCCCACGGCTATCTTCTTCAGGAGCCAATCGCATTACTTTTGTACATCTGGGGTAAAATATGTCGTTTTCTTCAGGAATTATTTTCTCTAAAACAATGTCATGTTCCCAATTATCGCCGAAATCATAAACGTACAAAACACGATCTTTTTCATTTTGAAATATTTCTTTTAAAATTACTTTTTTCTCATCATAATCATAACCAAAACCAAAACTAAAAACTTGATTTTTTTCCTGATTCATTGGACCAATTGTAATTAAATGATTAGTCGATGTACCAGCCGATCTTTTTATATCGAAGGAATGTAAATGATAGTCCTCCCAATCGAAGGAATTTTGGATAATCCTATGTAAGTCATAAAATGTCATGGAATCTCTTACTTCTACTCTCCGCCAAATGGGAGGTTTGATATATTTCAATGTAATTTTTAGTTGATAGATCATATACTCAACACCCTTTTGAGTTAAATTTTATATTTTTTCACCGATTAAAATAATTTTATACGTACATTATAGCAAAATTATTGGGGAATGGGGATAGGTTTTAAGTCAATAAAAAATTAATGAAATACGTGTACTTGTCCAGGTACGTTGAGATAAACCTATTAGACTAATTAGGTATGGTGTCAGGAAAGTAACCTAACCTCATTGAAATTTTACATTACTCTAGCGGCCGCGAACCGGTTCATCATCCCAGTTTTTGACATTAAGAGAAGGTTCTTGTTGTTTTGTAGTCATCATATCTAATTAAATGTTAAAATCCTATAGTGGAAAATTAAAAAAAGTGCATTGACCTAATTTTTGGCATTGGGGCAAAGGTTTCTCTCTTCTGCAAAAATAAAAAAACCTTCCACCAGGAGATTCGGGGAAGGCATTTTTATTTTTTACTCCTCCCGACTTTGACAGTAAAAAAGATATAAACTCCTTGAAAACAGCGTCAGGTCAACACTTTCAAGGAGTTAAATATTTTTTGAAATGTAGATATGCATAAAACTATTTACAATAAGGTTTTTTTAGATTATTATAAAATTAGTTCTTGAAATTTACTATACTAAATTTTTATAAAAAAATCAATGCATATCTACTTGCAGTATGTGTCAAGTTTTTCTCGATAGTATTTAAATATCGGGTTTTCAAGACACTCTTTTTTGTACACTTTTCGGCTACCGCGCTTCGCTTACTCTCCTGGATAAGTGGCAATAATTTTCCAAATTAATGCCACTTATCCAGGCTGAAATTAAAACCCAAGAATCTTGCTTAAATGCCCCATTGCAGATGAATGGCTTGTATATAAAGCGACAGATCCACGTTTCACCCCGATTGACGGACGTACTGGCTGTTTAAATAGCTCTGATAACCTTATTGCTTGTTTTAATTCCCTTTGTTTTTTCCCACTTCTTGTACGGTGTTTCAAATAAGCTTCCCTCAATGTCTGGTTAAGAATCCCTTGTTTAATTTTCACCATGGCTTCTGCGCCTTTTTTGCTCCAATGCATGCCCCTTTTCTTCATTCTGAATGAGATATGCCTTTGGTTTGATTCCATCGCCCCTAGGCCTCTTCACCTTCTGGCACGTTTTCAACCTTGTCTCTCCAGTCAAAAATGCGTTCCCAATTTTTCAAGATATACGAACGGAATTCCTTGATTTTCTTAAGGCTCTTTTCATCAGTCAATGTGCTCTCATACGTATCCAAATATAACGTGAATCGGTCACAGTCACGCGTTTGAATTGCTTTTCTAATTTGCTCTTTAATCTCGCTTTTTCCGCCCCCAAATGTCCTTACAATGGCTTGTGCAACGTGGTAGGTATCCAGCTGGTTGAGCACCGGATATTCCGACTGTGAGAATGCTGTTTGAAACCGTTCAGCTGTGTACCCCGCACCTCCATCACTATTTGTTATGACACGAGCTTTTTCAAGGGAATAGGTGTTGGCTGCTACAGCTTGGACTTCATCCCAAAATGTCTGGATGGATTTCGTCGTCATGATAACAACGGGATGGTGTAGAGAGACTCTTTTGCCATTGGTTTCCCATCCTTCATAGAGAATGGCGTGGTGGACTTCCAAACCCTGTTTCTTTTCTAGTCCCCGGACGAATATACCATCAGCTTCGGAAAACAGGTAATCTACCTTCTTTCCCTCAGGTAGTGAATCAGCTATTTCTAGCTCTTCTACAAGTGCCTTGTCGGCTTCAGCTTGCGTTTTCCCTACGTGTTTCACCATGTTCCCTACAGTTGTGTGACTGAGACTCACGGCTGTCCATTCTTTTAAAATATCAGCTACCTCCCGATAGGTGTTCTCACTTGCCAACTCTGCCACCTTTAACTCCACTAACGGGCTGTATCGTTGGTATGGTAAAAGCCCTAACCATTCATCCAGAGGATAATGTGAATTCCCTTTCTGGTCATGCATTAGTGAACGTTTAAAGGTCACATTTCCAAATAAAAACTGAATGCTTCTGTTATCACTCCGGCAGTACTCCCAGCCATCCTCCAGCTTTTTCTGCTTAATTGTTTTATCTAACGTCTCAAATATTTCCCCAACCCATTGCGTAAAGGCATTCTGGATCAGAATTTTAACTTGTTCTTCAAATTCAATAAGACTTTTTGTATCCTTTAATAATCTAGCAATTATTGATATAATATCCATAGGAAGACCTCTTTCTAAATGTATTCGCCCACAAGCGTACATTTAAATGATAGAGCGTCTTCCCATTTTTTTCCACTCATCTGCCCTTCGAGTAAAATTTTACACATACCTACTTGCATATATACATAACAAAAATGATAATACAGGCTGAAAACATTGTTAAATCAACGTTTTCAGCCTTTTGTTTTTTTTGTAACTGTCAAAGTCGGGAAAAAAACCTTCCACCAGGAGATTCGGGGAAGGCATTTTTATTTTTTACTCCTCAATATCCAACCATTTAAACTCATAAGCAGAAACAACCGGTTTATTTGGTACACCCGTTAGTTTCGGATTGACGAGTTCAGCCCGTGCATTCTGATAAATTGGGGCAATGGCGGCATCATCAAATAAGATTTTTTCTGCATTCACAAAGTTTTTATAACGTGCTTCATTGTCTGTTGCTAACGTTGTTGAAGTTTCCGAAATTAATTGATCATATTCCGCATTGGAGTAACCCATTTTATTATTACCACTATCCGTTGTGAACAGACTCATAAATGTATATGGATCTTCAAAATCCGGACCCCATCTGGAAACTTCCATTTGGTAATCGCCTGCGTCTTCCAAGTCAAGCCGTTGTTCTTTCGGTACTTGTTTTATAGTAACTGTCAATCCCGGTAAGTTTGTTTCCAATTGGTTGGCGATATACTCAACGATAGATTTCGTTGCCTCATCATCATCTGCTAGTAACTCAAGTTCAACTTTATCTTTTCCAATTTCCGATAGACCTTTTTTCCAATACTCTTGAGCCTTTGTTTTATCAAAAGTAACTAGATCACCGCTTACCTTACGAAAATCTTCTCGTGACTCAGGCATGGAAACAAATCCGGTTGGAACTAGTCCGTTTGCAGCAATCGAGCCATCATTTAAAATTTCATGAACAATCGCTTCTTTGTCAAATGCACGACTAATAGCAGCCCGAATATTCTTGTTTGCCAATGCATCATTTGCTTTTTGATTGAATTTAATAAAATATACAAAGGTATTTGGTATGGTTACAAAATCATCGTTGCCGGAATATTGGTCAACCAAATCAGAAGTTAAATTTACGCGATCGACACTGCCTTCTTCATATAAGTTGGCTGCCGTTTGTGGGTCTTTCAACACATCAAAGTGAATTTTATCCATCTGTACAGTGTCAGCATCCCAATAATTGTCGTTCTTTACCAATTCCCATGAATCACTAGTACTTGTCCAGTTTGTTAATTTATAAGGACCACTTGCCAATAATGTATCCGAACTTGTCGCAAATTTATCGCCTTGTTCTTCTACAAATTTTTGGTTCAATGGGAATAGCGTACCAAAGGAAGTTAAGTTTTCAAAATAAGGTGTCGGGTTTTCCAGTTCTACAACTAATGTAAAGTCATCTTCCGCACGTACACCTAATTGATCGGGGGACATTTCTCCATTGCTGATGGCAGTGGCGTTTTTGATAACATTATTCATTAAGTATGGACCATATTCGGATCCAGTCGCAGGATCAATGGCACGTCTCCAAGCATAAACAAAGTCATTTGCTGTAATCGGGTCACCATTTTCCCACTTGGCATTTTCACGGATTTTAAACGTCCAAGTTAAACCATCTGCACTGACTTTATGATCTGTCGCCAATTCTGGAACAAGTTTTCCATCTAAATTTAATCGATACAAACCACCCATTGTACTTCTTAAGAATGCAAATGAAGATTCATCTGTTGCAAGGGCTGGATCCATCGTAGGAATGTTTTCTTTGTTTACAAAATTAACGGATTTTTCGCTGCTAGCTTTATCTTGTAGTGTACTGGGGGAATTTTCCTTTCCACTGGATGTACAAGCAGCTAAAAAAATAATAATGAAACCGATTGATAATAACATGAATAAACGTTTCAATCTCATCGCTGCACCTCTATGTTCAATTATTCCTATCCATATAGTTGGATTTAATTGTTATTATAACGCTATAATTTTCTTTAGTAAAGAGATGAAGCGAATTTTTTAATAGGAATAGAATTCATAATAATAGAAACTCTATTATGTATTTTATAAATCTGGTAGTACCCATATATCTTCCATTCGGCGATCACAAATGCTTTAGGTGAACCAACAAACGGCAACAGGTTTCACTGCTAATGTTTAGGATGACTAATAGTGTTAAAAATGTTATATTCGTAATAAGTTTTTACTTATATTAAATTCAGTTTCATGGGAGGATGAATCATGACGAAACATAAGATATATACAATGAGTGTTGCAAGTGTGTATCCCCATTATATTGCGAAAGCTGAGAAAAAAGGTCGTACAAAGTCAGAAGTTAATGAAATTATTTGTTGGTTGACAGGATATAGCCAGGAACAGTTAGAAGAACAACTGGAAAAGCAGAATGATTTTGAAACCTTTTTTGCAGAAGCTCCGCAATTGAATCCTGCACGGACTTTAATTAAAGGAGTAATCTGCGGCGTTCGAGTGGAGGAAATAGAAGAACCAACAATGCGAGAAATTCGTTATTTAGACAAGTTAATTGATGAGTTAGCAAAAGGGAAATCGATGGAAAAAATTTTGCGTAAATAATGTTGAACGATAAAATTATGGTACTACGGACAGTTCACCCCCTGCTATCTTCTTTGTAAACTCGAAACCTTGAGGTGGGGGTCTTACTGCCCGTTAAGGTGGGATAAAAAGCGACTTCCCTTTTTAACAATCGTAACCAGTAACCATTGAAATCAAAAGGATAAAGTTCTGGTCCGCATTAGCTGAGATGCTCAAATTGAGAAAAACTTAGGAAGTTCTATTTCATACTTATCGAGTATAATCTGTTCTTTCTTGATACCTTGCTCACGAAGTACTTCAATGTTCTGCACAAGGAACTCGTCACTCCCCACAACATAAAAGAGCCCATCCTTGTCTCCAGCAAGATTTTTCACTTTTTCATAATAATCTTTTCGGTTATCAACGAACTGTGCCGTGAAATTCTTATCAGGAGCGGATGTAAAAATATTTGTGAATAAGAAATCTTTTGTTGAATCAATGTTGAGGGAATGAATTTGATTAACATTGTCAGCACATTTGAAATATTCAAGTACAAGCGGTCTGAAAGTTGCCAGGCCAACACCTGATGACAACAGGTATACATTTTTATCTTCCCTTTTAAGCGGCACATTTGTATGAGTTTTAAATATGGCAACTTCACTGCCTACATCAAGATTTCCTAAAATAGTTTTAAACTCAGAACAGGGCTTTCTGAATCGTGTTGTAATACCAATTGCACCTTCATATGGTAAAGTTGAAATGGACATATGGCGGACCAGACTGCGGTTTGGTTTATCACCAGCATTGAAACCTTCCAGTCCGAGGTGCGTGTGTGAACCTTCCTCCCATGTAAAATCTTCCGGAACGTCGAGCAAGTACGTTTTTACCTCGGGTGTTTCCTCAATAATTTTATTTATTTTCGTCCAATAAATTTGCATGGTATATTCTCCTTACTTAATTAATGTGTTATTAACAAATATACTATAATTGATAACAATTCTCAATTAAAAAGTGGATCGTTTCAGAAAATGATCTGGTTAACTTTACTAATAATGTATTTAAATATTCCTTTTCCTTTAGGTACAAATCCTTTCATAATTTGGCTTTTCTCCGGTTAAGTAGTTTCAGTTAGTTATACTCTCGTTTGTTTGGAAAATAATTTTTTATATGTTGTTATATAAGATTAATCGAATAAAGTTGAATGGGCCAAATCCCAGTTTTCCAGTCGGATCTTTAATATAGCACCGGTTAGTTCAATATTTTTATCAATTCAATTTCGTCTCTAATTGGGATACCATCGTTGCCCATTAATGGAATCTCTGGTTTTATCTCCCTTGCTTTCTCCACTGCATTAAGAAAAATTTGGGACAAAATAAAGCCCCGTTTTTGATAAAACTTTAATGCTCGTAAGTTATCGTTTGTTGTAACCAGTTTAAGTAGTTTACACTTTTCCTTCAACCCTAGCTTTTCTACCTCTCGAACTAATGAGGTACCGATGCCTTTCCCTTCCTCTATGCTATCTAAGGAAATAATTTCACATTCGTTATCTTTCATAATGTAAGTAATTAAGCCAATGATTTCATCTTCACCATTTACAACAGCAAAACCATCTAACTTACTGCAATCATAAACCCCACTGGAAATAACCATTTCTGAACTACCCCAATGCAACTTGAAAAAATCTATAATTTTATTTTTCGGCAAATCATCAGTTGTGTAGATTTTCATAATAAACCACCTCTTTGCCTTTATTTTACTAATAATGACTGGAATTTGGCTACAAGTCCCCTTGAAACTCCTTATATTGAGATGGCAAATCACTTCAGAAGAACTTCCCAGCTATCCCAACTTGAGTTTTTTTCATAATTTCCTCTCCCTTGTTAACGAATACCCAACTTAACTTAATTATCTCGGTGTTTTGCAAGCATTTCCTTTCGATAATCTTCAGACTTTCCTCTTGGTATGCTGAGCGTCTTCCATTCGCTATCCTTTAGCTGTTTTCCAATATAAACAATCTGTCCGACATGATACGCGTAGTGGGTCATTTGCCTCTCAATTGCTTCTAGAACGAAATGCTTCTCGCCACGAATTTTTATCGTTTTTAATAGATCCTCTTCTTTTAATCCTGTTAGTGTATCGATCAGGACGTTCCAGCCTTTCTCCCAAACACGCATCAGCTCTGATTTGGAAGAGATGTCATCAATAAATTCTTCATCACGATTTCTATTTTCCTTTTCCCCATCGGAAGTTAGAAAATCGGTCCACCTGGAAATCATATTGCCGCTTAAATGCTTTACGATGACGGCAACACTATTAGATTCTTGATTATACGTCCAATGGATATCTTGTTCCGATAACTGTTCAATTGTTTTATCTCCAAGGGTTTTAACACTTTTAAAACGTTCAACAACAACTTTCAAATATACATTCCCAATTTTCATCATCATCACCCACCGAAAGTTAAAATTTTAATATGAATATCGTTACTTTGTTAGAAGAATCTTTTCTTTTGCTTCAATATTGCCGGACGGAATTTTTTACTTTTATGCTCTGAACTGAGATTTTTATTTCGAGTTCCTCCAAAATAATTCCACTTCAATACTTAGGGGCTGGTTATCGAATCATATGCAGAAAGTCATTCGAAAAATTAACCGTTGAATTCATTCTGTGAAAATATGGTGCAAAAGTTCCTTTAGCTTTTGCTCAAGATTCATGACTAGAAATTGAAGGCAAACTACGGTTTCACTTGTTTCTTCTAGGCATACTCGAATAAGACCCAGACTATAACTACGCTTGCCTGTGTCAAATTTGCCTTCTACTTCATTTTGTTCAGAAGCTTCTTTTTTTCTAGCTGTTTTTGGATGTAGTCTTCCTGAATTGATGTCCCTTGCTAATATTTTTTTATTCCTTCTAATGTTCTCCAACGATACCTAATAATCTATTATGAATATCCTTCCATCCACTATTCAAATCCACCGTGGCTACCTTCACTGGATATCCTTTAATAACATAAGATAAACTTAATTCCTCTCCCACTTGTGGATATAGTAGCATTCCTCGAAGTTCTTTCTTTTCCTGCCAACTGGTATCTTTAAAGTTATTTAAATAAGCAAAGAGCTGATAGAGATTTGTGCTAATTAATTTCCTTCTACCATAATTCTCGTATAGCGTATTCTGATAGAACTTAGTATCGATGATCCATTTAATATCTTTGTTTTCCAAAGAAATGTCTGTTTCCATTATAGGAAGATAAGATAATTCTTCCCCTTCTGCATCCCAATAAAATCGGTCTCTTTTCACTTGAAACCCAAGTAATTCTTTTTTATAAAAGTTTCTAACAAAGTCTTCAAAAAGTCGAGCCATCTTTTTCGGTTCTCTCCAGAAATCTATAAAAGTTGTTTCCGCTTCCTCTTCATTTAATAATAATGACTCATATAAATATTTGCAGATCAACAGGACAAACCCATAATGGTGATTGCTACGAAAGATTTTCGCCTTTGAAAAAACAGCATCGTTCAATTTAATTACATCGACTTGAGAGAAATATGGATATAGCTGTTTAATTCCTTCCAAAAACTGAGAATCAAGGTCCTTCACTTTTAACAAATAATTCAATGTAGTCTTTATAATTTGATTGTACAGGATATTTGTACTCAATTCATCATAGTCACAATGCATTTTTCCTCGATTAAAGCTAAACGATTTGACCGACTCAGAAAATAGGATCTTCCCTCTCAATAAAGACATTTCTTCATTTTCACTTTTATATTCTTTGTAAAATCCCTTACTAATTAGCGTCCGAAGCTTGACAACTAGGATTCGTATTAATAAATGATAAATATCCTTTTCATCTTCACGAGAAATATTTGCTAAATCCTTTTCATTTAAATGCCCCCATGCATAGCAAAGCATATAGTAAATATTTTTAATAGGAATTCTACTTAATTCTTGCAAGGAGTTCATTTACTTTTTCCTCCTGATCAAACCAGTATTCCTTTAATAAAGGCTCAATCTCCCATTTAATCACACGATCAAACCATTTTTGTTCATCTGCAACCACGGTTTCAGAGGTTGGGACAAAATAAGAATGACCAACTTCATACCCTTTACCTAGGTTCACAGAATCTCTTATAATTTCCGTATTAACTTCTTCCATACTTTGGACAATTTTATCAACAAATCCTTGACTAACTCCTTTATGAATTAAAAAAGCTTTAAATTTCTCTGAATGAAATGCCGGTTCAATATTAATAAAGGAAAACCTTCTTCTTAATGCGTAATCTACCATGGCGATCGATCGGTCCGCGGTATTCATTGTTCCAATAAAATAGAGATTTTTTGGAATATAAAAAGTTTCATGATCCTTACGATTATAGGCTAATTGCACGGCATATTTCTTTCCTCTCTTATCCGTTTCAATAAGCATCATAAGCTCTCCAAAGATTTTTGATAAATTGCCGCGATTGATTTCATCGATAACAAAATAATAATTATGATCAGGGTCTAGGATGGCTTTTTGACAAAATTGATAAAAAACGCCATCTTTTAATACGAATTTCCCATCTCCATCCGGTTTATATCCACGGATAAATTCTTCATATGAGTAGGACTGATGAAATTGAATCATCATTACTTTACTTTCATCTACCGCTCCCATATGTAAATACGCCAGACGTTTAGCAACAAAGGTTTTTCCTACACCAGGAGGACCTTGAAGGATAATATTTTTCTTATAGTCTAAGGTTTCTAGAATCTCCTGTATATCAGAGTCTTCCATAAAAACTTCAGCCATTATCTCTTCTTCATTGAATAATGGAGGTTCCTTAATAACATCGAAGTTACTTGTTTCCTCCGTTTGATAAGCATCCTCAAGATTCTCGGCATCAATGATCTTGAGTAGGTCTTGGACATATTCTTCATACGGCGTAATATCCGTTAATGTCTTCATATGAAGCTTCAATTCCCCGGTATGCCAATTTCCAAACTTTAGCCATTCTACCTTCCTAATGGACTTATAACCTGTACTTGATGAGTCGAAAATATAATCAGACGTTATTTTTCCAAGTGCAATTAAATGTCTAATGCCCGATTTAATGAATACATAATCACCAATCTTCATTTCAAAGGCAAATTGATAATTCGCTAAAGCGTCATTCGTTGGCGTATAGTCTAACTGGTTAAGCTCTTTTAAAGCTTCAATGATTTCTCTTTTACTACTGTATTTCGTGAGGTCTCCTAATTCCTTCCAACCAATCCCTATGATTTCCTTTTCTCTAAATTCATTCCACATAAAATTATTTTCGCCTGCTGCTAATAACCAATATTGTGGTCCCTCATGTCCAACACTATCATGGGAGCTTGTTTTACCGAAGGTTTCATACAAATAACTAAAGAACTGGTCAATTTCTAAGAACAGTGGTAATTCTGTTTGTTTCCCAACAATTTCTAAATATTTTTCTTCAATTCTATTTTCTGTTAAGCACTGTTGAAATTTAATAAATTTTTGACCAAAGCTATCACCACGTGCATAGTTCGGTTCCAAGAATACTTGATTTGATTTGCAATTTCAACTGTTGTTTAATCGCAGTATACCAATCCGGATTATTCACCGGTGCAACAAGTACTTTATCTTCCAGCTTTGATTCCCAATGTGAAATAGTCCAACACGGTAAAATCCCCTCTTCCTGCAACTCCTCAGGATTACTGTTTACCAGCCGCTCTACGAATCGTTCGACAAGTTTCACAGAATTTGGCAAAAATGGCAAGTCACCAATATTCACTTCATCAATACTTTTATAAAAAGGATGGTTTTCATAATTATCCTCATCATACCACGGGAACAAAACATAGGCACCAAAAGCATGACGCTCCTACCTGATCATACACGGAGCGAAAGGCTTGGTGGAATTTTTTTGGATCTAGGACATTTCGAATTTTCTTGAGCACTCCCGGTGTTTTGGCGAGGGTAGGGAATCCTGTATTGACACCTTTTCACAGGTCTTACAAGGATATCTCCATGTTATTAATCAAAAGAGGTTTATTCGGCACCCCCTCATTAAAGAAGCCTCAAAGAGAATAACTCCCTTTTAAGGCTTCTTATTACTAAACTAGGCGTTTTTGATTTTGTCTTTATATACTGTTAAAATTTTTGTGTTCAAATCACTGATTTCTGAAAAGTGCCATTCAAACGTCGTTATAATTCTATGAAGTTCAAATAACATTTTCTCTACTTCATCACCATCATTCTTATCTACTAAACTAAAATTGTTTAATAAAATATCTAAATCTCGAGTTAAAATTCTGAAATTCTCCAGATTCTTGTACTGTTCAGCTAAATCTTCTTTGGTAACAACATTAATATATGAATTAAGTTTATCTAGTATGTCCAATATTCTTTCTAACTTTTTATCCATTTAAATTCCTCCACTTTCATTTCCACCCCTTAACTACTCGTCCATTATTTAATTTTTTAACAAGATAAGCTGTATAAAAAACCATCGTAAAACTTTTTCCTGACCCTTGTGTATGCCAAACGACTCCGATTTTCCGGTCACCTTTTGTGGATGTCGCAATTTTTGTATTTTCAACCGCTT
>ERZ1673766.59-NODE-59-length-17364-cov-32.510370_pt1 | contig 17364 bp, 20 predicted proteins | sample MGYA00580143_ERZ1673766 | MGnify/ENA primary metagenome ERZ1673766 (study PRJEB41219, sample SAMN04549641) | soil metagenome | isolation source: soil | place: USA:California, San Francisco Bay NWR | collected 2009-02-09 ... | reverse complement strand
AATTTCCGCCTGGTTTGTCCCATACAGCCGATCTATGGGACAGTTTTGTTTCAAATTCCGGTGGTTTTGTCCCATAGAACCCGATTTGTCTAATCCTATGGGACATTTTAACTTGAATTTCCGCCTGGTTTGTCCCATACAGCCGATCTATGGGACAGTTTTGCTTCAAACTCCGGTGGTTTTGTCCCATAGAACCCGATTCGTCCAATCCTATGGGACATTTTGACTTGAATTTCCGCCTGGTTTGTCCCATACAGCCGATCTATGGGACAGTTTTGTTTCAAACTCCGGTGGTTTTGTCCCATAGAACCCGATTTGTCTAATCCTATGGGACATTTTAACTTGAATTTCCGCCTGGTTTGTCCCATACAGCCGATCTATGGGACAGTTTTGCTTCAAACTCCGGTGGTTTTGTCCCATAGAACCCGATTCGTCCAATCCTATGGGACATTTTGACTTGAATTTCCGCCTGGTTTGTCCCATACAGCCGATCTATGGGACAGTTTTGTTTCAAATTCCGGTGGTTTTGTCCCATAGAACCCGATTTGTCCAAACCAACGGCGCATTTCAGTAACAACATTTAACGGTTTTTCCTCTGTCGTACTGATCTGTACGTAGCTGCTAAAAATTTCCTTTTACAAATTTGAAAGTGTAATCATTTCTAAATGCAAAAAATTTTGATATAATTGTATAGAACAATATGAACATTTTGGATATACAAAGGGATAGGGGATAATAATGGCCAAATTAGTAATAGAAAAAGATACTGTTACCGGCACTAGGATTGAAAAAATTTGGACAAAGGACTTTATTTTAATCTGTTTAGCCAATTTTTTTGTTTTTTTAGGATTCCAAATGACTTTGCCAACTCTTCCGTTATTTGTTGAAGCGTTAGGTGGGCGGGATCAATTAATTGGATTGGCGGTTGGAATTTTTACTTTCTCGGCATTATTGATTCGTCCATTTGCCGGGCATGCTTTAGAAACAAAGGGGAGAGGTATCATTTATTTATCCGGATTATTGATCTTTTTCCTATCGGTCGCATCTTTTAGTGTTACCGCAAGCATATTATTCCTTTTTGTCATGAGAATTGTTCAAGGTTTAGGTTGGGGATTATCAACGACAGCTTCAGGAACAATTGCGACAGATATCATTCCGGGAAAACGGAGAGGTGAAGGTTTAGGTTATTACGGGTTATCGGGAAATTTAGCATTGGCATTCGGTCCATCACTCGGATTAATTTTGGTGGAACATGTTTCCTTTCAATCGTTATTTATCATCTGTGCCATATTTGGTTTGTTGGCATTTATCCTTTCATCATTTATTTCGTTTAAAAAAGTGGAACAAAAAGAAAAAGCGACTCTAGTTGGGAAATGGGATTTCTATGAAAAGTCAGCGTTAAAGCCTTCCGCTCTTGCCTTTTTCATCACCGTTACGTTTGGAGGAATCGCCTCCTTTTTGCCTCTATACACGGTACAAAAGGGAGTAGAAGGCATTCAAACGTATTTTTTTATTTACGCAATGGCGTTGATGGTAACAAGAACATTTGCCGGTCAGTTATACGATCGCAAAGGGCACCGTGCTGTTTTTATTCCCGGAACGCTTCTTATTTTTCTTGCCATGTTATTTTTGGCTTGGTTGCCAAATAGCTTCATATTATTTATTGCAGCATTTCTTTACGGCTTTGGTTTTGGTACCATTCAGCCGGCACTTCAGGCATGGGCGGTGGAACGATCACCGAAAAATCGCCGTGGCATGGCTAATGCAACTTTTTTTTCCTTTTTTGATCTCGGAGTCGGATTTGGGGCAATTTTGTTCGGTCAAATCGGTCATTGGATTGGATATGCCAGTATTTATCTAGCAGCTGCCCTTTCCATCTTGATGTCAATCGGTTTATATATATTTATTTTAAGAACGGAAAAAATAAATGCGGTTTCATAGTTTGATTCTTTAAATATACTAGGAAGGCTCGCCAATCCTTCCAGTTTTTGTTATAATATGAATGTGAAAAACATCACATAATTTCCTTTCCGCTTAGGAACAAATTTAGAAAAACCTCCTTATAAGTTCATAACACTATTGACACCGTTAAAAAATAAATAAGGTGGAGAAAATCCTAACATTGCTTCTTCAAAAAAAGGCAAAAAGACTAAAGATAAAGTGAATGGTCACTGAACGACGGGGCGCATACTTTTATACGTTAAGAGAGGTATAGCATCCTATAAAAAATCGACTGTTATTTTCCCGGATTTTTTTAACCACGAAGAGATGAAAATTATTTTCTTTATCTTGGGAAACAATATCCATAGAGAAAAAAGAAATGGAATGGATTGGAGTTATTTGGTAACATTCTTCAAGAGGACTTTGAATTATTCACCTATAGCGGTGATCTATAAATGTTTCGCAAAATTTTAAAGGAATTCCAAAAATATTGTATAGGAGTGGATTTGATGTCTAATCGTGTAAGTAAAGTAGTACTTGTCGGAACCGGTGCTGTTGGTTCCAGTTACGCTTTTGCCTTATTAAATCAGGGAATTGCCGGGGAACTCGTGATGATTGACGTAAATAAAGAGAAAACGGAAGGGGATGCAATGGACTTAAATCATGGCCTTCCATTTGCGCCTGCCAAAATGATTATCCGTCATGGTGACTATTCAGATTGTCATAATGCTGATATTGTTGTTTTAACAGCTGGTGCAGCTCAAAAGCCCGGTGAAACACGTCTTGACCTTGTTGAAAAAAATACGAGAATCACGAAAAGTATTGTTGAAGAAGTCATGGCCAGCGGTTTTAACGGAATTTTCATCGTTGCATCAAATCCGGTTGATATTCTTACTTATGCAACATGGAAATTTTCGGGATTACCAAAAGAACGCGTAATCGGTTCCGGAACAATATTAGATACTGCCCGTCTACGTTACATGTTGGGTGATTACTTCAATGTAGACACTAGAAATGTCCATGCATATATTATAGGTGAACATGGTGATACGGAACTTCCTGTATGGAGTCATGCAGGGATTGGCGTGATTCCCATTTTTGATTGGATGAGAAAGGACCCGAAATACAAAGTGGAGGATTTAAATGATATATTTGTCCAAGCCCGCGATGCTGCCTATCATATCATTGAGAAAAAGGGTGCAACTTACTATGGGATCGCAATGGGGTTGGTTCGATTAACAAAGGCAATTTTACAAGATGAGCATTCCATTTTAACGGTTTCTACATATTTGGACGGTGAATATGATCATAAAGATTTGTTTATCGGTGTACCGGCTATTGTCACAAGAAATGGAATTAGTGGCGTGATTAAAATGGAATTGACCGCCACCGAGAAAGACCGGCTCAATCATTCTATTCGTGTTTTAAAAGAAACTATGAACAGTGTCAATTTGTCCTAGTTTAACGTGCAGTAAGGAAACCTTCACTTTTATTAAATAACTTGAGTTTCGCACCTTAGGACGAAAGGCAAACTCGTCGACATCTCTGGGCGAGAACTGGAGGACACTGAAAAAGTGCAAAATAATCTTGCTAAACACCATATTTAGATGTATTTCCGGGTTTTATATTTTGTTAGTAAATCTATTCAAATAGTTTTTCAGTGCCTCTGAGAACTACTCAATTTTATCGACGAAACTTCCACTTGTCTTGGGATGCGAAATAGTAAATGATTATCAATAAGGATGCCTGAATGATTAAACTAACTTAATTGTTCAGCTCCTATTTTTTGTGGGTAAAAGCAAAAAATTCCGGCAAAGAAAAAGATGCAAAGGGAATTTTACGATTTAAGTAAAATTGCACAAGGAAAGCTTCGAATCACATGGACACCTTTTGACAACACAAGCCAAGCAGTTGAAAAAAACGTTTTTTTAACAAAATAAAGTAAACTTCTTTACAATGTTACATAATTAGTTATAAAATAATATTGTGTAACATTATTGGAGGGGAATTTTGTGGAGTATGTGAACCCAATTAAAAAAATTGAAAAAATACAAGCAATGAAAAAGGTTTTACGCCAATCTTCACTTCGGGATTTACTCCTTTTCGTTATTGGGATAAATACGGGAATTAAAGTCCATGATTTACTGTATTTAACGGTTAAAGATGTATGGGACGGTTCCCAAACAAGAGAGTTTCTTTACTTAAAGGATGAAAAAAATGGGGAAGTAAAAGCATTTTATTTAAACAGCAAAGTGAGAGAAGTATTAAGGGATTACTTGGCAAGCAACCAATTGCAGCCGGATGATTTTCTATTTAAATCAAAAAAAAATAACCAACCAATTACGAGGCAACAAGCCTATCGAATCATCAATCTTGCTGCAAAAGAAGTAGGGATCCAGGAAAAAATCGGAACCCACACGCTTCGAAAGACGTTCGGATATCATGCCTATCGTAAAGGGGTGGCCATTTCTATTTTAAAAAATATTTTTAACCAGCACTCCACAGCAGAAACTTTAAAATATATTGGAATCGATAAAAACGAACAAAAGCTCATTAAGGTCGATGTGAATTTATAATTAAAGATTTAAACATCAATCCGTGTTATTTAAATCAATTTTGTTCAAGTCCATATTTTTTAAATCTCTAATAATCCCGTCAGTGACTTGGACTTGCCGGGTTTCCCAACCGTTCATAAATCGGAAAATTCCGTTATCAAAATCCGTACCGACTTCTTTGAAAAAAATACCTTCATATTCAATATCTTTTGTATGACTGAATGTTAGACGGTATTCTGTACCGGATTTAACAAGGTATGCACGGATTCCTTTTTCAAATAAACCCTCTTCATCACGAATATATCTGGAGACAGAAATAATATGAAGATCGACAAAAGGAATTTCATGCAAGAGCGCATGAATGATTGAACCTTTTGTAATCTGTTCCCAGCGGCTTTGAGCAGTCTGCCCGAGGATGATTTGGGTTATGTGATTCTGTCTGGCCACTTCAGCAATTACTTTCGCCACCGGACGTTTTTCATTATCTTTAATGATAAATTGAGCAGAAGGGTGCGATTCAGCAAATTTTTTCCACTGTTCGATATAAATTACTTTTTCGGCGTCTAATTCATCAAAAGGGGCTGAATCAACCGTTAATATATAAAGTGGTGCTTTAAGCATATTTGCAATTTGGCAGCCACGTCGAATCAATCTTTCTCCATTTGGACCATAGTAAACACAAACAAGAATTCTTTCATTTGAAAAATTTGCTTCCATCTATGATTCACCTCAAATGTTTTTGTTGGAATCACCTATTTGACTATGTAGAACTATAACCGATGGAACGAGAGTAGTCAATCCAAAACTGCCTATATTTCATTTTTCAACAAATTTTAGGAACATGAAAAATGTAAGGCTGTCACATGGTAAAGCCTTAGTAAAAAAAGTAGTCCTGTGAAAATTGTAAGTATATCGGCAACATGCATAGGTTGCGTATGGTAAAAGCTCTCAGTATAAAGTTATGCTGTGAAAATGAATATGATCAAGAATTTTTGCCTCTTTTCGTGGCTTCCGAAATTGAATGAAATTGTTGGGGGGATGCCGTTTGAATTCGTTACACATGCTGATATTTATTCCTTTTGTATTTGCTATGGCAATTCCGCTTTTGTATAAGTTGTTTCATCCGAAAATTCATTTAGGTTGGTTTGTATTACTGATTCCTTTGGTCATATTTTTAGACCTTCTTCGCTACATTCCCTTAGTTGCAAATGGTGATCATCTGACAACTTCCTTAGCGTGGCTTCCTTCAATGGAGATGAATTTAGATTTTTATCTCGATGGTTTGGCGTTATTGTTCGGATTATTAATTTCCGGTATGGGTGTACTTGTCATTATTTACTCCATTTTTTATCTATCAAAGCACCGAGAAGAACTTCATAAGTTTTATATGTATTTAATGATGTTCATGGGCGCTATGCTGGGTCTTGTACTTTCTGATAATATTTTTATCCTATATGGCTTTTGGGAACTGACAAGTATTTCCTCATTTTTATTAATCGCATTTTGGTATGAACGAAAGTCATCAAGAGATGGGGCAATGAAATCTTTGCTTATCACTGTCTTTGGCGGGCTTTGTATGTTTGCAGGAATGATTATGTTAACTCTTATCACCGACACATATAGTATTCGCGAAATGATTCTTAATGTGGAATTCGTTCAAGCACATAAATTATTTATTCCCGTGATTATTTGCATTCTACTCGGAGCCTTTACAAAATCAGCCCAGTTTCCGTTCAGTATCTGGTTGCCCGGAGCAATGGAAGCGCCGACGCCCGTTAGTGCATACCTTCATTCGGCGACGATGGTGAAGGCGGGAATTTATTTGGTAGCTCGATTTACACCCGTTTTTGGCGGAAGTTCCGTTTGGTTTTGGCTAGTATCGGGAATAGGAATCATTACTTTATTATATGGCTCAATTACAGCCGTTCGACAAACTGATTTAAAGGCGTTACTGGCCTATTCGACGATTAGTCAATTAGGTTTAATTATGAGTTTATTAGGAATTGGTTCACTCACTTTTTATTTTGGACCGAGTGAACATGGTGTTACCTATTCGATGGCCATTTTTGCCGCAATTTTTCATTTGTTCAATCATTCCATGTTCAAAGGCAGTTTATTTATGGTCGTCGGAATTATTGATCATGAAACCGGAACAAGGGATATTAGACGGCTTGGCGGATTGATGCAGTTGATGCCGGTTTCGTTTACTGTTGCACTAATTGGTGGTTTCTCTATGGCCGGATTACCTCCTTTTAACGGATTTTTAAGTAAGGAAATGTTTTTTAAAGCAGTCAATGATGTGAGGGTGGCGGAAATATTTCATCTTGAAACACTTGGTATGCTATTTCCCTTACTTGCATGGATTGCCAGTATTTTTACTTTTGTTTACTCTATGATTCTCGTTTTTAAGACATTTTCCGGGAAATATCGACAGGAAAAGTTGAATCGGGATGTACATGAGGCACCTTTTGGTATGTTCATTCCATCTGTAATACTCGCCTTCTTCGTCGTAGTTATTTTCTTTTTTCCAAATGTTTTTTCCAAATACTTGTTGAAACCGGCATTCGTTGCCATCCTACCGATGTTTACGATCGATAAGGTGGATATCAAAATTAGTGCTTGGCATGGATGGAATACTGAACTTTTGATGACTATCGGTGTTGTAATTATGGGAAGTCTCCTATTTATTACAGTCAAGCGGTGGGTTCCTTTGCTTAAACAATATCCGCAGTGGCTTACGTTAAATAACTTGTTTGAGAAATCTTTGGAAAAAGTCGAGCGCTATTCACTTACAATAACAAATCGCTATATGACCGGTTCGATCCGCCATTATTTTATCTATATTTTTTCGTTTTTTGTCATTGTTTTAGCCGGCTCACTTTTGTTGTTACACGGTATCCAATTTGATGTTTCCGAAGACAATGTCATCTGTATTTATGATATGGGTTTAGTTTTGGGGGTAATGATAGCCGCATTAACGGTTCTATTTACAAGTAATCGAATGACGGCCATTGTTGCACTAAGTGTCGTAGGTTATTTAGTGACAATGTTTTTTGTTATCTTTCGTGCTCCGGATCTGGCACTTACACAAATGGTTGTAGAAACAGTGACAACCGTACTATTTTTACTTTGCTTTTATCACTTGCCAAAGTTACAAAAGAATATTGGTCGGATCAAGTTTAAGTTAACAAATCTGATTGTGTCCGTTGCAACGGGATTAACAATTACTATACTTGCTTTGTCAAGCAACAGTCATAAGCTGTTTGAACCGATTTCTTATTTTTTTGAAAATGCGTATGAATTGGCCGGTGCAAAAAATATTGTTAATGCCATATTAGTCGATTTTCGCGGGTTTGATACAATGCTTGAAATTTCTGTTTTATGTATTGCCGGGCTTGGGGTGTATACATTGGCTCGGTTCCGAATGAAAGGAAGTGATCACAATGAAGCCGAATGACGTCATCTTACAAAGTGTAACCAAAGTGACTGTCATCATTATTTTTACCTTTTCTGTTTATTTGTTTTTAAACGGACACCATCATCCGGGAGGCGGCTTTATTGGCGGGTTGAGTACAGCAGCGGCAATTGTATTGCTTTTTTTAGCATTTGATATTGAAAAAGTCCGGGAAAATTTTCAAATTGATTTTAAGAAACTGGCCGCACTTGGGGTTTTAATTGCCATTGGTACAGGCTTTACGGGTATGTTGGCGGGTGACCCGTTTTTAACTCAATATTTTAATGATAAAAATTTACCGATTTTTGGGAAAACGGAATTGGCTACGGCACTAATTTTTGATACCGGTGTCGCTCTTGCAGTAATTGGAACAGCCGTGAGCATCATTCTGAGTATTAGTGAGGGGGATTCTCTATGGAAACGATAATGGCTTGTCTTGTCGGACTGTTATTTACGATCGGTACTTATTTAGTTTTATCGAGACAAATGTTACGGATTATTTTTGGATTGTCAATAATCAGTCATGCTGTTAATCTATTAATTTTAACATCGGGTGGTTTAAAAACCGGAAGTGCCCCGTTACTTGATGAAAAAATGGCCGGATTTACCGATCCATTGCCGCAAGCATTAATTTTAACAGCAATCGTTATTAACTTTGCGGTAACAGCCCTGTTGCTTGTGCTAAGTTATCGTTCCTATCAAATTTTTAAGACGGATGATATGGAACGGCTAAGGGGAAATCCGGATGAATAACCTATTAATTTTACCTATTGCGTTTCCGTTATTCATTGGTATGTTGTTAATTATTTTCAGAAAAAATATTTGGCTGCACCGTTTGTTAAGCCCGGTTGCATGTATTTTCCCGGGGATGGTTGCATTAATTTTGATGAACCAAATAAAAGACAGCGGGATTCAAACATTGCAGTTGGGCGGCTGGCAAGCTCCTTATGGAATCAGCCTTGTTGCGGATATGTTTGCTGCAATACTGCTATTTGTGACAAGTATTGTATCTCTTTGCTGTCTGCTTTATGCCTTTCACTCGATTGGAAAAGAGAGAGAAAAATATTATTTTTATCCGCTGATTTTGTTTTTAATCACCGGGGTTAACGGTGCATTTTTAACCGGAGATTTATTTAATCTGTATGTTTTTTTTGAAGTGTTTCTTGTGTCCTCTTATGTACTGATCACTTTAGGAGGCACTCGGAACCAGCTGCGGGAATCATTAAAGTACATCATGATCAACGTGATTTCTTCCGCTTTTTTTCTCGTAGGTGTTGCGTATTTGTACGCTGTAACGGGAACATTGAATTTTGCCCATTTATCAATCCGTGTTGCTGAAGCGGGACAAGATGGATTGATTACGACGATTTCATTTTTGTTTTTAATTGTGTTTAGTTTAAAAGCAGGTCTTTTCCTCTTTTATTGGTTGCCGGGTTCTTATAGCGTTCCACCTGGCGCAATCGCTGCTATTTTTGCAGCACTTTTGACAAAAGTTGGTATTTATGCGATTTTTCGGATGTTTACCCTCATTTTTTATCACCAGCCACAAGTCACCCATATGGGTATTGGTATTTTAGCAGCTCTAACAATGATTCTTGGTGCAATGGGAGCAATCGGATATCGGGATTTGAAAAAAATATTAACATACAATGTCATTATTAGTGTAGGTTTTATTTTGATTGGATTAGTTGCTTTTACGGAACAAAGTCTTTTAGGCTCTATTTATTATTTAATCCACGATATGATTATAAAAGCTTTAGTATTCTTGATCGGTGCGACCATTATAGGCCTTACCGGAACAAGCAAGCTCAAAGATATGAGTGGACTGATTCGTACACACCCGGCTTTAGGTTGGATGTTTTTCATTGCTGTATTGTCTATGGTAGGAATTCCTCCATTAAGCGGTTTTCTTGGAAAGTTATATATTACGAAAGGAGCATTTGCAGCAAGCTATTTTTGGTTAGGAGGGTTCGGATTATTAGCGAGTATATTCATTCTTTATTCATTAATTAAAGTATTTATGGATGTCTTCTGGGGAGAAACGGTAATGAGCGAAGATGAGGAAAAAGGAACAACAAAAGGGGTAATGTTACCAATTGTTTTATTGACAGGTATCAGTCTTGCGCTCGGACTCGGTGCTGAAGGAATTCATGAGTATGTATTGATAGCTGCAAAAGGTTTACTTGATCCCAACCAATATATTTTTGCCGTACTGGATAAAGGGGGGATTTAATTGCCGATTCAAGTGTTAATGAACTTATTTATCGCCGGGTTATGGATGTTTTTACAGGATGAAGCGAGTTTCCTTACTTTTTTCAGTGGTTATTTAGTAGGTTTGTTCATTTTATTTTGCTTAAGACGTTTTTTTCATAAGCCATTTTATCTTTTTACCTTTCTTGCTATAGGAAAATTGTTTCTTATTTTTATATATGAATTATTAATATCAAGTCTTTTTGTTATTAAACATATCGTAAGACCAAAAATAAATATCAAACCGGGGATTTTTCGCGTGGAGACGGATTTAGAGGGAGATCTTGAAATAACTTTATTGTCTCTGCTCATTTGTTTAACACCGGGTTCGGTCGTGATGGAAGTAACACCGGATGCAAAGACTTTGTTTGTTCATGCACTGCATATTCCCGAATCAAAACCATCCGTGCTCAAATCAAAGGCGGTTTTTGAAAAGGCGATAAAGGATGTGACCAGAAAATGACGTTTGAAATTATTATGATTGTATCTTTATGTTTATTAACATTATCGATCTTGGCCAATATTTATCGGGTTGTAAAGGGTCCTTCAAGTGCTGACCGTATCCAGGCTCTCGATGCAATCGGTATTAATTTAATTGCCAGTATTGCTGTTTTTTCCGTTCTCCTGCACACCCATGCCTTTTTTGATTTGATTTTGTTGATTGGCATTCTTTCTTTTGTCGGAACTGTTGCTTTTGCGAGATTCACAGAAAGAGGTATGGTAATTAAGCAGAAAGATGAGGGGTAAAGTTTCAGGTAAGTGGTGATACCAAGTGGAGAAGTGGACTGAAGAAAAGTCCATTAGTGTAATCAATTGAAAGAGGTGATATTGTTGCACGGAAGTGATGAAGTAATTGCCGCACTTTTTATTCTTGCCGGTTCCATTATTGTGTTTGTCAGTGCTATTGGGATTATCCGTCTACCGGATGTCTATACTCGTTCACATGCAGCATCAAAAAGTTCGACATTAGGTGTGTTAAGTACATTAGTCGGGACATTACTCTACTTTTTAATTTCTGAAGGCTATTTTAGTATTCGGCTTATAATGGGAATATTCTTTGTGTTTTTAACAGCTCCTGTTGCTGCTCATCTCATTGCTCGATCGGCCTATCGTAACGGAGTACCACTGACTGAAAAATCGATTGAAGATGAGTTAAAAAAATATTATTTTGAAAACGAACTGTCAAAAAAATAAAGCAGGTTAAACATAATGGTTACCGCCAAAAAGCCCCCTTTTCAAAAAACTAACGCTTAAATCACAATACATTGTGTCTTGATAAATACTATATTGGCTCAAGTCGTTTGGGTACTAATCACATAATTATTCAATGGAAATTATTTTAATAAAAAAATACTTGAATATCTATTGACAATTTTTTTAATAAGGTGTCAAATATAAATAATAAATATTTGCTTTAAAGGGGTAAAGTGGTTGGCGCGCAAAGGGGGATTTTCAAAATTGAACTTCAGCAGCAATAGAAAAAGATGGGAGAGATGTTGATGACTTTACCTGCGATACTTGATGCTTCGGAAATGGGAATTATTTTTGCGATTATGGCACTCGGTGTATATATATCGTTTCGTGTCCTTAATTTTGCGGATTTGACGGTGGATGGCAGTTTTGTTACCGGCGGGGCTGTTGCTGCGGTAATGATTGTAAATGGTTATTCACCTATATTGGCATCATTGGCTGCACTGATTGCCGGTTTTTTTGCCGGATGTATAACCGGTCTCCTTCATACGAAAGGAAAGATCAATGATTTACTTTCCGGAATTCTCATGATGCTGGCCCTTTATTCTATTAACTTACGGATTATGGGGTTAACACTGGAAGATGGTGTTTCTCGTCCGAATATTCCGTTATTAAATTCAGACACTATTTTTACAAAAGTTGGGGATTTTTTTAACTCAATCGGACTTGGCGATTACGGAATTTTAATTTTTATGATCATTGTCACATTGATATTTAAATTTTTAACAGACTATTTTCTTAAAACGGAAATTGGTTTATCCATTCGGGCAACAGGTGATAATCAACGAATGATCCGTAGTTTTTCAGCAAATACAGACGGCTTGATCATTTTAGGTCTCGGTATTTCTAATGCATTTGTTGCATTTTCCGGTGCCTTAATTGCCCAATACAATCAATTTTCTGATGTTGGAATGGGGATTGGGATGATTGTGGTCGGGCTGGCATCGATTATAATTGGTGAAGCTATTTTTGGGAAGAAGACGATCGCCCGCACAACTTTAGCTGTTGTATTTGGTGCAATTATTTACCGAATCTTTATCACGATTGCATTAAATCAAGGGATCTTGGATGCCAGTGACCAGAAGTTAGTTACTGCGGTTATCGTTATTTTGGCCTTAGTCTTGCCGAAACTAATCGATAAACAACGGGAGAAAAATCGGAAAGCAAAACACAAGCTTCAAGGAAAATCGAACAGTAAAGCAAACGGGGAGGGTGAATCTGTTGCTTGAACTGAAAAATATTAAAAAGATTTTTAATGAAGGAACATTGGATGAAAAAATCGCCCTCGATCACATTAATCTATCTTTGGAAAAAGGTGATTTTGTCACAATTATCGGGAGTAATGGCGCTGGGAAATCAACGTTAATGAATATTATATCAGGTGTGCTCTCTCCTGATCTAGGTAACGTAGTCATTCACGGGAAAGATGTAACGAATATCCCGGAATATAAACGTTCCAAATTGATTGGACGCGTGTTTCAAGATCCGATGGCAGGAACCGCACCTTCCATGACGATTGAGGAAAATTTAGCCTTGGCCTATTCGCGAAATAAAAAACGGACACTTGGTCTCGGGGTGACAAAAAAACGAAGAGAATTTTTCCGCGAATCGTTGGCCTCATTAAATTTAGGATTGGAAGATCGTCTGAATGCCAAAATTGGTCTTCTATCCGGTGGGGAACGGCAAGCAATTTCTTTACTGATGGCAACATTCACAGAACCGGATATTTTATTATTAGACGAACATACCGCAGCCCTGGATCCGAACCGAGCTCAGCTAATTACGGAACTTACGAAGCAAATTGTAAAAAAATATGGCCTTACTACGCTGATGGTTACTCATAATATGCAGCAAGCTTTAGACTTAGGAAACAGATTAATCATGATGGATAACGGTCAAATTATTTTAGATATTAATGAAGCGAAGAAAAATCAACTGACGATTGATGATTTATTAATAGAGTTTCAGCGAATTCGCGGCGAAAAGCTCGTAACCGACCGGACATTATTAGCGTAAATGAAAAGACATTAAGGAAAGCATGTGCTTGACTTGGTGTCTTTTTTTGTACGTTAAGAAAGTATAAATTTCCAGCAAAGAAGCGAATTCGACGTAGTTGGAAATTTTAAGAATTAAGTATAAGTGCAACTACGGCTCTGCTTTCGCCTAAAGGCTCGGCAATCGCCGAGTTTTCTTTAAGGAATAATTTATTGTGTAATTTTCTCGCTAGGACGAATAACAAAATAGCGTTTCCATTATAAGAATTAAGGTGAACATCCATATGAAAAATGAAGTATATATAGAAAAATTAATAACTTCATTAAAAAATAGGTTGGATAAAAATAGTGCACTGTATCGGAACACTTATTTTGGAAATGTAGTTCTCTCAAAAGTAAAGTTTTACCCTGCCTGTACTGATGAAGAACTAAAAAAATATAGTAGTATTCCATTACCGGTGGATTATCTTCAATTTTTAAAAATATCTAATGGAGCAGAACTGTTTACCGATGATTATAAAGGTAGCCGGGCATTACTTGAATTATATTCTTTGGATAAAATTTTTGAAGGGAAAAATTTCTATGTGAATAACTTGAAAATCGAGGATGTATATCCGATTGGTCATTTATTAGACAATGCCGATTTAGTCGTGAACATTCGGGATCTTAGAAACGGGGGACAATACCTTTCTCTGTCGGATGGTTCAAAAAAATTTAATTATACATTTCAAGAATGGCTTGATAAATTTATCATTGCTCAAGGAAATGAATTTTGGTTACTTGATCATCCTTATAGATAATAAAGACACGGCCTTATGTTCATGTTCATATTTGAGATGATTTTTCAAATGCAGTTCATTCAGCTTAGTTAGGGGAAATTTCTGAACTTTGAGGGGATCATCACCCATATTGAACGTGGCGATTATAAAATAATGAAAGTTGAAAGTAATGTTACTGAATCACCGATTGGGTTAATTAACCATCAGTGGAGAGGTCCACTGATGGAAGCTTCACTTTATAACATACTTTTGTAAAATGGAAATGCTAATCCGCAATCCTCCATATAAATCATGTTACTTTTGGGCAAAGGAAGCTAGTCATGCTTTAGAGGCACAACTGCTATCGTGCATCTTGAGATACAAATCAGTTTGTCCTCTTCATCTTTGATTTGGATTTCCCAAATTTGGGTGGTCCGGCCTTGATGCAAGACTTTCCCTTCTGCCGTAACGATTCCTTCTCTTTTTGAACGAACATGATTTGCATTAATTTCCAGACCAAAACATGTTTCATTTTCTTGATCAATCAGCAGATAGGCTCCGACGCTTGCAACTGTTTCAGCCAGCGCAACCGAGGCACCTCCGTGAAGATACCCCAGCGGCTGTCTCGTTCTATCATCCACCGGCATTGTCGCAGTTACAAATCCTTTTTCTAAAATTTTTATTTCAATTCCTAAACTATCTGTCAATCCTTTTGAATACAAGTACTTCCCCCCTTAAAAAACTTTTTATCCCACCTGAACGGCGAGTCAAGACCCACACCCAGGATTTTCGAGCTTCCAAAGACGATAGGTGGGGACAAACAAAAGCCCACTGATGGAAGTTTCACTGGTATATATCTATATTCGCCCTAAAGTTGAGTTTTTCCTTCTTAACATTTGCTGAGAAATAGTGAAAAATTAATTCAAAGTACTGAAATTGCCTTGTTCTAGATCTTTTTGGTCTCTTTTTACACTCCAAAGTAAGAGGAAGAAAGCGAAGGATAGGATGCCGCTTGTTACAAAAAACACAGAATGGATGCCGATAAATCCCGAAATGGTTCCACCTAATACCGGTCCAATGACATTTCCTAAAAATCGGAAGCTGACATTATAACCGTTCACTTCACCTTGAACTTGTAACGGTGCCACTTGCCGGATATAAGCGGTCATACAAGGGATAATTCCTCCTGTTACCATACCGAACAAAAAGCGCAAGATCACAAGTTGCCACAAGGCTGTTACCATTCCTTGAGGGATAAATACAATGGCCCCACCGATCAGTAAAGCCATAATTACTTTTTCATAGCCAATTTTGTCTCCAAGTCTACCCCAACGCCGTGTTGCCAGTAAGTTCCCAAAACCGGTTGCTGAAAAAGCAAGTCCGGCTAAAAAGGCTACACTTTCCGTATGTGCCAACTCATTGACATAGATTGCCAAGAGCGGCTGAATAGTGAAGTTGGCTACTTGGACTAGCAGTGAAATAATCATGACTGTAATTAAAACTTTTTTTTGCAAAATAAATTCAAGGACTTCTCGTCTCGTAAATTCTTTTGTTTTGGCTTTTTTCTCTGTTTGCCGAACCTCTTTTACTCCAAAAATAACAAACAAGGAAGCTACTGATATAGCAATGGCTGTATAGATAAATGTATATTTAAAGCCAAATTGATCGGCCAGCATTCCGCCGATAAGTGGACCAAAGAGAGAACCGGTTACGTTTCCTGTTTGCAGAAGTCCCAAAACCTCACCAACTTTTTTCTTCGGTGTTTGAGCTGCAATCATTGCCAGTGATGTTGGGATAAACCCGGTGACCGCCCCCATAATAAATCTAAGAATAAACAGTTGGTGGACAGTATGCATAAAGCCCATAAAGAAAAGACTAATGGCAATCCCAAATCCTGTTATTAGTAAAACGGGCTTGTATCCATACTTATCGCCAACCCGTCCCCATATGGGTGAGAAAATAAATGCAGTTAAAAACGTGATACCAAACACATATCCTGCCCATTTTTGGACGTATTCTGTTGTAAAATCCCCCATTGTATTAATGTAAAGGGATAGAAACGGCATAATCATCGTTGTACTGGAAGCAACTAAAAAATTGGCGACCCACATAATTAATAAGTTTCTCTTTTCTGCTTTCATCGTGATCACCTTCATAAAATATTTCGTATCTCTAACTATTATACATAGTTTATCATCTTAAATAAAGACTTTCGGGTTTCGAAATATTGGTCGTTTTTTATCTAAATGTGGTATTTTTTGGCGATAAGAGTGAATCTCGTCGCCGTTTTTGGGCGAGGAAGTCGTATTTTTGACGACGAAACTGAATCTCGTCACCATTTTTAGCTGAGAAAAGCGCAATTTTGACGACGAGACGCGTTCTCGTCGCCATTTTAAGCTGGAAAAAGCGCAATTTTGACGACGAGACGCGTTCTCGTCACCATTTTGAGCCGGAAAACACCGTTTTTTGGCGACGAAACCTATTCTCGTCGCCATTTTGAGCCGGAAAACCCCATTTTTTGACGACGAGCCTCAATCTCGTCACCATTTTGCGGCGGAAAACCCCATTTTTTGACGACGAAACCAAATCTCGTCACCATTTTGAGCCAGAAAACCCCATTTTTTGGCGACGAAACCTATTCTCGTCACCATTTTGAGTTGGAAAAAGCGCAATTTTGACGACGAGATTCGTTCTCGTCACCATTTTGAGCCGGAAAACCCCATTTTTTGACGACGAGCCTCAATCTCGTCATCATTTTGAGCTGGAAAAGGCGCAATTTTGACGACGAGATTCGTTCTCGTCACCATTTTGAGCCGGAAAACCCCATTTTTTGACGACGAGCCTCAATCTCGTCATCATTTTGAGCTGGAAAAGGCGCAATTTTGACGACGAGATTCGTTCTCGTCACCATTTTGAGGCGGAAAACCCCATTTTTTGGCGACGAAACCTATTCTCGTCGCCATTTTGAGGCGGAAAACCCCATTTTTTGGCGACGAGACCCGTTCTCGTCGCCATTTTGAGTTGGAAAAAGCACTATTTTGACGACGAGATTCATTCTCGTCGCCATTTAGAGCCGGAAAACCCCATTTTTTGGCGACGAAACCTATTCTCGTCGCCATTTTGAGTTGGAAAAAGCACTATTTTGACGACGAGATTCATTC
>ERZ1673766.56-NODE-56-length-19191-cov-33.866952_pt1 | contig 19191 bp, 12 predicted proteins | sample MGYA00580143_ERZ1673766 | MGnify/ENA primary metagenome ERZ1673766 (study PRJEB41219, sample SAMN04549641) | soil metagenome | isolation source: soil | place: USA:California, San Francisco Bay NWR | collected 2009-02-09 ... | reverse complement strand
CGCTATGGGACAAATTGCTTTGAAAAAACGAAAAAAATGGCTCATAGAAGCAAGCCGTGCCTTGCCTATGGGACAAAACTGCAGAAAAAACATGGAAAACCGTCCCATAGAACGCCGCTATGGGACAAATTGCTTTGAAATAATGAAAAAAATGTCTCATAGAAGCTAGACGTGCCTTCTCTATGAGACAAAATTTCAGCTAAAACATGAAAAACTGTCCCATAGAACGACGCTATGGGACAAATTGCTTTGAAAAAATGAAAAAAATGGCTCATAGAAGCGAGACGTGCCTTCCCTACGGGACAAAACCGCAGCTAAAACAGGGAAAACTGTCCCATAGAACGCCGCTATGGGACAAATTGCTTTGAAAAAACGAAAAAAATGGCTCATAGAAGCAAGCCGTGCCTTGCCTATGGGACAAAACTGCAGAAAAAACATGGAAAACCGTCCCATAGAACGCCGCTATGGGACAAAACGACAGCTAAAATAGGGAAAACTGTCTCATAGAAGCAAGCCGTGCCTAGTCTATAGGACAAGATAAACTGTAATACTACGCCGAATTCCATCCTTACTGAAGATTTATCCTTTAATGAAAAAACCGAGGTCCACCATACCCCGGTTTTTCTTTTACCCGATTCTTTCTTTCAATTTTCCGGCCCGTTGTGATAACCAATCTTTCCCTTCAATAAGGCGGCTCACCATCATACTACAAACCGTATTTCCGGTTGAATTCAGCAGTGTCGCCGGAATATCGATTATCGTACTGATGATAGCGATGATTGGTAACACTTCAGGAGGAAAACCAAATACACTTAGTATTAACATTTCCCCAATCATGCCGCCACTTGGAATGGCTCCCATGACAGCACCGACTAAAAATGCAACACCAATAATGCTGAGAACACTGGTGAAACTCGTCATATCCTTATCAAATAATAGAAAAAGAAATACAATTTTACATACGCCGCCAAAAACCGAACCGTCTTTATGGGTGTTGGCTCCAAGTGGAATCACTGTTTCAGCAATGTCTTGTGGAACGCCCATTTTTTTAACTGCTGCCAGATTCACCGGAATACAGGCGGCACTTGAACACGTCGCAATAGCTGTAATTGATGGGGTAATGGCATTTTTCCAGAATACACGAACGCCCTCTTTTCCACCGGCAAAAAAGGCATATAAAGTAAAAAATCCAAAGTAATAAAAAACAGATAATGCTAAATATAGTACAAAGACACGTACATATCCGTTTAAAATTTGCGGACCAAGTTCACCGACTATTGTTGCAAAATAACATCCCAAACCAATAGGTGCATAGTACATGACGACTTTTACAACATTCATCATAATGGCAGAACCCGACGCTAATAAGCTTGCAACAGGTTTACCCTTTTCTCCTGCCATCGCTGTCGCTAATCCAAAGAGAATGGAAAAAACAATTAATTGGAGCATATTGCTTTTTGAAAATAACATTGGAAAGTCGGAAACAGTGAAAGTTTTCACTAATTGATCAAGAAAAGAAAGTGCTTCTGTCGATTGATCGGAATCTGTATCTGCCATTATATTCATGATAGCTGACGTATCCACACCTTTTAAGGGATTATAGATACGGATTCCAATATAACCTAAGACAGCTGAAATAATTGCTGTCACCGAAAATACGAGAACAATCGCTCCAAGAATTTTCCCCAACCGTTTCATTTCGCCAATATTGGCTATAGCCGACGAGACACTGAAAAAAACGAGCGGCACAATAATCATGAACATTAAGTTTAAAAATAAATCCCCAAAAGGCTTAACAACACTCGAATCTTGTCCAAAAATGACCCCGGCAATACCGCCAATAACAATGGCAAGAAGCAGAGTTATCGTTTCCTTATAATTTTTTAACAACTGCACAAGTTGTACACCTCTTCTGTTAAGGGTTTTTAATAAGGCTAATTTCTAAAAGATTGCAATTTGAATCGCTTTAACCATGAATGAATAATCGCCAATTGTTTCAAATCATAACCTCAGTTAATATTAGTAAATTTCGGTACTGAAGCCATGTTTTTAGAATCAAAATTCCAAAAACAGCCCGTATTTGAAATCACAGCTCAATTATATAATAATTATCATAAACTGTCTCTTTTTTTGGAAAGTAAGTTTCTATAAACGGTTTCTGGCTTTCGAGCAATTCTCCACTATTATTAAGTTTTAGCGATTTTCACTTTTGTACACATATATCAGCATTTTTCATCAAGTTTGGGACCAATATTTCCAATTATATGGTAAAATTCATATAATCACCTTGAAAAAGGAGGCAACAAAATGGAACAAATAAAGCTGGTTATTTTTGATATGGATGGTCTGTTATTCGATACTGAGCGGACTTTTTTTCGGGCTTTCCAAAGGTCTGCGAAAAAGTTAGGCTACGATTTTTCTTTTGAAACTTACTTGAAAGTTGTTGGTGTAACTGATGAAACGGGGAAACAAATTTTTGCTGAAATCTATGGAGAAGACTCATCGATCCTACATGCTTTCGACTTATATCATGCGGAATTTGACAAAATTATAGAGGAAGAAGGATTGGCCATTAAACCCGGGGCAGAACGATTGTTGGATGTTCTTGATGACAAAGGAATTAAAAAATGTATCGCCTCATCCAGTCCTATTAAAGTAATTGAGCGAAATTTAAAGCTGAGCGGAATTCAAGATCGTTTTGATTTTTACGTCAGTGGCGACGAGGTAGAAAATGGAAAACCAAGTCCGGATATTTTCCTCGAGGCGTTACGTCGCGCCGGTGAAAAAGCGGGAAATGCTTTAGTACTGGAAGATTCTTTCCATGGATTACAAGCAGCAGTAAGCGCCAATATTCGTTGTATCATTATTCCTGATTTAATTGAACCTTCAGACGAAATGCACCGGCAAGCCTTTCAAATTTATACGAATTTAGGAGAAGTGGCAAGATTAATTAATGAAAAATAATTTCAGCATATTGGACTGACTTTCAGCATCTTCCTCATCTATATGATCACTGAGTTTGCTTATATAATATAGAGTAGGATAAATCTAGTATTCGGCAAATAATCTTATGAATATTTATACTTTTTCATTCCCCCGTCTTTGTTTGGTAAAAACGGGGGTACCATTTTTACCTCTACCATGTTTTATGTGTTAAGCAAAAACAAACTGAAACACAAAGAATATTATTAAAGTAATCAACACTTGAATCATAATAAACAGAGCGTATCCTTTATTAAAATTCTTTTGGTTGTTTTTTTTATAATATTGAATAACTAAGTATTCATTGGAGAAGCAAGTTAGATTAATAATCAGAAAGAATATTAATGTTATATATAGGCCATTTTCATAGTTTAAAAAAGAACTCCAAAAAGCCAATAGTGAACATAGTAAAAACACATAAGAATAGCGGAACTGTTTTAATAATGCCATTATCTAATTCCCCCTATTGAACATAGTAAGTTCGCTCAAGAAATACGCGGTAACACTATTCGAGGACAATATAACACTTGGTGGTTCTTTGACACCCGGCAAGTAGGTAGCGGCATAAGCACCGGAGTGAATGCTGTACAAAGCACATTCATCCCTCTATATTATCATATTAAATAATATATTTGTAAAAGTCAAAATATGTGTATAATTAGATAGGCCTTTGAAGAAAAAGAAAGACGAAAGTTGTCTCCATTCGTCTTTATGATTTCTTTACCCTTTGGCGAGGGGGGTTATCCTTCTTTTAGGTAATTTAAAATTCAGCTTTTTCTCGGCATTTACCTTGGTCCGGTTGACGTTTTTACATTAAGGAATAACAGGGACCCACAGCTCATGTCTCGGTTTATGTTTCGGTCCGTAGTAACATTCAATACAAGGTAAATTGGCAAGTTCATATCCGGAAGTTGGGACCCATTCAACATACAGACGCTTCCATGCCTCCACAATATTCGGAAACACGGCCCATGTACTCGGTGAAATTGTAATTGTTTCCATGTCGGCTGGGACCTCTCCATCATATCGGACACCCATAAAATAGGTAAATTCTTCATCTTTTATTGCCGCTTCACTTCCACAAACGCCCAAAATACCTTCAAGTGTACATTTTGGATTCTCCCATGACATATCAATTAATTGCTGTGTAAAACCGTCTTTTTTAGCAGCGCTCCACAATTTGGGAATCGTTTTAAACGCTTTAGCTGTTTTAACCGATTTCCCATTACCGACAATCCTTAATTCATAATCAATATGTTCAATTCTGTAATCCATTTCTTTTTCCCCCTTTATTGAAATCTGAAAGGTGATTCTTGGAAAGGCTTTTAACGATGTGCCCTTATTTCGGGCCTCAGAAGGCTTTATCCCGTGTATTTTTTGAAATGCCCTGGAAAAAGAATCCGCTGACTCATACCCGTACTTAACGGCTATATCAAGGATGCGCAGATCACTCTTTTGAAGTTCAAATGCTGCACGAGTCAAACGGCGCCTGCGAATATATTCGGATAGCGTCATCCCGGCAAGAGATGAAAACATTCTGGAAAAATGATATTCCGAACAATTTGCCACTTGTGCAAGTTTTTTATACTCGATTTCCTCATCCAAATTTTCCTCAATATAATCCAAGGCACGATTCATTCTCTCCAACCAATCCATAGAAGTACTCCTTTCAAATCTAAATATACAGTAGGAAAAAAAGTTAGACCCGACTTTTTCTGCACAAAAAAGTAGGCTGTAATTCATAGGAAACTAGTTCTCTTTTATTCAAAAAAAATCTTTTTTCTAATAAAGTGAAATATCGTGCACTACGAACATGTCAGATGCAGGGCACCTATCTTCCTCAATTACTTGAAATTTGAGGTGGGAATACAAATCTTACTGTAAAGTGTGGGAAAAATTTTTTACAAGAAATGCTGGTATTATCAACTGGAAGGAAAATTCCAAAAATTAAAAGCAGCCCTCCTCCCTTATGAGAAAAGGGCATGTAAAAAGCACAATTTTTCAATGCATCTAAAAAGACCACCGTTTTTACAAAGGCGCCGGATATTTCCAATTCGATTTTTTCACTTACACATGCGATACGATAAATTCTGCTTGTCCTTTCAATTCATACTCATTTATGCTATTTGGTAGAATAAAATGCATACCTTTTTTCAGCTCAAATGTTTTGTCGCCAATCGTCAGAACAGCTTTCCCCTCTACAACACTCACTTGTAAAAAGTCGTGGTGGCAGTTGCGTTTTGTTTTTCCATTTAAATTCCAATGATAAACGGTAAAATATTGTTCTTCTACCAGTTTTTTTTCGGTAAGATCCCCAAAAGTTTCCACTGTTTGCTCAACTTTTGCATCTATGTGTGGTACATTCGTTACTTGTTTTGACCGTTCTAAATGCAGTTCACGCTTGTTTCCGTTCGCATCCGTACGATCATAATCATACACGCGATAGGTAATATCAGAACTTTGCTGGGTTTCCAAAATAACAATTCCTTTCCCAATGGCATGAATGGTTCCGCTTGGTACGTAAACAAAGTCACCTGTCTTTACGTTCACCCGCCGGAGAAGCTTGTCCCACTCGCCGGCATCGACCATCTTCTCAAATTCCTTCCGCGTCTTCGCATGGTGCCCTAAAATAAGTTCCGCATTTTCCTCGGCACTTAAAATGTACCAGCATTCCGTTTTACCATAAGGAACACCCTCCACTGATCGGGCAAAATCATCGTTTGGATGGACTTGTACAGAAAGGTCGTCATTGGCATCTAAAATTTTTACAAGCAAAGGATATTCCTCGTCTTCTCCTGCCTTTTTATTAAAAAGTTCACCGTGTTCATTCCATGCGTCCAGCAATGTTTTTCCTTTTAATTCACCATTGGCAATAATACTCGGACCATGCGGATGGGCGGAAATAACCCATGCTTCCCCTGTATGATCAGAAGGAATCGGATAACCATAATCGGTTTTTAATTTTTGCCCGCCCCAAATGCGTTCGTGTAAAGTCGGTTGTAGAAAAATAGGTTCATTTTTATACATACTAGTCACCTGTCTTTTATGTATTTTTGAAAAATGTTCAGTATTCACTGACAAACTTCAATATCGATCAGACTTTGTAGTAATCCCATATGTTTAAGTAAATTGCAACCGTGATCTCCAAAATTCAAAAAAAACTGGTTTACCTTCTACAGTTTTTTAATTTTATAAAACAAAGGACCAAGCTGATTTTTTCGTTTCCCTTTTTATTATAAAACAAAAGAGAGCAGATTTTGGAGGCCACTGAAAAACAATTAGAATAAGTTCACTTACTCAATATATAGTAAGATGGACCACAAAAATACATCTAAATATGGTGTTAAGCAAGTGATTATTTTGTACTTTTTCAGTAGCCTCCAGATTTTGCTCCCTTCCTAAAAAAAAAGACGCATAGAAATATAAACTACTCAATGCTTAAAAAATTTTTTAACCTCATCTATATTTTGGTATTTGAATATATTTTGGAGGATGGTTTCTAGTGTCGCAAGATCTGCTTGCCTAATGTTTTCTTTTAGGTCTTCAGGCAATGTACCATATTTATCTGTCAACTGTTGCAGGGCTATTTTGGATAACGCTTGTACGCCTTCTTGTCTTCCTTTTTGCAACCCTTCCTGCATGCCTTCCTCTCTCAAAATATCCGCCAATGTCATGGCTACTTCACTCCCTTCTGGAAATGTCGTCTCAATTTGCTGCACGATTTGTTCCATGTCTTTCTTTGTTAAGTCGCGAACAGCATTGAATACATATCGCAACGTTATCTCGAAAAATTCAATTCCTTTTTGTTTATCTTCTATCTCTTGCAATGCGTGACTGGCCTCATAAAAAGACCGTAGAAATTCTTCAGTACTTTTTGTAAATACATCACGGAGTAGTTTCAACATAATTCGTAGTTGGGCATTTCCTTTTATTTCCTCGTCTGAATAATCAGAGAGGTCATATAATAGGTAATGAAAGTTTGGCAAGTATTCTTTCACATTTTGTGGCATTTCCTCAAAGCCATTTAAAAACCCGCCTAAATGGAGCGGGAATCTCCATTTACTCTTGCCATGATAAACAACAAGGGGAATTACGATTGGCAGCTCGCTTACTTCTTCCTTTTTCATTTTCATTTCCCATATTTCTGCCATGTATTTAAGCAGTTGTATAGCGATAGCTTTATCCGGATAGCTTTTATGTTCGAATAGGAAAGAGATGTAACCTTCTTTTCCGGAAATCACCACCCGAAACACCAAGTCTGAAAAATAATCCTTGAACTCCTGATTGACAGAATTAAGATAGATTAAAATACAGAAAAAAACTTTGGACTAGTTTTTTTGTCTAGCTCCGGTCCCCAGCGACTAGCAAACTTCGCTCCCCTCCACTACGATAAGTCAACATCGGCTCGTGCCTCCCCGTGTTTCCTTTATCTCATTGCGGGGGGCTCCAGTTTGTACGTCGCTAAGCGGGCCCCTCCGCTTTTCTTTTAAAACTATCCTTTTGTACTTCTATTGTGTCCAAGTCAATCACTTGTAATATGTTTTTAGGCAGGTAATGGTGTAGGAATTCTTTTGCTGTCGAAACATTCCCCATCGTTTCTCTAAAAAATTTATCATGAGGGTTTTGTACTTTCATGAAAAGATCCCCCCTTTCCATCCCTTTTCATGTAAAAATTCTTATCATTATTATACAATCTGGCAACGGTTTTCACTAGTATTCGAATGAATAGATTTTCTTCTTTTTGTATTCGTGATAACATAGATAAAAACTGAGCATTTCCGGATAACTGAGGTGGTATTGTGTTAAAGTATACAATTGCTTTTTTGAAACGAGGAGACGAAATCTTGTTGTTAAACCGGGAAAAACCGTACTGGATGGGCTGTTGGAACGGCGTGGGCGGAAAATTGCTGCCGAATGAGACGCCACTTGATTGCGTGCTGCGTGAGATTAAAGAAGAGACCGGGATTAAGCTCGAAACAATTCATTATAAGGGAACTGTCACCTGGAATGTAGGAAGTTTTGACGGTGGTGGCATGTACTTATATTTAGCCGATCTCCCAGCTGATTTTAGCTATTCGACCCCAACCAAAACCGATGAAGGCATTTTGGATTGGAAAAAAATTGATTGGATTCTTGATACCGAAAACCAAGGAATTGCCAATCTTCATTACTTTTTCCCTGCCATGCTTCATGATAATCAAACTTATGAGCATCGGTTTATTTATGAAGGGGATTTGGTTAAGTCATTTACCTCGATTCCCCAGAATTTGGAGGTTTGCCATTCCAATCATGTGCCAGTGAAATAAATAATATGATTAGTTCCCAAAAAACTTTTTGGCAAATTTCGGTTTAGATACTATAAAAATATTTAGCTAAACACAAAATAATTGGTGCAATTATATATGCCTTTTAGATGTTAACCATATAGAATTTGGCTGGAGCAACTACAAAAATTGGGTGAATGATTTTGCATCAGAACCATTCTCCCTTCCCGTCACAAAATACGTTCACCTTTTACATGAACACCGGGTGTCAAACCTTACTTTGGAGATATTGGCAATTTTAGCCCGGTCGGGAAATCCGTCCTTGTTCCCAATCCGTAGTTACTTGATTCCGACCATTTTCTTTCGAGTGGTATAATGCCTGGTCAGCTCTTTGAATAAGCGTTGTTAATGTGTCGACACCGGGATTAAGTTGGGCAACACCGAAACTCGCGGTAATCGTATGAGAAAACGTACCGGTCACCATTGGTCGGGTCTCAAAGCACAGCCGAATCGTCTCTGCAATCTTTCCCGCTTCCGACATATTCATTCCCGGTAAACAGACGATAAATTCTTCTCCGCCAAACCGGCCAAAAATCGAATCTGTTGGCAGCCCACTCTTCCCTATTTCAACCACATGACAAATAGCTAAATCGCCGGTCATATGTCCATGGGTATCGTTCACTTTTTTGAAATGATCAATATCAAAAATAATGAGCGATAAATCTTCACCGGATTGGATTGCTTGTACGAATTGTTCCTCACTTTTTTCCAAAAAATGGGTACGGTTGAAAATTCCCGTTAAGCCATCCATGTAGGCTAATTCTTTCAACCGTTCTTCAATTTGTTTTTGATTTGTAATATCACGAAAAACAATCGTGTAGCCGACAACCATTGTTTGATCTCTTTTCATTAATGGGGTCATTTTTACATGATAATGTTTTTGATTATCACTTGCCCATTCCACTTCATGTTTTCCATTTATATCACTGATTTTCTGTACTAATTCTACCGCCCATATTTCTTCAATCGGTTTTCCCATGGACGTGGGATTTAATTGATTAAATACTAGTTTAGCAGAACCATTATAATCAATGATTTGCAAAGAGCGGTTAAGAACCAGCACTCCGTCAAGCATACTTTCAAAAATATGATTTCTTGCTACCGGAGCAAGTTTGAAAAAGCGGGTTGAGACAATCGCGCTAAAGTACAGTAGAGAGGTAATACACATCACACTCGGGACCGGGTCCATCCCATACGGAGAATACCCCATTAAATATAAGAAAGAGGCCAACACAGGAAGAACAAAAGCGAGCAGTAAAATAGAAATTTGCCGCCAATATACTGATTTTGTTTGGCGGAAATACCATAACAACACAATTATACCTACAAATAAAGACCCGAAAGTAAAACAACCGTGCACAATATACCACGGACCAACCTCAAAGTCGATTAAATGGGCACTAGTATGTGGATGCAAATGGACGGAGTGATAAAACAGACGATGAAATTCATTTGTCCAACATAAAATAAGCGTAATGACAGGGATTGTATATATTAGAAATAAATGTTTTCTCGTGAGGTATTTTTCTAGTCCGGCATAATGCATAACTACAATAAGACTAGTTGGAGCAACAAAGGCTAACCCCAAATATTGGAATTTCACCCAAAACACCGCCTCTTCTAATGACCGGCTGGCAAGCTCAAACACATGACCGAAAATATAAATAACTGCCATCCCAATCATCGAAAGAAAAGCTGGTTTAAAAGAAAATGTTTCTTTTTTAAAAATAGCGTACAGAAACAATATCAGTGTCAGAACCCCGGAGATCGCATTAATGACAATAAACGGAAAAATCGAGGAACTCATCACATTCACTCCTATCCATAAAGTGACTGCATCAGTTTGAATTAATATCCCCACTGATTGTAGTTGGACAAATCGGACATATGTAGGTTTGCTCTCTCCCATCTATCTTTCTCGTTAACTTAAATTTGACTTTCGGGAAAAATACATGCGTCAAGAGTAGGTACCTTGAAAAATAGAAAATGCTTGATTATATAGAAGATTGCTTAATAGAATCTTATGATACCTTTTATGGTAATTTTAATAAAGCAGGGATTTACATTACAATTAAAAATTTTACAAATCCTTAACTAATTATTGTACAGAGATCATGAGCAATTTCCCTCCACCTTAACGGGCAGTAAGATCCCCACCTCAAGATTCTGAGATTACAAAGAAAAAAGGTTGGGGATGAAGACCCACCACTAATGGAAGTTTCACTGATACCGTGGTTTTTGGTCTGGGCCTCTGATAAAAAGGACTTCTATTCGTCAGTAACCCCTATATATATAATATCAGTATATCAGGTAAAATTGGAAAAATATCATATCGAAAATAGAAAAATATGTTGAAAAAATAGGGCATACGAACTGGATTTATTTAATAGCGATTGTTTCGAGTGGTCGTTTGATTGTTAGAAAAAAAAAGGAAGTGATTTGATTTAACTCAAAAGATCACTTCCCTTTTGTCATTTAAAAATATTTTATTGCTAACGACCAAACCAACTTAAGATCTTACTGATGATCTTGCCGATAAATTCTCTTGTTCCCGGATGGAAATAATATAATGCACCGACAGTCCCACCTGTAATTGCAACACTTCCAACAGCTACTGCAACAGGAACAGCTTTATTGGAAGGTTTCTCTTTCTTTTCTGTTGCTTGTTGGTCGTCTTTTTTAGCTGTTTCGCTTTTATCTTTATCCTTATCTACTTCGTTATCCTTATTTTCATTTTCTGGATCATAGCCTAGTTCTTCGGCCTGTTCTTCGGTAACCTCTTTTAGCACACCATCAACATTCGCAAATAACTTGCCATCCCGATTTTCAACCTTTGCTCCTTTTTCTTTCAAGTCATCAATAGTCCATGAGCTAACAACTTCTGCTTCCGGAATTTTTTCATTCCCTTCTACCACGTTTGTTTTTGGTTTGGTTGTGTCCGGTTTATTTTCAATTACAACTGGCTTTTGTTGTTGTGATCCGGTTGAAGGAGTACCTCCGTTATTAGCACCCGGTTTTGTATTGTTGTTAGAGTTCCCACCTGAACCTGTATTCCCTGTGCTTGGTGTACTAGGGCTTGGATTTGGGTTCGGGCTAGGACTTGGACTAGGTTGTGGCTTTGGTGTCGGTTCTGGTTGTGGTTGCGGTGACGGCTCTGGTTGTGGCTTTGGTGACGGCTCTGGTTGTGGTTCTGGGGATGGTTGAGTTTTAATTGTTATAACTGTTAGAGCAAAACCACTGTATTCTCCAGCCGTAGGTGGTAATACTATATTTAAAGTTTGCCCATTATTTACAATCCCCTCATAACTTCCACTTAATGACCATTGATCTCCCCAATTTGTTTTTAAATACCAACCTGTTATAAATCCTTTACACGGACCTGTTGGTATAGCAGGGTTATTACTTGCTCTAGTATTTTTATCCGTAATTGTAATACTACATTGACCGATAGGTCTTTCTGCATGAGCTGTGTGTATGAATGGTATAAACGTACTGAAGGCGAAACCTAATGCTAAAACAGATGACAATAAGGTTTTTTTCATTCCAATTAATCCTCCTCATTATCGTTCGTTTTTGGCTTAAGAACAACCAATTATTGTCATGGTTGCGGATAGGTTTTTAGCGTCTTACCTATCTAACTTATCGACATTTCGCCATCTATTCTTTAGCAACCCTTAAAGAAATAGATGTTCATATTCAGTTGTTTACCATCACACGATTTATTTTTTATATTTTTATATTTACTCATTTCAATTCATCATTTGGTTCTTTCTCTTTGAAAGAACTTGTCGCTTTCTATTCATAACTAAGCTTACTCGTTTGGAAAATCGGTAAAAATTTTAAAAATACCGGATAGGACAAGGTTCATTATACGATCAATATTTTTCCAAAAAGAGATAGTCTAGAACGATCCTAGTTCTTGAATTGGTGTCTGAATGATGACCGGATTTTTACTTGGATCTAGCCATTTTAAAATAGAAATGACATTACTTTCAGATGTAGCGGTACAGCCAAGTGTATAACTGGTTCCAATATGGAAGAAAATGGCACTCCCCTTATTTGGGATTCGCTCTGTATTATAATTGATAACAAATCCATATTTGTATAACGGATGTGTCATATTTTCCGCGCTATTCCATTGTCCCTGTGTAGCACTTCTCGATTGCCAAGTATTGTAAAGTGATGAATTCGGATCATCCACCCAAACATCATCAGCCGTTATATTTCGCCATGGCAACCTTGTACCCGGATTTCCGACTTGCCCAAATGCAGTACCAATAGAAAATTTCCCGATAGGCGCCTTCTTTCCACCTTCACTCATTTCTCTTGTCAAACCATACTTTCCAACATAACCGTTCGTGTTTAAAACGAGATTCCATTTTCCACTTGAATCCCTTTCAAATGTCTGAATGGTTGCTTTACTCGTATTGTAGCCATTGGTTGTTACGAGAATCAGCTGACTATTACTGCCTACTGTCTTTAATCCATCCGCCGCATTATTATTGGCAAGCTGGGTAGCGGGCTGAGATGGTGAAGCAGCTGCCACTTTTTGATTACTTGCCGTTGGAGGTGGTGTAGATGCCGCCACCTCGGGTTTCGCATCCGATAAATATTTACTGGAAACCCAACCGGTCTGATTATTAAAGGTTACTTTACTCCAGGCTCCACTTGTTTCAGTAACCGTTAACTCTTGAGCCAATGTCACAACCGTCAGGACTGGAAATTCCGTACCTGCCCCATTCCGTACATTTAAAGAACTAATATTCACGTACTTGGTAACCGGTTCAGAAAGCTTCGTAGTGGTTGAATCCGTGCTTGTCTCAGCCGGAGGAACTTCATCGGCCGGCTCTGTTGCCGATTCTTCAGTAGCTTCTTCCGTTTCCTCTTTGGAAGTTTCTTTTACTTTTTGATTGTCCTTCGCCTTTTCAAACGAAGCAGTCGCTGTTTTATTTGGGGCTGATCCTGTGTCCCTCTCTGAATGCCCTTTTGCTAATCCAATCCCTATCAACAGAGAAAAAATAAGAAGAACAGAAATAATGCTTGCGATAACTTTGCTTTTCTTGCTGATTTTTTTTAACATCAAATGCCTCCCTTGTAGGGACAAGTTTATCATCCCTATGATAATGTTGGGAAATACAGGAATTTATCATTTGAGATGAAAGCTTTGTCCTATATGCCAGCATGACTAACCACATTAATTATATCGACAATAATTGCTATTTTTTGACATAAAATTTTGGGGTCTCTTTGAAGTTGCAGGCTTACGGAGAACTTAGTTTCATTTGCCTAAGAAAAAGATAAAGTGGTGCTCCGGTGCGAAAAAGTCCCCTTATCACCACATGTTTTTCCCGGCATAAAATGTAATAAAAGGCTCAGTTTCCGTTTTTTCATTTCATTGAAAGGAGCTTTTGTATGGTTGTTGAGCTTACGTTGGTTCATTGGATTTACTTGTTGTTTATCTTGCTGATTATCGGTTTCATGGTCAGCCGATTGGATACGAGTATACTTTGTATTGTCGGAATTTTTGTTATTGCCATTGTGACAAGTGGTTCGTTAACCAAATCGATCATGAGCATCTTTTCCAGTTTTTTATACGCAATTTCGGAGCTTTTGCCCACGATTCTCATTATTTCGCTTATTGTTGCCATGAGTAAGACATTAACGCAAACCGGGATTAATGATGTCATGATTGCCCCGTTTGCAAAAATCATTCGGACACCGTCACTGGCCTATTGGACAATTGGCATTCTCATGATGTTCATTTCACTCTTTTTCTGGCCATCCCCGGCGGTTGCCCTACTCGGTGCCGTTCTTCTACCGGTTGCTATTCGTGCCGGGCTCCCCGCTTTAGGTGTGGCCATGGCAATAAACTTATTCGGCCACGGGATTGCTTTGTCCGGTGACTTCATCATCCAAGCCGCTCCAAAATTAACCGCAGATGCAGCCGGATTGCCGGTTGGCGATGTTATTTCAGCGAGCATTCCACTTGTAATCGTGATGGGCGTGGTTACTACAGTAACTGCCTTTATTTTTCTAATGAGGGATGTAAAAAAAGGAAGATTACAAGATGTCAAAGCTTTTGATGGAGCTGTTGAAAAAATTGAGAAGGTCGATGCTTTGTCTCATAAGCAGAAAATTGTGTTTGCAATTCTCATTCCATTGCTTTTTGGACTTAATGTCATTGCCATGTTTGCCTTTAATCTTCAAGGAGGCGATGCGACTGCATTAGTCGGAGGAACAGCGATATTAATTTTTCTCCTTATTAATATGATTGGTTTCAAAGTCGGCGGATTGAGAAAAACAACGAAGCGAATGATCGACGGGTTTCAATTTGGCTTTAAAGTGTTTGGACCGGTGATTCCGATTGCTGCGTTCTTTTATTTAGGTGATGCCGGTTTTACCACGATCATTGGCGACTATCTACCGGAGTCCTCGAACGGCATTGTTAATGACCTGGGGGTTGCGCTGGCACATGTCGTTCCGTTAACACCGGAAATTGGTGCCGCGACACTGGCTGTTGTGGGGGCCATTACAGGTCTGGACGGTTCAGGCTTTTCCGGGATTTCGTTGTCCGGATCGATTGCCAATTTATTTTCCCATGCGATTGGCGACGGTACTGCAACATTAACCGCACTAGGGCAAATTTCTGCCATTTGGGTTGGTGGCGGGACCCTTGTACCTTGGGCCTTGATCCCGGCTGCCGCGATTTGTAATGTCGATCCATTTGAATTGGCACGCAGGAACTTGTTGCCCGTTTGTATCGGATTGGTTGTAACGACAATTGTGGCGATGGTGTTGATATAGGGACTAGGTTCATCGTCCCACTGGTAATGTTAATATAGAAAAACAGTACCCCTTAGCAAGTTTTTTCGCTAAGGGGGCAAAATACGACTATATTATTCTAAAAGTTTTAGTTTTTAAATAAAACACGTATGTTATAAAAATAAAATTCACTGATTGATTAGTATACTATCTACTTGGCAAAATAAACCTCATTACATAAGTTTGTTTCCATAAAACACTTGTAGATTTATTACCTAATGTGGAGTCATGGGGAAAATATTTCCATAATCCCTCATGTAGCGCCCAAGCCACACCTCAGAGGATGAAAATGGTTTTTTTAAAGGTAGCCAATGGGATGTATTGGCTTATTTTTCATGGTAGCATGCTTTTACAATATATTAATATATTGTAAAAGCATTTTAATTCATTTGATTTTATATTAAATTTTATCTATTATTATATTTTCTTTTTTAAAAATATGATATAAATTAATTGTGGCTAGTCCACGTTTTACTGATTTACTAGTTTTTACTGAAAGGAGAGGTGGTATTATCGAGAAGATTCTAACTTATACATGATGTTTATATTGGATATTGGACAGGGGCCTACATAGTATTAAAGGGGGAGAAACCGTGGTTCGAGTGAAAAATCGTTTTCTTATCATTTTTGCAATGATTTTTGCTTTACTAGTAAACTATTGTATACCGCTTGCACAAATAGCAAGTGCGGCTGACGTAAATGCCATATCTGCCCAAGAAGAACCAGTTGAAGGACAGGTTGTTACCATCAGCCAAATTCAAGGTGAAACGGATAACTCACCTTACAAAGACCAATTGGAAAAAGATGTTGAAGGTGTCGTTACCTATGAAGTAGATAACAACAACGTTTACATGCAATCGACAACACCTCACAATAATGCAAATACATCAGAAGACCGCTACATCTATAATTATGAAGGTAATTCTCAAGTTTTAGATCACATTTTAACAACTAAGGATATTGCAGATGATGCTCAAGTTGAAATTCTGCATCTAAACGCATCCTATATGGAAGAACATGGAAGAGTATCGGACCATGATCCCGTTTTGGCTCAACTCAATTTTGATGAAGAACCAGCAGCTGATGAAGATTTTTCATTAACGATTATGCATACAAATGATACGCATGCACGTGTTACACAATTTCCATATTTAGCAACCGCGGTGAATCAAATTCGTGCAGATCACCCAAATAATTTGTTACTGCATGCCGGTGATGTTTTTTCCGGAACTCTGTTCTTCAATGTTCATCTTGGATTAGCCGATCTTTATTTCTTAAATGAATTAAAATACGATGCGATGACTTTTGGGAATCATGAATTTGACAAAGATTCTCAAACATTAGCCAATTTTGTTAATGAAGCGAAATTCCCATTTGTCAGCGCAAATATTGACTTTACGAATGACCCGATTCTTGGAAAATATGCCTTCAATGAACCGGGACAACCGGGCGATGGTGGAAATATCTATCCGGCAATTATCAAAGAAATTAATGGCGAGCAAGTTGGTATTTTTGGCTTAACCACTGAAGATACCCCTAACATTGCAAGTCCAAGTAAAAATATTGTATTTGAAAATGCCGTTGAGGAAGCTGAGAACACAGTATCTCTTCTTGAAGAAAAAGGTATTGACAAAATAATTGCTTTATCACATTTAGGTTACGATGAAGATAAGCAATTAGCTGAAGCCGTTGATGGCATTGATGTAATTGTTGGAGGTCATTCGCATACCGTTCTTCCTGAAGGTGAAGTAATCGAAAAAGATGAACCCACTGTTATTGTTCAGACAGGTGAATATTTAAATAACTTAGGTAAATTAGATGTAACCTTCGATGAAAACGGGGTTATTAAGGAAGAATCGGCAGAATTACTTTCTTTACAACCTGATTCAAACGGACACAGACAATTTGATGCTGACCCGGCGTTCCAAGCAAAAGTTGATGAATTCAATACACCAATTGAAGAATTACTACAAGAAGTTGTTGGAAATACTACGGTTCCTTTAGACGGTGAAAGAGCCAATGTACGAACGAAAGAAACAAATCTCGGTAATTTGATTACAGATGGTATGGTTTGGAAAATGCAACAGTTCTTCCCGGAAACAACAATTGCCTTACAAAACGGTGGAGGAATTCGTGCTTCGATCGATCAGGGAGAAATTACAATGGGTGAAGTTCGTACCGTCCTCCCATTTGACAATGCGCTCGTTGCCATTAAGTTAACCGGTAAAGAAATTTGGGAAGCTCTGGAACATAGTGTCAGTGCCTATCCTAGCCAAAGCGGCGGCTTCCTGCATGTGTCAGGATTAAAATTTAAATTTGATCCGGATAAACCGGCTGGCGAAAGAGTTTGGTCAGTAAAAGTTAAAACAACAGGCGGCAACTTTAAACCTATTGAATTAGATCAAATGTATACTGTTGCAACTAATTCCTTTACTGCACAAGGCGGCGACGGTTTCGATTCGTTAAGACAGGCTTATTTGGACGGTCGTATGATCAACATTGATATTCCTGACTATGAAGTATTTAATGATTATTTAGTCGCCCATAACCCGGTCTCACCAAGTGTAGAGGGTAGAATTGTTGCTGCAAAAGAACCAAGTGGAGAAAATAAAGTGAATCCTACCATCAACAATGGCGTAGCAACAGTAGATGATGCTACTTTTAAAAATGCAATAGAAGCAGCAGTTGTAGCCAACAGTGCCCTTGAAATTAACCTGAATGGTAAGGAAAACATAAAGATCCAATTAACTGCTGATCAGGTGGCTCAGCTAACGGAAAACGGTGTTCCATTAGTACTCGCCAATGGTTCCGTTTCAATACGCATTCCAAGCAGCGTACTGGAAGCTGGTGGAGAATTAGTTGTCATTATAAGCAAATTAGCAGACACCAAAGGAGCAGTCAGCCCGGTTTATGAGCTTATCATTCAACTCGGTGGAAAGAGTGTCACCCAATTTTCCGAACCGGTTACCTTGACATTTACTGTTGATAAAAACAAAGTGACAAAACCAGATAAGTTAAATGTTTACTACTACAATGAGCACACAAAAGCTTGGGTTAAACTTCCGGGAGCAACTTACCAAGATGGTAAAGTAACGGTTACTACCAACCACTTTACTAAATTTACAGTTTTCGAAAATGATGCAGAAATAATTGCATCAGACAGTTCAGACAATAATGGTAACGGAGGATCCAATCCACCCGGTGGAAAGAATCCGGACAATACGAATTCCGGAACAAAAAATACAGTTACCGATCATTCTAATACCGGAAATAACCCAATTAACACGACAAACAAACTACCGGATACATCAACGAATTATCGCAATATCTTGTTAGCCGGTATATTGTTTATATTGTTCGCAACAATAGGGGTCTTTTACAAAAGGTTCAAAAAGGGGACAAAATCAACACATTAATTGTCGACTATTTGCACCAAAAAGTATTTCGGTAAGTTCACACTCAATATAAACAGAAGAAACATGTCCACGAGGTCGGTTCGAGGCCGCTGAAAATGTACTAACTAATCTTGCTAAAAACCATATTTAGCTGTATTCCCTTAGTTTACCCTACTATATATTGTGAAAATGCACTTATTCAAACAGTTTTACAGTGTCCCCGGTCGGTTCTCACAGACAAAATGAGGGATTAATCAGGAGAAACTGTCCAATAGAACGACTCTCGTGGACAAAATGAGGAGTCAATTAGCAAAAACTGTCCAATAGAACGATTCTCGTGGACAAAATGGAGGCCCAATCAGGAGAAACTGTCCAATAGAACGGCTCTCGCGGACAAAATGGAGCCTCAATCAGGTGAAACTGTCCAATAGAACGGCTCTCGCGGACAAAATCGAGCCTCAACCAAGTAAAACTGTCCAATAGAACGACTCTCGTGGACAAAATGAGGAGTCAATTAGCAAAAACTGTCCAATAGAACGGCTCTCGCGGACAAAATGGAGGCTCAATCAGGTGAAACTGTCCAATAGAACGGCTCTCGCGGACAAAATGGGGGCTCAATCAGGTGAAACTGTCCAATAGAACGGCTCTCGCGGACAAAATCGAGCCTC
>ERZ1673766.52-NODE-52-length-21546-cov-28.835745_pt1 | contig 21546 bp, 17 predicted proteins | sample MGYA00580143_ERZ1673766 | MGnify/ENA primary metagenome ERZ1673766 (study PRJEB41219, sample SAMN04549641) | soil metagenome | isolation source: soil | place: USA:California, San Francisco Bay NWR | collected 2009-02-09 ... | reverse complement strand
GATAATAAATAGCGGCAAAAGGTCACAAATACCGGAAAATTGATGTTAGATAGGATTTAAAATTAATCGTTCTAAGTAATGTTTCGTTGTACATCGAGGTGCCTGAATCATTTCAGGTACCTTTTTTATTGATAATAAATAACGACACAAGTCACAAATGCCGGGGAATTGATGTTAAATAGGATTTAAAATTAATCGTTCTTAGTAATGTTTCGTTGTACATCGAGGTGCCTGATCATTTTAGGTACCTTTTTTTACCGATAATAAATAGCGGCAAAAGGTCACAAATACCGGAAAATTGATGTTAGATAGGAGTTAAAATTAACCGTTCTAAGTAATTTTTCGTTGTACATCGAGGTGCCTGAATCATTTCAGGTACCTTTTTTTACCGATAATAAATAGAGGCAAAAGCCACAAATACCGGAGAATTTATGCTAAAATAATATGGAGTATGAATGTATGAATGTATGAATGTATGAATGTATGAATGTTATAATCAGAATATTAATAATAATATTGTAGATAAATTAAAAATTTTTAGATAGGAAGAGTGATAAGTGGAAGAGGTATTTCGTTTTTTTCAGAAGACAGGTGTTAGGAGAGTTCTGATTTTTGCCATTCTGATTTTTGTTTTTTATATGCTTCGGAGTATAATCAATATTATTTTATTAACGTTTATTTTTTCCTTCCTAATAAACGGTTTGGAGCGTTTCATCTCCAAGCGAATTCCATTGAATCGAAAAATTACGGTCTTGTTGCTCTATTCGCTTGCGGTTTCAGGTTTGACATATGGAGCGGTAAAATATTTACCAATTTTAGTTAGTGAAATATCACAATTGATCAATCAACTTACGGAATTTTATTCGAAACCAATAGAGACGGATAACCAAGTATTTAACTATATAATCGTACTCATTCAAAAGTACGAAATCACGGACTATATCGGTGTAGGTGTTTCTTTCTTAGTGAAATCTTTGAATGATATTGGAACCATTGGGTTGCAAGTTCTGTTGGCATTAATATTAAGCTTATTTTTCCTGTTGGAGAAAGAAAGAATCATTTCTTTTACCAGTCGTTTTAAAGAAAGTAAGATTAGCTCTTTTTATAACGAGTTGGAATACTTTGGCGTGAGATTTATCGGGACATTTGGAAAAGTAATCGAAGCCCAATTTATGATCGCAACTGTTAACACAGTGATCACCACGTTCTGTTTGTGGCTATTCGATTTCCCGCAATTATTTGCGCTCGCCATTATGGTATTTATTCTGGGACTGATTCCGGTAGCCGGTGTCATTATTTCATTAATTCCGCTAACAATAATTGCCTACAGTATCGGCGGAGTAATGACAGTCATTTATGTGCTCATCATGGTCGCCGTCGTCCATGCCATTGAAGCTTATATTTTAAACCCAAAACTCATGTCATCAAAAACCAATCTACCGGTTTTTTACACTTTTATCATCTTGATTTTTGGGGAGCATTTCTTTGGTGTTTGGGGTCTGATTCTAGGCATACCAATCTTTGTATTTCTATTGGATGTATTGGGCGTTCGGACGGTGGATGTTGAGGAAAAAAGAAAATAAAAGAAAAACAACACAGTTGCAAAAATGGTAACTGTGTTTATTTTTGAGAAAACAGGGAAAAGAATAAAATATTGATTGTACGTATAAATTATATTAAAATAAAATTAATGGTTATAAATATCCGTACAATTTTTATTTGTCTAAGATATTTTTTTAATAAATAAAAAGGGACTGTAACATCTTTTTAATACAAATTCGAATATTAAAAACATTATATTTTCAGAAGGGATGCCGATTATAGTTGGATTTAAATATATGGCTCAAGGAAGATCCAAACAGTTGGAAATTTAGCAAGGACTTTTACAACTCAAATCAAAATATGCTATGCTACTACATGTGCATATAAGTTTAGAAAAGGAGGTGTAATCATATGAGTGAAACAAAATATAGTATGGTTAAAAATTGGATTAAATCAAGAGTATTAGACGGGACTTTCGAACCGAATCAAAAAATTAGTTCCGAAAGCGAATTAATGAAGCAATTTAATGTGAGTAGGCACACAGTTCGGTTGGCATTGGGTGATTTAGTAAATGAAGGTTTGTTATATAAAGAGCAAGGATCAGGTACATTTGTCTCTGACCGATTATCAAAGCTTCAACCTATTACCCAATTCAATAAAAAAAACATTGCTATCGTAGTCACGTATATTTCTGACTATATCTTTCCTTCAATTATTCGTGGGGCTGAGCGTGTACTAAGTAAAGAAGGTTATCAAGTTAGTTTATTTAGTACAAATAACGATCATGATAATGAAAAACGTATTTTGGAAACGATTATTGAACAACAATTTGATGGAGCCATTATCGAGCCGACAAAAAGTGCGATAGCAAACCCAAATATTAACTATTATCTGAATTTAGAGGCCTTAAATATACCATATGTCATGATTAACGCTTATTATGATGAATTGGAGCCGATAAGCGTTACGCTTAATGATGAAAAAGGTGGATTTTTGCAGACTGAACATTTGATTAAATCCGGACATAAGAACATTTTAGGTTTCTTTAAAACCGATGATATGCAAGGTATGAAAAGAATGAAAGGTTTTATCAAGGCCCATCGTGAGTATAACTTACCGATTAACCCGAAAAATATTATTACGTACACTACTTCAGAAAAAAATACAAAACCTGTTGAACATTTAAATGATATATTAACAAGTTCATCAGACCGGCCGACCGGGATCATTTGTTATAATGATGAACTTGCAATGAAATTACTAGATGTTATCAGGCAAAATAATTTACAAGTTCCTTACGACATATCGATTGTCGGTTTTGATAACTCCTTTTTGTCAGAAGTATCAGAAGTAAAATTGACATCCATAGAACATCCGAAAACAGACTTAGGTATCATGGCAGCTAAAATGATTTTAAATTTAGTTCAAAATGGAAGAAGCCTAAAACAAAAAGATGAAAACTCAGAGTCATATGTATTTGAACCAGAATTAATTGTTAGATATTCTACGAAGAAAATTGTTTCTGATAAGGATGAAAAAATAGTTTAGGTCATTATTTAATGTAACAGGTAGAACATAGATTATCTGTTACATTTTTATTTTAAGTTGTATAGGAGGTAAAAAGATGGATATTTATACTGACATAAAAAGATTAGCTTCACAATTAAAAATAAGTAATTTTTCCATTCCGGAAATAAGGGTCGAAAAAAATGCAATATTACATATTAGGGAGTTAATAAAAAGAAAACAGTGGAAAAATATTGTAGTCGTTTATGATCAAAATACTTATTTAGCTGCTGGAGAAAAACTAATAAAATTTTTAATGAATGACTTTGAAGAAGTGATTGGAATTAACATTAATGAAAATGAACATGGTCAAGTAATCGCTAATGAAGAAAGTTTAGTCCAAGTCTTTATTAAAACTCCGAATGATGCTGATGTGTTGATAGCGGTCGGATCCGGGACCATCCATGATATTGTCAGATTTGCCGGTCATAAAATGAATATTCCTTTTATTTCGGTGCCAACTGCTGCATCGGTAGACGGATTTACATCAAAAGGTGCCCCGCTAATTTTGTGTGGTGTAAAACAAACCATTCAAACCGCTGCACCGATTGCCGTTTTTGCTGATATAGACGTTATAAAAGCAGCCCCTAGAGAAATGGCAGCAGCCGGATTTGGGGATATATTAGGTAAATATACTTCTCTATTAGATTGGGAAATTTCTAAGCTAGTTGGCAATGAACCTTTCCATGAAGGAGCAGCATCATTGACACGGAAAGCACTTGAGACTTGTGTGGAATATGTTGAGGAAATAAGTAATGCAGATGAAAAAGGAATAACGATTTTAATGAATGCATTAATAGAATCAGGACTTGTTATGCAAATATTAGATTACTCTCGACCTGCTTCCGGAGCCGAGCATCATCTATCTCATTATTGGGAAATGTATCTGTTAAAAACGAACCAAAAGCAACTGTTACATGGTGCAAAAGTTGGGGTAGCAACAACAATGATTGTAGAATTGTATAAGAAAAATTGGAAAAAACTACTACGCTCAGAAAGAATTAAAAACACAGTTTATGGAAACGGCATTGAGCAATACGGGGAGTATATTTTTTCAGTTATTGAAAAATTGCCTTCTCCGGACGAATTAAAAAAACTGTTGGAAAAAGTAGGGGGACCAACAACAGTTGAAGAGCTTGGTATTCCACAAGAAATCGTTATTGAAAGTTTAAATGAGGCCCACCATTTACGTGACCGTTGTACCGGATTGCTTTTATTAAATCAAATAAAAGAGACGCCAATACGGTTGTAACAGTGTAAGATGAAAGGGAACAATGGTGAAAGGAGAACTTGTATTGTTTACAAGCGAAGAAACAAAGTAGTATTGCCTCGGACATAATAGTTTCACAATGATTGAATATTGTTCTTTTTAACTTGATTGTTAATTAAGCTCGACTGAATAAAGAGTGTCTGAAATCCTTTAAATGCAATAATCGGCAAGTTTGTGGCAAAGAATTTTTTGGAATAGTGATGGTACAAGCGTTTCATTAGATGCGACCACTTTTGAACATAACGAAACTTGTTATTTAATTAGGACACAAAAGGTTGGAAATGAACAATAGCTAATTTATATGAGCCGCCCTTGGACGATTGAAGGAGAACAAGTCCTGTTCTCGATCTCTGATATAAGGTCTCTATGTTAATGAACGTCCAGGAATGGTTAAACGAAATGGTTACTTCTTCGTTGCTTATCGGCGAGTGTGACAGATAATCAATACAGGGAAGATTTGTTACATGTCAAAGAAGGGGATGATTTACCTAACACTATAACATGGAAAAAATCAAAGTATTTTCTTTTTAACAATTCTAAAGTGAATTTAAAAATGCTTAATGGTAAATCCTCATTTCTATGCCGAATATGAATCGGAAAAATATCGGAAAATTATTCTTAAAATTTTTTAAGAATGTATTGACTTTAGAACGATATAGGTATATTCTATTATATGAAAACGGTAACATACTCAGTATTTTTCTCTAAGCTTATATAACTTTTTTGTAAACCGGTTTCTAAAAATATGGACCGAAGAAAAGCTCAAGGAATTCTGAAAAACGCCTTTAATGAGCTAATTAGAAGTGGTTACTTGATTTGTTATATATCATTCATTATTAGTTTTCTGTAAACCGGTTTCTAAAAATATGGGGCCGGAGAAAAGCTCAGGAAATTTCCGAAAAACCTTCAACAGGCTAATTAGAAGTTTCTGCTTAATTGTTATATATTTTATTATTTGTTTTTTATAAACCGGTTTACTAAACCGGTTTATAAAGAGAAATGGAGTGAATATTGAAGTGGATGTGGAAGTGAGAAAAAGCAAAATTACTATAAATGATGTAGCAAAAAGTGCAAAGGTTTCTAAAACAACTGTTTCAAGATACTTAAATGGACAGTATGAATATATGTCTGAGGAGACAAGAAAAACCATTCAACAAGTTATTGAACAATTGGGATACCGTCCAAGCAATGTGGCTAGGAGTTTAAAAGCAAAAAACACCGGAGTTATAGGGTGTGTTATTGCCGATATTGGGAGTCCATTCTCCTCGATTGTTTTGAAAGGAATCAATGATTATTGCAACCAATTGGGCTATAGTGTACTGTTTGCTAATACTGATAATAATCCAATTAATGAAAAAGAAAGTATACAGTCTCTCTTAGATAACAAAGTTGATGGATTAATTATTAATACTACCGGAAAAATAGATGACTATTTAATTAAATTAAATAAAGATGGTGTCAAAATAGTTCTCGCTGACCGTTGTCTAAGTAAAGAAAATGTACTAGATACAGTTGCTACTAATAATTATGAGGCCACATATGAGTGTATAAAATTTTTATATGACCAAGGGTACAAAAAAGTTGCTTTCTTTACACAAGATATGACCGCAAACAGTAGTCGTTATCTTAGACATAAAGGCTATTTGGATGCGATGAAAAACTATTTTAGAGAAGAAGGAAACTTGTTAACCTTCATAGTTGAAAATGAAGATGAAGAGAAATGCGATCGTAGTTTATTAGATTTTTTGGAAATATGTGATGGTGAGCCTGGTGCTATCTTTACAGTTAATGGAGTAACTCTATTGACAGTATTACATAGTATGAGGCGGTTAAATGTAAAAATTTCAGGAGATTTGGGACTGTGTGGTTTTGATGACTGGGGTTGGGCTTCGCTAATCCCCCCTGGAATTACAACAATTACACAGGAGTCTTATGAATGTGGTGTCCAATCGGCGAAATTATTAATTGAACGCATCAAGGAACCTAGTGATATGAAACCTAGATATATTGAATTGCCAGCAAAACTAGTTAAACGAGGTTCTACTAATCTGGTTAACTTAGGAGGAATGAATAAATGAACAAGTTAGAAGTGAAAGAAAAATTAAGAGGGAAAATCATCGCAGTCATAAGAGGAAGTGATATAGAGGAAGCAAAGAAAATTTGTAAAACGATTGTTCAGTCAGGTATTAATTCCTTAGAAATTACCTTTAGCCTTCCTGATGCAGAAAAGCTAATTCATTATTTAAAAAGGGAAATTCCTGAGGCAGTAATTGGGGCGGGTACTGTTTTAACTATAGAACAAGCTAAACTTGCTGTCAAAAATGGCGCTGACTTTATTGTATCCCCATGCATAATAGAAGAAGTGGGTGCTTACTGTAAAGAAAATGATATTTTCTGTTCTCTTGGAGCAGCTACCCCAAATGAAGCATACCACTCCTATCTAGCAGGAAGCGATGTTGTAAAATTGTTCCCTGGTGAATGTTTGTCAATGAAGATGATTAAAGGTATAAAAGCACCAATGCCTTTTATTGAAATGATGCCTACTGGAGGTGTTGATGACACAAATATTAAAGAATGGTTTGAAAGCGGTGCCTATGCAGTCGGTTTGGGAGGTTACTTAACAAAAGGAGTTAATATCAATAATCTTTATCTTTTAAAAGAAAGATGTGACAAAATAGTAAGCGCTTTAACTTAGGAGATGAGTGAGTTTTGGATAAAAATCAAATTGTAATTAACACACTTGTTTTTCATCAGGAATTACAATCAGGTGTACCTCAAAGTGTTATGGTGGACTGGGTTCATGAATTAGGTCTTAAAAGTATAGAGATTAGAAGAGAATATATAAAGGATTTTGAAGATGAATTATCGGATATAAAAAATAAATCCTTAAGTTACGGAATGGATGTTTTTTATTCCATTCCAGATGTACTTTATGAAAATCATCTATTAAAAATTCAAGATTTTGAATTATATTGTCAAGAGGCAAAGGAGATGAACTGTCACTCTGTAAAGTTGAATATAGGTAATTTTGACCAAATCATTACAGACGATTTAAAAGCGATTACATCTCTATCTGAAAAATATGCTGTGACAGTTCGAGTTGAAAATGATCAAACTGAAGACAATGGAAGGTCTGTGAAAATTAATAATTTCTTGTCCCTTGTTAAAAAACAGGGTGGGAAAATATCCTTTACATTTGATATTGGTAACTGGCTGTTTCAAAACGAGGATCCTATTGAAAATGCAAAATTATTGTATCCGTTTGTAACATATATTCATGTAAAAGATATCGATGCTTCCAAAAAAACCGTTTTATTAAATGAAGGCATAATTGATTGGAAGCTGGTTTTAAGCATATTGCCCGATAACGTACCAGTTGCAATCGAATATCCAATCTTAAGCAAGGAAGCAATAGTTTCAGAAGTAAATAAACTAATAGTAACATAGGAGGTGATTTCAATAAATATTATTCAAATTAAGCTGCTATATGTTTAACCAATAAAAAACAATCAGGAGGGAATAAAATGGATTTGACTATTGGTATTATATTATTATTGTCGTTTATCGGATTTATCGTGTATGCCGTTAGAGGCGGTAACTTAATGATTGGTTTTTTAGTAATGGCAGTAATTTGGACAGCACTTGGCATTATAGGGGGACAACTTACTTGGGCAGAAGCACAGACTAACATTTTTCAGGGAGGTCCTGAAAGCTGGGGAGCAACAGCGGTAGTCGTTATTTTTGGTAGCTGGTTCGGGCAAGTACTAGTCAAGACGGGTGTTGCATCTAAAATTATACGTATGACTGTTGAACTTGGTGGAGACAAACCATTAATTACAACTGTTTTATTATCACTTGTTACGGGCTTAATTTTTACCAGTACATTTGGTGCCGGGGCAGTTGTAGCAATTGGGGTTATTGTACTACCAATTCTATTATCGCTAGGTGTTCCAAAATCTTTAGCTGTTACATCTTACTTGATGTCAGTTGGTTCTGGTATGTACGTCAACATTGTATTATTCAAGCAAATGCAAGGAATATTCGAAGGTTTTTCATATGATGCAAATTATTTAAAATTTGGATTTACTGCTATGGCAGTCCAATTAGTTGTTGTATTTATAATGCTTGCATTCAGACTTCGTAAATCTTCAGTTAGCCATGCATGGGCAGCAAATGAGTCGAGCAATACTGAGAATCAACATGTTCCAGGGATTGCACTTATTACTCCTATATTACCAGTAATACTTGCAATCGGTTTTGATTGGATGCCAATCCCTGCCTTTATTGTTTCTGGGTTATTTTCTCTTTTAGTTTGTGGCAAGATGAAATCGTATAAAAGTGCCGAACAAGTTATATCCAAGACATTTTATGATGGTGTCGTTGATGTAGCAGGATTGTTAGGTTTCTTATTCATACTTCCAATGTTTAATAAAATTTCTGGCGTTGATGCAGTATTCTTTGAGAGTATATTAGGTGGTATTATGCCTACAAGCACATTATTAGTAAGTATTTTATTTATGGTTATTGCACCACTTGGTTTATTCAGAGGACCATTGACAGTGTTTGGTGCTGGTGCTGCTACATTAGGAATTTTAAATGGAGTAGGCGATTTTTCTGTAGCATTCCTGTTCCCTTTAATGTATATTCCAACTATTTCAATGAATATTTCGGCTTGTCCTACACAATCTTGGAACTTATGGGCAATTAACTATACAAAAACAGAAACAAAAGACTTTATATTATCGGGTTTGCCTTGGGCATGGATTATATGTGCTGTTAATACATTAATTGCATATTTAATGTTTGGTTGATCACTTTAAAGATCCGGTTGTTCACACTACCGAACAGCCGAATCTTTAATTGAGCATGGAATGGAGGAAAAATGATGGTAAAAAGAGCAATTCGAGTAGGGATAGATGTTGGTGGAACACATACAAAAGCAGTTGCTATTGATAATGAAACCCATGAAATTATTGGAAAAGGCTCTGTTATGACGACACATGATCATCCGATGGGTGTTGCAGCAGGAGTAATCGAAGCCTTTAAACTTTGTTTAGATAAAAATCAAATCGACCCGGAGGATGTAATTTTTATTGCACATAGTACAACGCAAGCTACAAATGCGCTTTTAGAAGGGGATGTAGCCGAGGTTGGAATTATCGGGATTGGAAAAGGTGGTTTAGGTGGGTGGTTAGCTAAAAATCAATCCAAAATAGATGATATTGATTTAGGAACTGGTCGAATTATTAAAACTCATCATAAATATATAAAACAAAAGGATATTAATGATCAAAATATAGATAATCTAATCCGACAAATTACAAATGAGGGAGCAAATGTCATCGTTGCATCAAAAGCTTTTGGAGTTGATGATCTGACAGAGGAAAAGGAAATTCAAAGAGTTGCAGAAAAATATCAAATACCTGTAACTGTCGCTTCTGAAATTAGTAAATTATACGGATTAACGAGAAGAACCAGAACAGCTGCCATTAATGCCAGTATTTTACCAAAAATGCTTGATACAGCAAATAGTACAGAAAATAGTGTCCGTCAAGCAGGAATAAAGGTGCCTTTAATGATTATGCGGGGCGACGGTGGTGTAATGGGTATTGATGAAATGCGAAAACGCCCAGTATTGACAATGCTTTCCGGTCCCGCGGCTAGTGTAGTAGGGGCACTCATGTACTTAAGGGCATCTAATGGTATTTATTTTGAAGTAGGCGGAACAAGTACAAATATTGGGGTAATAAAGAATGGACGCCCTGCAGTAGACTATTCAATTGTTGGTGGTCACCCTACCTATATAAATTCACTAGATGTTCGAGTACTAGGCGTTGCGGGAGGAAGTATGGTTAGAGCATCTAAAAATGGGATTATCGATGTTGGTCCAAGAAGTGCACATATAGCCGGAATGCCATACGCTGTTTATACACCAATTGAGGAAATTGAAGATCCTAAATTAGAATTTTTCTCCCCGAAACAGGGGGATCCTGAAGATTATGTATATATTAAACTTAAAAATGGCAAAAAAATTACAATTACCAACAGCTGTGCAGCAAATGTATTAGGATATGTAACTCCAGAACATTACTCTTATGGAAATCCAGAAGCTGCAAGAAAGGCTATGGAACCTTTGGCTAAATATATGAATATGAGTGTTGAAGATGTGGCAATACAAATACTGGAAAAGTCATATGAGAAAATAAAACCAGTAATTGAAACGTTAGCAGAGAAATATAAGCTGGAAAAAGATCAAATATCCCTAGTGGGTGTAGGTGGCGGAGCAGCATCATTACTACCTTTTACTGCAAAAAATATGGAATTAGAATATAGCATTCCGGAAAACGCAGAGGTTATTTCATCTATTGGGGTTGCTCTAGCAATGATTCGAGATGTTGTAGAACGTGTAATTCCATCACCTTCAAAGAAAGATATAATTGAAATCAAAAAAGAAGCAGCTAATTTGGCTATAGCAAATGGTGCTGTACCTGACACTGTAGAAGTTCAAATAGAAATTGATCCGCAAACATCTAAAGTAACTGCAATTGCTCTAGGTTCATCAGAAGTCCAAACTACGGATTTATTAAAAGCATTAAGTGATGAAGGTGCTAAAGCATTAGCAGCCAAATCGATGGGTGTTAGTGAACAGGAAACCCAACTCATTACTAAAAGTAATGTATTCTTTGTTTTTACAGCAAAACAAAAGGACGGAAGAAACCAAATTAGGATTATAGATAAAAAGGGTTTTATTAAAGTTCAACGAGGAGACGGTATCGCTCAAAAATGTAATGTTTCAGATGCACAGGGGGTAATCGCTCAAATGTGGGAAAAATTATCAGAATTTAAGAATGACATTAAATTGACACCTGATATCTTTTTATGCACAGGAGGAAAGGTATTAGATTACGCTGGATTAATGAATTTAGAACAACTTTATATGGTTATAGATACCGAATTGTCTACAATGGAGCCTGATGAAGAAATTATTATTGTCGGGGCAAAAAATGATTTATGATACAAGATAAAGTTAAATATTTGAAGAGTATTACGGATCAAGAATGGGGACTTTATGCTTTTAGCAGAGACCCCCTTTATAAAAAAATTAATCCGACTCTCATGAATGAGTTCATTGAAAACTCTATTGAATGCGGATTTAATCAGGCTAAATTACTTTTAGAAAAATACCCGAATAAATCTATTAAAGAAATAGCAAGTATATTTAATTTAGAAATAAAGATTAAAGATTCATATGGCACGGATAACTATATAATGTTTGCCTGCTATAACAGTCCGAATAGGATTACATTATTTAAGCAAAATATAGAACTTGAAAAAAAATTATTTATGGAGGAACAAATAGCTCCATTATTAGAAAATGTTAATATAGAGGATTTATTAATAGCCCATGAACTGTTTCATTACTTTGAAGAGCAAATACCAGAAATCTATACGAAAAATGCAAAAATCGTTCTTTGGAGTATAGGGAAATTTCAATATAAATCAAGATTAGTAGCGGTGAGTGAAATTGCGGCCATGTGTTTTGCAAAGGAGCTGTTGTCTTTATCCTACAACCCGTTTGTTTTTGATGTATTAATGTTATATCCGCATAATCAGGAAAAAGCTGATCAACTGTTTAATGAAATTACAGAAATCATAGAAGGAGTTAATAATAAATGAGTAAAGTCCTTTTATTCGGTGAACCGATGGCCATGTTTACAGCTGAAGAGGAAGGCCCGCTAGAAGAAGTTGAGTTGTTTAGAAGATCATTGGCTGGTGCTGAAGTGAACGTATGTACTGGCCTTTCTAGACTAGACCATCAGGTTTCATATGTTACTAAATTAGGTCAAGATCCAATGGGTAACTATATTAGGAATTTTTTAAATAGAGAAGGAATTGGAACAGAATTTTTGTCCTTTGATCCTATTTATAAGACTGCTACTATGCTAAAAAGCAAGGTATCAAAAGGGGATCCTGAAACGGCCTATTATCGGAAAGGTTCTGCATTCTCACATATGAGTCCTGATGATATTGATAAAATAAATTTTGATGATGTAGAACTGGTCCATGTTACCGGTATTCCGCCTGCGCTATCTGAAAGCTGTCGTAAAGCAACATATCGATTAATAGAAAAGGCAAAGCAGCATGGTACTTTTATTACCTTTGATCCCAATTTGCGAACATCTTTATGGGAAAGTCAGGAAATAATGGTAAGAGTCATAAATGATTTAGCTGCATATAGCGATATGATTTTGCCTGGAATCAGTGAGGGTATTATTCTCACAGGTACAGATCATCCTGAAAAGATTGCTGATTTTTATCAAGAACTGGGAATTAATGAAGTAATCATTAAATTAGGAAGAAGGGGAGCCTATGTAAGAAGTGGCCAATCTAGCTTTTATCAGCCAGGTTTTAAGGTTGAAAAGGTTGTTGATACTGTTGGGGCAGGAGACGGATTTGCCGTTGGTATTATCAGTGGAAAATTAGAGGGGCTTTCATTAAAAGATTCTGTTATTAGAGCAAATGCCATCGGTGCTATTCAAGTAATGTTTGTTAGTGATAACGAAGGCCTACCTACAAGAGAGGAACTAGATAAATTTATAAGGAGTCATAAATAAATGAAACTACAATTAGCTGTTGATCGTGTATCTATTGAAAAGGCAATAGAAATCATTACGGAGGCTGAAAAATATATTGATATTGTAGAAATCGGTACCTCACTTATTAAAGACTTCGGGCTTTTGTCCGTCCAAAAAATCAGACAAGCTTTTCCTAAAAAAGTAATATTAGCAGACATTAAAACAATTGATGAAGCTGAATATGAATTCTCAGCAGTATATAGGGCTGGTGCTGATATAGCAACGGTACTAGGGGCTGCATCCTTAGAGACCATAAAAATATGTCAAAATACAGCCAGACAATTTAATAAGGAATATATGATAGACTTGCTCGAAACACCAACTGAAAAGCAAATCACTCTTAAACAATTTTCAGATGGAATTCTTTGTGTTCATCTTCCATCTGATAAAAAAACAGGGCTAGAATCATTAATCAGCAGCACTCTATCTCATATAAAAGACTTTCCTAAATTATCAGTAGCTGGTGGAATTAATATGAATAATATCAAGAATATTAAGAAGGCTAATTTTGACATAGCCATAATCGGAGGTGCTATTACCAAATCAGATAATATAATGGAGACAGCGAAAAAGTTTAAATTGTTAATGGAGGAGGTTTAATGAGTTTGCTACATTCTATATTAAAAGAAATAAATGATGTTGTATCAAAAGTTGATGAACAATCATTATTTCAAGCAGCAGATGAAATTTCAAAAGAAAAAAGGATCTTTGTATTGGGAGAAGGACGTTCTGGACTTATGGCAAAAGGCTTTGCAATGAGACTCATGCATTTGGGATATATAGTGTATGTCGTAGGAGAAACGATTACACCTTCAATAGATAAAAATGATTTAGTTATTGCCGTTTCTGGTTCAGGAAAAAGCAAAAATGTAGTTTCCGATACCCAAAAAGCCAAAGAAAAAGGTTGCAGAATATTAGTATTTACAAGTAATTTGAATTCACCTTTAGCCAACATATCTGACGTAACAGTCATAGTACCGGGAACAGTAAAAGATGACCTAGGAAGTAATAGGAAGTCCATACAACTCTTAAGCTCTTTGTTTGACCAGAGTGTTCATATAGTTTTAGATGCTGTATGCCTATATTTAAGTAAACGCGACGGGATCACTAATGAAACTGCAACTAAAACACACTGGTAATTTCTACTTGGGTTTATTTATCTAATAAACATTTATCATTCAGGTTATAATAATATAAAGTCGGTCGCCTTCTTAATCTGTTAAACAGAATATTACATCTTTAAGAAGATATAGGTAAGAGGAGGCGGCCGAAAGCCAAATAAACAGTAACATTTTTCCAATAAAAAACATTTGGTTCCGCTGAATTGAGGGGTTAGTTTACCCTCAATAAGTGTCTAAATATTTTCTCTTTCTCTCTTAGTGTAGAATATTCATCTACTACGTGAAAGTATGTACTATATGGCCGAATTAAACGCCCTCAAGAATATAAAAAATTAATTCCACTATTCCACTCATTATAATAATCAGCATATTCAATGATTAGCCATTCCTTTCCCCTCAAGTATATTTTCTGATGTAAAGAAGTATCTCATGCATTATTATTTAATAACAATTCGTATGAAGTAAAGGGGCAAACAGGATCATTTATTTTTCCCATTTCTGGGAGAATGACCAAAAACCTTCTTATAGGCTCTTGAAAAAGAGAGGGGATTTTCGTATCCAACCGCCTTTGAAATGAGTGAGATTTTATGATCGGAATTTTCAATTAAAAATTTTGCTTTAAGCATTCGGTATTTTATCAGGTATTCCGATGTACTTTCACCAAACTTCTTAGATATGATTCTTGATAAATAAGAACTATTCAATCCTAAATCGTCAGCAATTTTTTGGACACTTAAATCTTTTCTCCAGTAATTCTGTCTTATATATAAACAAAATTGTTCTATATGCTTTTGCTGAGTACTCATATTTGAATTTAATGAGATATTTGTGCCATCTAAGCTTAGTAATGATAAAATGGTGATTAATTTCCCTTGAATAGTTAAAGAGCTGGATTGTGATAGGAAATTTGTTGTAATTAGTTCTTCAATATGTTGGTTAATCAGATTTTGATTAAGAACATGTCCTACTTTATTTTCCCCGTTATATCCCAATTCTGATAAAACTTCTTCAGTCTTAGAGCCTTCAAAACCAAGCCATATGTATTCCCACGGGAATTCAGCATCAGCTTGATAGATAGGATCGTTATCATTAGGTGAGATTAAAAAAAAATCCCCCTTTTTTAAATGGTAATGATTATCCTGATACTTGTAAATTCCTCTACCATTCAAAATGTAGTGGATAATATAATATTCTCTTACCTGTGGTCCAAAACTATGTAAAGGAAGACATTTTTCGTGCCCAAAATTAATGATACTTAACTCTGTTAGAATACAATCGTTAAAGAAGAATTCAATTCGATCTTTGCTTTCTAAAAACACATTATTCACTTCCCTATATCAGATTTAGTATAGTTTTATTCATAAAATGTAAGGATAAAAAGTCAGAAATTGTATACCTCAGTATAGAATGGGTTATTTAATATTTTTATGTAACCTTTATAATATTAATTGTAAGCGATAACAGAGGAGGAGACAAGAATATGAGTGGAAGAAAAGGAATAATATGGTTGGTTATTTCTTTAGTTATGTTTAGTATGGTTTTAGCAGGTTGTAGTTCTGATGGAGCTAAGGAAAGTGGTAACAGTGACAATGGGAAAATTAAATTAGTCTTCTGGTCAGGTGCAACGAAAGGTAACAAAGACCAAGTTCATGAGGAAGAACTTATCAAAGAATATGCAAAAGAAAATAATATTGAAATAGATTATCAATTATTTAATTGGGATCAACTAAAAGACAAAATTGTTACATCTGTTGCTGCTAATGATAGTCCTTCCATTACTTGGGGATTAGGAGAATGGTACGGTGAATTTAGAGATATGGGTGCGCTAGCTGACTTAACTAGTCTATGGAATTCATATGAAGACAAGGATCAATTTTATCCAAATGTAATGGAAGCTTTAACAACTGACGGGAAACTATATGCTCTGCCAAACTATATTGCACCAAGAGCATTAGTATATCATCGTGACTTATTAACACAAGCTGGTTTCGATGTTCCGCCGAAAACTTGGGATGAATTGATTGAAGTATCAAAAACTATTAAAGAAAAAACAGGTAAATTTGCTTTTGGAATTGCGGGAACGGGTGAAAGGGCACCTCAGGAACTTGCATCTTTTCTTTTCCAAAACGGTTTAAACATTGCTGAGGAAAAAGGAGACGGCAAATATAAAAATAATTGGCAAGATAGCTCGGAAAATTTAAAGAAGGCTACCGAGGTTTTCCAATTTTATAAAGATATGTTAGATAAAGGTGTTATTGATGAAAACTCAGTTGTTGGTGGTTGGGAAGAGCTAGATACCAATTTTTCTTTAGGAAAATATGCAATGGTTAATAATGGATCTTGGATGCAAAACTACGAAGAAAACAATCCGAAAGAAATGGAAGATGTAGCAGTAGGACTACCTCCATATAATTCTACACCAGCAACATTCTTGGAAATAAATACCTATTATATTTATAACAATGATGAAAAAGAAGTAAAAGAAGCAATGAAATTAGTTGAATTTCTTTTAAGTAAAGAGAACCAACAATCTGGCAGACCAGAAGGATCACCAAGAACAGATATGGAAATTGATCAAAATAATAAATGGGCACAAGGATTTGGTAATCCAGAATTAATTGAACAAGCAAAACCACTTCCGCCAATTTCTATGGCAGAAATCATTCAGCCAATGCAAGATGCAATAGCAATGGTTCTTCAAAAAGGGGATAGTCCGGAAAAAGCTGCAAAATATCTTTCTGACAAAATTAACGATGCATTGAAAAACCAAGGAGTATACGCTAACTAAGTAGCTGATTTGTTGCAATACTTTAACCACATTTTACATCTCATATCAATAATTAGTTTTTACAATAAAGCTGATATTATAATCAACGTATGCACGGAATGGTAATTTGCAAATACTATTAATAAAAACTCACTTTCCAATATAACAGTGTTTGTTTAACCCTTTATATTATAAAGGAAAGTAAGTTATTTTTCAATTGGAAAATGGTCCTGTATAAATAATATTTTATCAATTGTAAATATTTTTTAATTCGGATATCTATCTTGATGTTTTGGAAATATTTTTGTTAATCTATCAAAATAGATTCTCAAGTAAAAAATCTTCTTATTAGAACTCAAAAATTTGAAAGTAAGAAAATAATATATACACGAGCATGAAAATATGATATTGGTGGGTGACTTCATTGTAAGGTAAAATGAAGCTTTTAATGGTGGCTTTGACTAGAAGGGAAGATTAAAATGGAGCAATTTAAGAAAATGAATAAAGAAACTGCTAATCGTTTAAATTCCTTAGTATATATGGGACCTGCCATTATATTTATGGTTTTTTTAATAGGTATTCCATTAATCCAGGTTATTTGGGATAGTTTTCATGCTAAGAGTTTAACAAATCCAAACTTAAATGGTTTTGTCGGATTAAATAACTTTAAAAAGGTATTATCAGACCAATTGTTTATCAGTAACTTGAACAATACTATAATTTGGACTGTTCTATCCGTTTTTGGTGAACTAATTTTAGGATTAATCGTAGGAATTGCTTTAAATCAAAAAATAAAAGGTAGAGTAATATTTAGAAGTTTGATTATTGTTCCTTGGATTGTTCCGATAGCTGTTGCCGGCTTAACATGGACTTGGATGTTAAATCCGGATTATGGGATTATAAATTATTTACTTGTTAAAACCGGGTTGATTGATCATTCTATCTATTGGTTAGGTAATGCTAAAACTTCATTGTTAACAGTGACCTTCATTAATATCTGGCGCACATTCCCTTATTGGGTTATCAGTATTTTAGCAGGATTACAAAGTATTCCTGAAGATTTATATGAAGCATCAGCAATAGATGGAGCAAATATTTTTCAACGATTTTTCCATGTTACATTACCAGGATTGAAAAATGTCATTACTACCCTAATTTTTATGCATATAATTTGGACTTCAGTTAACTTTGACTTTATATGGATTACAACAGAAGGAGGCCCGAACTATTCTTCTGAAACACTACCAATTATGATTTATCGATATGCAATGAAAAATTATGATATTGGAAGCTCTTCAGCTTTATCGGTAATAATTATTTCTATTTTATTAATGTTATTTGCAGTTATTCCATTAGTGAGACTTTTAACAAGAAAAAAGAAAATAAAGGAGGCTGCATAACTAATGGTTAAAGGAAAAAGTGAAATTTTATTTTCTAAAATTGCAACATACCTTATTTTAAGTTTTTGTTCGATATTTTCCATCTTTCCATTTTTTTGGATGATATCAACTGCATTAAAACCTGATACAGAGATTTATAGTACAACACCCTCTTTCTTTTCAAATAACTTTTCGTTAACAAACTTTATTGAGGTATTAAACGAATCCGACTTTTTAACCTTTTTCAAAAATAGCTTTTTTGTATCAGTTGTAACAACAATTATTGGTCTGATTATTGCAGTTTTAGCGGGTTACTCCCTGAGCCGATTTGGACGCTATAAGTCTATTAAATTTGCTGGTTTTTCACTAACGGTAAGCCAAATGGTCCCAGGTGTACTTTTGCTAATACCAATTTATATGATATTTAAAGAAATTCATCTAATCAACTCTTATACAGCATTGATTTTAGCTTATTCCACATTTGTTATACCATTAAGTACTTTTATGATGAAAGGATTTTTAGATAGTGTTTCCATTTCTTTAGAGGAATCTGCTGCTTTAGATGGTGCCTCCAGATTTAGAACGCTAGTACAAATCATTCTTCCTGTTTCCATACCAAGTTTAGTATCAACTGGATTATATACGTTTGTAACAGCTTGGAATGAATATATGTTTGGATATGTTTTGATAAATGATGTAGCTCATCGAACATTAACACCGGGAATCACTTTATTTAGGGGTCAGTTTACTACAGACTGGGGAAATTTGATGGCTGCAAGTGTATTAGCAGTTATTCCGGTAACTATAATATTTGCATTTTTACAACGTTATCTAATTTCGGGATTAATGTCAGGAGCAGTGAAAGGATAATAGACTATGAACTTAAAAAAAATATATAAGCATACATTTGGTTCTACAAATATTGTTTTTGTGTTAACAGAAGAAAATAGACTTCGGTTAGTGCAGTTTTCTAAATTTCCATATGTTGATATAGAAAATTTAGACCTCGATTTAGTAGAGGCAAGTAATCTGGTGGAACTCCAAGTAACAGGAATGGATCAGCCTAATCATAAGGGGAATAAACTTGGTTATACTCTTTTAGGCAGAGACTTAGAGTTGGAAGAGTTTAAGAAGGAAAATAACACGTTAATTATTTTGCAGCGATACCAATATGAAGAGATCAAAATAAGAGTAAAAACTATTATTGAGTATATTTTTGATACGGATGTCTTTCGTTGGAAAAATGTTGTTGAAAATAATGGTAAAACAATTGGCATTGAATATATTTCTTCGATTAATATAACTAATTTAAACCAAGGTCATTCTTTTCAAAAATATATAGACAATATTCTTTATTTGCCTCACAACTCTTGGACAGGAGAATTACAATGGCAACAAGATAACTTGAAAAATTATGGACTAGACTTTCAATTGGATGGTGAAAAGCTTCAAGACTCTACCAAAGTCATTTCAATAACAAATAATAGCTCTTGGTCATGCTCCCAGTTTAGTCCAATGGCAGTGCTCTATAATCCGTTATTAGAGGTATCCAGTTTTTGGCAAATAGAGAATAATGGTGAATGGCATTGGGAGTTGTCAGATTGTGGTTTAGGAAAATATTTAGTACTAAGAGGGTTCGGACCAACAGAACCGAATAATCATTGGTGGAAGTCCTTGGAGAATGGTGAAAGTTTTGAAACGGTAACAGTTGCCTACGGAACGGTGTATGGAGGGTTTAATGAATCGGTAAATGCGTTGACTAATTATCGGAGAGCGATTCGTAGAAAAAACGAAGATAATGAGAAATGCCCGGTAATCTTTAATGACTATATGAATTGCTTAATGGGGGAGCCAACAACGGAGAAGGAAATTCCATTAATTGATAAGGCCGCTGAAGTGGGCTGTGAATACTATGTAATTGATTGTGGCTGGTATTCGGAAGGATATTGGTGGGATAATGTTGGCGAATGGCTTCCTTCAAACAAACGCTTTCCTGAAGGGATTGAGTTTTTAACTAAATATATACGTGAAAAAGGAATGATTCCTGGCCTATGGTTAGAGATTGAAGTGATGGGAGTCAATAATCAGTTTGCAAATTCATTACCAGATGATTGGTTTATCTGTCGACACGGGGAAAGGGTCAAGGACCATAGCAGATATCATTTAGATTTTCGCAATCCCAATGTAAGAAGATATGCCACTTCAGTAGTGGATCGGCTCATTGAAAAATACGACATTGGCTATATTAAAATGGATTATAATACGCCAACCGGTATTGGAAGTGATATTAATGCTAATAGTTTTAGTGACGCGCTACTTCAACATAATCGTGCCTATATTAAATGGTTGGATGAATTATTCCAAAAATATCCTGATTTAATTATTGAAAATTGTGGAAGCGGTGGAATGAGACATGATTATATCATGTTGGCCCGGCATAGCATTCAGTCAGTAACTGACCAAACTGATTATCTGAGGAATGGGGCAATAGCAGCAATTTGTGCCTCCGCAATTACACCGGAACAGGCAGCAATATGGTCTTATCCCTTAAAAGAAGGTGATATAGAAGAGGTTATTTTTAATATGATAAATTCGATGCTTTTAAGAATTCACCAAAGTGGGCATCTAGCCGAACTAAGTACTGAAAGACTAAATTTAGTAAAAGAAGGTATAGATGTTTACAAGGAAATTCGTAAAAAAATTCCTATATCAATTCCACAATGGTATTCAGGAATTCCTAAAATAGATGATGAATGGTTTAGTTTCTCTTTAAAATGTGAAAGGGAAATTTATCTTGCAGTATGGAGAACCAATAGTGAAAAAGACCAATTTAGTATAAAAATCCCTCATGAAATTATGAATGTAGAACAAATTTATCCAAAAGAACTTAATTCTGATGCATTATATGATTATTCGAAAAACGCAATAAGAATGAATTATAAACATAATAAAATGGCCCGGTTGTATAGAATTACAGTTTAGTCAATTGGAAGTTTATAAGCATACTTTTGTTCAATAATTACGTTTATATTTGTATTGCTTTAGGAAAGTTTAAAGGAGCCTATCTTTTGGTTAGGCTCCTTTAAGCACACCCAAAATAAGTTCATTCTTCAATACTATTAAAAACAATAACAGCTCAAGACAATATGACTAAAAAATATATTTATATTGCTTTAAGTTCGCATAAGTTATTTTAAACGTTACCTACTGTTGTATTTTGCAATAGAAAAGTGCAGAGAAATGCAATTAAAAATGCAGAGGTTTG
>ERZ1673766.43-NODE-43-length-31964-cov-36.287129_pt1 | contig 31964 bp, 52 predicted proteins | sample MGYA00580143_ERZ1673766 | MGnify/ENA primary metagenome ERZ1673766 (study PRJEB41219, sample SAMN04549641) | soil metagenome | isolation source: soil | place: USA:California, San Francisco Bay NWR | collected 2009-02-09 ... | reverse complement strand
ATTGCGGGGCGCTCCAGTTTGTACGTCGCTAAGCGGGCGCTCTGCGCTTTTCTTAACCCCCCGTTACTAACCAGTGCCAATTTCACCTACCAACTCGAAGGCTTGTCATTACAATACAAGGTAATTACTTTTGATTTAAGAGGACATGGACGGAGTGGTTATTCAAAAGAGCCTATCACCTATCGGATGATTGCCAACGATATCGCGAAGCTCATGGACCATCTTAGTATTGAAAAGGCGGTAATCTGCGGATATTCGACGGGTGGTTCGGTAGTGTTGGAATTTTTGCTGTCTCATAAAGATCGGGCTCTAGGCGGGGGGATTATTAGTGGGATGTCCGAGGTTCGTGATTTTTATAATGAAAAAAGGATTGCTATCGCTAGGCTGCTGTCTAAAGCTAAAGCGAAACATCTGCTAGGATTGGCCGTATCATGGGGGAATTCAAATACATTTAAAACATTTACTAATATGTTTCGGGATGCCGTTAAGGGGGATCCACGAAATATTTGCCAGTATTATCTTTATAGTTTGCAATATAATTGTACGGACCAATTACATACTATTAGCTTGCCGGTTTAACTAAGGTAAAAACTAAGCATTCTTAATAATATGAATAATGACATGAATGTAGGCTTTTTTTCATACTATAAATAATGACATGAATGTAGGCTTTTTTTCATACTATATTTGGGGGTAGAAAAATGCCAAGAGTAAATTACCGAAGTTCAGATGTTGCCTTAATGGCAAGGTTGATGAGAGCAGAAGCCGAAGGAGAAGGAAAACTGGGAATGTTATATGTTGGAAATGTAATTGTGAATCGAGTTGTAGCAGAATGTTTAGACTTTAAAGGTTTAAGAACCGTTGAGCAAGTTATTTTTCAAGTGCAAGGAGGAAATTTTTCCTTTGAAGCAGTTCAAAAAGGGAATGTATTTTATCAAAGAGCAAGAACTTCTGAAAAAAGATTGGCAAAAAAAATTTGGATTATTGGAGAGAACACCCAGCAAAATATGCTCTTTGGTATTTTAATCCTCATGGTCCATGCCCTCCAACATGGTATGGTCAACCTCATTCTGGTCAATTTAAAGAACATTGTTTTTATGAACCAAAACCTGGAACATGTGATGATGTTTATAGAGGTTAAGCTTACTCTTTGAGTAAGCTTTAGTCTGTCGATAAATCCGAAAAATCTCGGTTGCTTCGGCCCGTCTTTTTTGATTGTAAAATTAGTTGCTGATATTTTATGACGAAAAAAGGTGCCTGGCACCTTTTTTTCACGACTTTGAAACAGAAACCCATTTTAAAATAAGTGCTCTAATTCCAAGTCCAATAAGAATGTAATATAAGAAGGAATACATGTAATTCCATTTAATATAACAAACAAGGTTAATCCAATTGCATAAGGGTTCCCCGATAAAAGCATATACAAAAGCCATGACAATTTGGGCTGAAATAAATGATTTCCATGTTCGGTTATATTGGAAAAGCAACATATAGGCAACAGGTACCAACGAAACATCAAACGGAAATGCACTTGGAATTACGGGCAGAAATTCAATAGGATATTCCCAAAATGAAAATTGCAACCCTATTGTGTCCAATAAAATTGTGATCACCATGACAATAACTCCAAACAGTATGGATTCTACTAGCCATTCTCGTTTCTTTGTGTATATCCACAAAATCCAAGGTGAAATGAAGAAGGACAACAACAGCCACCATTCCCATGTCAAAATTCATACTCCAACCACCCCGTCGCATCCATCTCAAATAATTTGTCTTCCAACAATCGGACTTTCTCAACATTTTCATGGCGAGTGCTTACTATAATCACCTCAATAGAGAGTATTAATATTACTAAATTATTTTAGCCTTTTGGGGATAATGTATTCCTTAAGTGGGACTTTGCTATTTTCTCACGGATCTGGCGACCCATACAACTTTTTTCTTTTGCCGCTAATTTTTTTTCAAGATACTTATAAACGGGTTAGCATTTGTACATTTTAAAAGAGAAAAAAGGAAGGGGCTTTTCTATTGTTATGGATTTTTGGACTATACTTATTAAATACTGGTTTTATGATCAATTATGGCTATTCGTGAGGTTCGGCGACCAGCAGTGGCGTTAAATTGGATAGCCATTAGTTTAATATTCCCTGTGATTGGTTTTGGGCTCTATCTGATTACATCTAATCCCATACGTATGAATGGTGGTCAAAAGCCGGCCTCTACTTCTAACAAATCAGAAAAATTGCCTGATTCGTATAGCCACTCAGCAAAAGTAATCGCACAAGCATTGAACCACATGAGCGTGGGAGGATTAAGGTCTGGTCAAATACAAGTGCTAATAAATGGAATGAAAACGTATGAAAGATTTATGGAATCTATAAAGAACGCCAAAAAAACGATTGACCTGGAATATTACATATATAAAGCCGACCAAATTGGAAGGCGTATGACGGACCTGCTGATCGAACGATCAATGGACGGTGTGCACATCCGCTTTATTAGGGACGGTTGGGGGAGCCGGAAATTATCCAGAACTGAGATTTCCCGGATGATGGATGCGGGGATCGAGTTCAGGACCATTTTTCCTTTACGTCCCCCTTGGATATTTTCAGCCCTGAATAATCGAGATCATTGCAAGATCGCCCTAATCGACGGTAGGGAAGCTTTTACCGGCGGGATTAATATTGGGGATGAATATGCGGGATTAAAGCCAAATGCAGGGTTCTGGCGTGATACTCATGTAAGAATAGCTGGTGAAGCATCATCTGATTTGAAAAATATCTTCGAACACCATTGGAATATCGCTTCGCCAGAACAAATAAAGTCAGTATTCAGAATCAAAACAAAGCCAGGAAAAAATGGTTCCCCAATCCCTGCTACAACCAGCTTACCAAAACCATTTACCATGATGGCAGAATGGAGCAACGAGTTGGCAACTATTCAAGAAGCACACGCGCATAAAGATCCGGGCAGTGAGAAAATAAACCAAGCCTATGTACAAACAGTTGAAGGTAATCCTGGGATTCCTACGCCTTTTATTAGGGAAGCCTACTTTATTGGAATAACACAAGCCACAAAAACCATTGATATCACTACACCCTACTTTGTGCCAGATCAAGATATCATTATGGGACTAAAGACGGCAGTGGCACGTGAAGTACGTGTAAGATTGCTGGTTCCCCGGGAAGTCGATCAAAAAATCGTAGACCGTGCAAGCTTTACTTATTATGGGGAGTTGTTGGAAGCGGGGGTTCATATCTACTTATATAACAAAGGAATGCTCCACGCGAAGACAATGGTTATCGATGGGGAAATTGCGGAAGTAGGAGCAGCAAACTACGATATGAGAAGTTTTCGCTTAAATTACGAAGTGAGTGAATTTTTTTACAGTAAAGACGTGGCAAAAGAACTTACACAGCAATTTGAACAGGATTTAAATGATTCTGTCCCTTTGAAAATGGAGGATTTAAAGCAGCGCTATCCTTCACAGCGTTTAATGCAGCGGGGTGCCCGTCTCCTTTTTCCGTTGCTATAGCCATCAACATCTGAAGAAGGTTTTCTACTATAAAACACTTTCAAAAAAGCCCTAAGGTAATCTAAAACTGAGGCCCTATTTGAACAATTATGTTTAAAACGAGCCATTCTTTAACTCTGGTAAATACGGTGGTATTGGTACATTAATGGTTGATGCCGGTATCTCAAGGATCTTTCCAATTTGAATATCGTAGGGTGAAATGAATGCGTTGGCTTTCTGTAGATGTTCAACGGATATGCCATATTGATTAGCCAGCGATTGTAAAGTATCATCTTCAGTTACGGTATGCTGGGTACGCAACTTTTCGATTTTACATGCTGATTGCTTAAATGTTGGCTGTTTGGATAGTGGATCGGTAAAATCCGCTGTTAACTCATTTGCGGCTTCCCGTCTTTCCCAACTGCCAAAATGAAAGGGAACAAATACTAGTCCTTTTTGTACCACATTGCCAATTCTAGCAAAACGATTGTAGTAAGCAGAATTCGGTGGTAGCTGTACAAAGCCGAGTATTGGCATCTAGTAAATGAGTTTGCAAGCCGGCCCTGCGGAACTTTGCGATTGTATAGTAATCCTCTAAGAGACCTTGTCCGGTTGAATCGCTATTTGACCCTCTCTGTTTTAGAGAATCGGTCGCTTTTTTTACCATTAAATTCATCGCCTCATCCCATGTTGCAGGAACCAACTTTCCGGAAGAATCACGGATCATGGGAGTTAACAGGCGATCAGGGCTGTTATTGGCATACCACTGATTTTCCCCTTTGGGGCCAAGTCTGCCTCTGTTAATGGGGTGGGCACTGTTTCCCTTGATTCCGACTATCTTCTCATCTTTCACGGCTATATAGCAGCCGCAGCCGATTGAGCATATATTACAGGTACTGTACACCCACTTATCAATATCTCCCTGGCTGTACATATTTATATCGGTTCTTTCCGTTTCCCAGGACATTGAACTTCCTCCTTGGATAGTAGTTTTGAGAAAAAAGATTATGCTGTTAGCGAAGGGCAGATATGTAAAAAGATGGAATGATATATTTTGTTTGCTTAGCCCCATAAATCCTTTCCAATTCAGCAGCTGAGTGTTCAAGGTTGGTCTTTATCTCCTGGAATAACGGCTCCAAATTTCTTGCTGATTCCAGGTACGGAAGATTCATCCATTCAACTGCTCTTTTCCATGCTCGAAATGTAGGGTGGGCTATTTCATTATCATGATAAATAATAGACAGAAATTCTGACATGTTCTTTAGTTCGGCCCCATCATTTGAAAGCTCTTGCATTATTTTTTTAATCATTTCCAGTTGCTCTCTCAAATAGTTTGAAGCAAAATCGCAATCGGGTGATCAGAATTTTCAATTTCCTTTATTGCTTTTTCAGTTTGGTTTTGAAGATCTGAATATAACTCCTTCAGTTGTAACAATAAATTTCCTCTCTTTCATAAATAATTGCAATGCTCGCGGGCAGCGCTCACATTCTTTACTAAATTTCCCAATCATTTGAGGAATATACTTTAGATGGAACCACTTTCCTCCATTAAATGTGAGAAGTTAGGTAATTTTTTTAAGTCGGAGTAGCCGTAAAAATTTGATGTATCCCTTTTAATGGCTACGAAAAACCCTTAGATCATTTAAATCTAAGGGCTTAACAACACTATTAGTCCACCTAATAAACCGCCTAATAATCCCCTTAGAAATGGGTTAGCCTAATAAGGTCCCCAAAAGAAGGGTCTAAAGGGGAATGGCCTAAAAAAGGGCCTAAAGAAAAATGGCCTTATACCCCAAATCCTTTGGTCTAAATTTTCAACCTGATTATTTTCCTGAGATAAATTGTAATCATATTGCGGTTCTGGATTCATGAAAAGCACCTTCATTTCATTTTTAATCCAGAATATGCATTTACCTATTTTTATTCTTGGGTTAATATCCCTAATTTAAAATGAAAGAGATACACGGTAAAAAAAGAACTATGAAGGCAGAAGGAAATTAAAACGTTGTATACCTATAATGAATTATAAATAAATACTGAGGTTGATACCGGGGATAGGAAAATTTTTTAGAATTGATAATACAACATTTTATTCGAAGAATAATACTTTTGTACTAAATCATAAACGGGAGGAATGGCATGACAAATCAAATGGATTACTAACCAAATTAAAGCAAAGCAGAGGCAACATCTATGTTTAATGATGTTCACTAAAGGGAACGGTGGAAAAAATTTGAGATGAGACATATTACCCAAAAAGATTATACATCGCAATCCTATAATCGTCGCCAAATAGAAGAATTGATGGGGATTTGGAAACGAGGTTACTACAGAAAAAATGGTGCTATTCACCAAAAGTAATTTTATAACTATATTTCCAAAAAATTCACCACATAAGAAAATTCTGATTCAGGTAATCTAAAAAGGTCAAAAAAAATTCAAGGAGGATTCATCATGACAGTAATAAATGATGTTAAGACAGCTCTAGCAGGCTTAAAAAGTGCACAAGCAAGTTTCGAAACATTTGCTCTTGGTACAGATAATCAACAGGCAAAGCAACTTTACCAAGATGCTGCTAAACAAACCCAATCTGTTATTAACAGCATTGAACCACGCGTTCAACAAATTGAACAAGAAGAACCTCAATACAAACAACAATAATGAGTAAGATAAAAAAGGTTGGTTGGGAGGCCAACCTTTTTTAATTCCTTTAAATAATGGGAAAAACGGAGATGGTTTCATGAAAGACAAAATAACCAAAATAAAAATTTTTCTTTCCATTTTAGCCGTGATCGGGTTTGGAACAGGATGTAACGATAACCAAAATCAGTTAGATGAGGATAACAATGATTTAGGTGTTTCACTGGTACATACGACTAACCCATCGATCAATCAGTTGCCAATAGGGCTAAAGAAAAAATGATTGCCAAAGAAGAAATTTCAGATGTAAAGGCTGTGAATACAGAAAAAGAGCTTTTTGCAGCAATAAAAGTTGATAATTTTGATCGCTTTCGATTAAAGAAAATTGAGAAGTCAATAAAATCCGACTTGGAAAAAATGTACCCAAACCATGAAATAATTGTTTCGTCAGATAAAAAAATGATGTGGGAATTGGAACAATTAGAACAGAAACTTCAAAAAGGCAACACAGATAAGAAGAGCTTAAAAAAAGATTTAAATAAAATTAAAAATCTAATGAAAGAGAAAACTTAAAGAGAAAGGGGCAAGCTATGTCAAATAATCAAAAGAAACAACTAACCCCGGTGCAACAAGAATATCAAAAATTGCAAAAAAATCGAGAAATCGACAGACCCGTTTTTAAAAATTGTATAAAGGCCTTTATAACAGGTGGTCTGATTTGTCTTATTGGCCAGGTTATTCAAGACTTCTTTATTTATTATTTTGATTTTACAGACCAAACGGCTGGAAATCCAACTGTGGGTACATTAATTTTTATTGCTATGCTTCTTACCGGTTTTGGGGTTTATGACCGAATTGCTCAATTTGGAGGAGCTGGTTCAGCAGTTCCAGTTACCGGTTTTGGCAATGCTGTCATTTCAGCTGCTATTGAACATCGAACCGAAGGGTTTGTATTAGGAGTCGGAGGTAATATGTTTAAATTAGCTGGGTCTGTTATATTATTTGGTGTTTTTTCTGCGTTTGTTATTGCATTAGTAAAGACAATTCTAATTAGGTGGGGTGGTTTATGATACTCGCAGGTCATCGTACATGGATCTTCGAACAAAAACCCGTCATACTTTCTACTGGAACAGTTGGTGGACCATTTGAAGCAAACGGAGCAATCGCAGAAGATTTCGATCTCCTTCATGCTGATTTATGGCTTGGACAGGATTCCTATGAGAAAGCACATAAAATCCTTTTTGAAGAGGCCTGTCAAAAAGCCATGGAAAAAGGGGGCATCCAAAAGGATCAAGTTCAATTTATCCTAGCTGGGGACCTAATCAATCAGATCACCCCAACAAGTTTCGCTAGTCGAACAATTGGAGCCCCGTATTTTGGTTTATTCGGTGCCTGCTCTACGTCTATGGAAGGATTGGCCCTAGGTGCTTATATCGTGAATACCAAAGGAGCGAAATATTTATTAACCGGAGCATCCAGCCATGCCATAAGAAGGTTGTTATCATCAATCACTTTATCAATTAAATCGATACCATCTTGGCTTCCTACTTCTTTGATGACAGTACTGCACGCTTTTGCATACTCTTCAGTTTCCAACTTATCCCTTTGCATATAGCCATCTTTCGATGTTTTCTGTGGTCTTTGCACTGTCTTCACCTCCGTATTCCTCCAAGATTACTATTGTTCGGCCCTTCGTTCCGAAGGAACTACTATGGCCTCTGCTGACTTCTTACAATTCAACTTGCCATTGCTGACAAGTTTGTTCCTGTGGGATGTTACATCCCCCTTGTCGGGAACCCTTGTAAGACCTCCCCGGGTAAGAACTACAACCTTCCTCCCATGTAACTGCTGTATTTACTGTATGGAACTCGTGCAGTATCGGACTTTGTTTTGTTTGGCAAACTCATCCATTCCAATTCAGCCTTTTATACAGTTTCTGTTCGTCAGTTCGGGATTTTGCCTCCGGCTTCCTTCAGATTCCACCTCACGATGGACACCCTTGCCTTTAGCTAACAGTTCCTACTGCCAAGCCTGTAGTGGACTTTCACCACCAAGTTATAGCCCATGCCGGGCGCACCATAAAGAGGGGCTGTCCAAAAAGTCATATTTCAGATTTAAAATATGGCAAAAAAGCAGGTGTTCTGGTCGCTTTCCGCGGGCGATCCGCAAGCCTCCTCAAGCACGTTCCTCGCGCTTTGCGGGGTCTTGCCTGGCTCACTATTCCCGCAGGAGTCTCCCAGCACACCTGCTTTTTACCTTTGTTTTATTGAATATCTACTTTTCAGACAGTCCCTATAAACTTATTCATCTTTATTATCTGCGTCATTTACATCTTTAGGATCTTCAATTGGTTCTTCTGTATCAGTGTTGTCATTATTTTCATCAATATTATCTGGATCTGTTGCGTCTTCAGGATCTTCAATTGGTTCCTCTGTCCCAGGAGTTACATCCTCAGGTGGTGGATTATTATCGTCATCTCCATTATTACACCCTAATAACAAGAACATTGAAAGAAAAACTGTTGATAAAAGTTTCATCCACTTATGATTCATCTTTACCACCCTTTCGATTGTTGTAATTTCTAAATTATTTTTTACGTTTATTCTTTTTTTATTCAGATAGTCTAAAAAAGAAATTTGATGAAATACAGTAATAAAATTAAAAATGAGGCAATTATGTATGATAATATTACAAAGTTTCCCTATTTTATCCGATTCTATTTTTTGCTTTTTGAATAACCTCTACTACAAACTGATCTTTATTTTCTAATTCACCAAGTGTAAGTTCTCCATTAGCTAATTTTTCAGAGAGCACATTAATATCTTCCTGGACGGAAACAGGGATTTGATTTTCAGTCAACATTTTCTGAAGCTCATTTGCAATTTTAGTTTCTTGATTCATTTTTAACACAACCTTATTTTAGTATTTATATGGCAGGATTTGAGCAATTTAATACTTTGAACACGTTTGTAGGAAGGTTCTAAAGAAGAGAAAGGTTGGTTAACATCCAACCAACCTTTTGTCTTGCATAATTATTGTTGTTTTACCCTGAGTTTATTTTCCTTTAACAAGTGTTCTTTATTGTATTAAATTGCCTCTATAAGGATCTTGACTTTGCATGTAGTTAGAAAATTGTTGAACCGATTGTTGAATAGTTTGTGGAGTTTCTTTTTCCAAAGCATACCATCCGTTTTTAAACATTAAGTTATATAGATTGCGGTGACAGTCTTCTGTTTCTTGGGAAATAGACGCAATTGTACGATACAACGACCCATGGCTTGCTTCTTTTAATGCAGTCGAATATGAGGAAGATATATATTTTTCCGTAGTTAAGGCATCGTTTAGAAAATCTCTATCGTTCATTTGCGGCGTCTTGGGAACTGGTGTTTCAGGATTCTTAATTTTGTTTGGAGTATTATTTTCCACTATCGTATCCTCCTTATTGATTCATATTTTGTGAAGGTTGAGTTACATACTGTTGCATCTGTTGAAGCAGCTGTTGATAGTGTCGGTCGTGCATTTGTCCAGCTTGTTCAAGTGCTGCTCTTACTTCTGGATTTTGACATTGTTGAGCGAAAAAATGCATTTTCTTCATCGCAAGTAGATTCCAGCTTAACATATCGTTTAAATAGAGATGATCCTTTGTTGACATTATTTCAGGCGGCTGCGTCATGAAAGCTTGTGCTTGTTGATTAACCATACCCGTCTGCGGTTGTTGCATGATGTTTCCTCCTTGTTAACAATGTTGTAATCACTTGGGTAGATTGCCACATAGTGGTCAAAAATATGCAGGTATTTTAGACTAGTGTTAAAGAACCAGCCACCTTTGGACATATCATCCCTTTGGTTTCACTATAGGCATTAAATACTCCCCACCTATACGCAGGTGGGGAGTATTTGTCGCTTAACTAAATATTAATTGATCCTATTCCAGATTCTGTCTAGATCCAAGGCAACATATATTTTATCACCATTAATTTCCTTATGTATGATAGGATGGGAAAAATACTGATTTATATTTCTATTAAATTGCTTAGACCTTGCTCGTGGTTTTGGTCCTGAAATCGTTTCAAGATAGTCCTTATACATACTCCGTCTACCTCTTTTTTATTATTTAATGAAAAATACAAACTGCATCAATACTCATTTCTAAATAAAAAGCGTACCAGTCTTACTTCTCGAAAAGAAAATTCCCCTCGAATGGTAAAACAATTGTACTTTCATCAGCTTTTATAAAAGTTCAACTGTCCAATTTACCCTATTCTCCCTTCCTTAATTTTTTCCTGCCAAGAGTATTTTTTCCTAAAAGACAAGAAGTATAATTTAAATTTTAAAAACTTTGTATGAATAAACATTTCTATCTTGAAACATTCTAACTTTGTATGAATAAACATTTCTATCTTGAAACATTCTAAGAATATAGGAGGTGAAAGTCATGACAGTTATTAATGACGTTAAGACAGCTCTAGCGGGATTAAAAAGCGCTCAAGCTAGCTTTGAAACATTTGCTCTTAGTACAGATAATGAACAAGCGAAGCAGCTTTACCAAGATGCTGCTAAGCAAACCCAATCCGTTATAGACAGCATTGAACCACGTGTTCAACAAATCGAACAAGAAGAACCTCAATACAAACAACAGTAATAGTAAGGCGAAAAAAGGTTGACCTCTTAACCAACCTTTTTTCAGCTGTTCAAATAATGGAAAGACATGGAGGTGATTTTTTTGAAAGATAAAATAACCACATTGAAAAACCTACTTTTTATTATAATGGTCATTGGTTTCGTATCAGGATGTAATGGTAATCAAAATGAATTTATTCAAGGTAATAGTACTTTTGGTATTTCACAAGTACATACAAGTAAGCCCATTGATCAATCCGTTGCCAATCATGCGAAAGAAAAGATAATTGCCAGGGAAGATATTACAGACGTAAAAGCTGTGAATACTGATAAAGAGCTTATGGCAGCGATTAAAGTTGAGAATTTTGATCGATTTCGATTAAAGAGTATCGAGAAGTCAGTAAAATCCGACTTAGAAAAAAAATATCCGGACTATAAAGTTTTTGTTTCGACTGATAAAAAAATATTCTGGGAGCTTGAAAAGGTCGAGCAAAGACTGAAAAAAAACGATATGAATAAGAAGAACTTAAAAAATGATTTGAACAAACTGAAAAGTCTTATGAAGGAACAAACCTAAAGAGGAAGGATCGAGTTATGTCTAACAATCAAAAGAAACAACTTACTCCTGTGCAACAGGAATATCAAAAATTGCAAAAACAACGAGAGATCAAAAGACCGGTTGTTAAAAATTGCATTAAGGCCTTTTTAACCGGTGGACTTATTTGTTTGATTGGTCAGCTTATTTCAGACTTTTACATTTATTATTTCGATTTTACTGAGCAAACGGCCGGAAATCCGACAGTGGGTACGTTAATTTTTATTGCGATGCTTCTTACTGGTTTTGGTGTATATGATCGAATGGCTCAATTTGGAGGGGCTGGAACAGCTGTACCCGTAACTGGTTTTGGCAATGCGGTCATATCACCTGCCATTGAGCATCGTTCCGAAGGATTTGTACTGGGCGTAGGCGGCAACATGTTTAAATTAGCAGGGTCGGTTATATTATTTGGTGTTTTTTCTGCTTTTGTCATTGCCCTCATCAAGACCATTTTAATCCAGTGGGGTGGTTTATAATGCTTGCAGGTCATCGTACATGGATCTTTGAACACAAACCTGTGATACTTTCTACTGGAACAGTTGGAGGACCATTTGAAGCCAATGGTGCTATCCCAGATGATTTCGATACTCTTCATGCTGATTTATGGCTTGGACAGGATTCCTATGAAAAGGCACATAAAGTCCTTTTTGAAGAAGCCTGTCAAAAAGCCATGGAAAAAGGGGGCATCCAAAAAGATCAAGTTCAATTTATCCTAGCTGGGGATCTGATCAACCAGATAACTCCGACAAGTTTTGCCAGTCGAACAATTGGATCTCCGTATTTTGGTTTATTCGGTGCCTGCTCTACGTCTATGGAAGGACTGGCTCTAGGTGCTTATATTGTGAATACAAAAGGAGCGAAATATTTATTAACAGGAGCATCTAGTCATAATACAGCTGTTGAAAAACAATTTCGGTATCCAACTGAGTATGGTGGACAAAAACCTCCTACGGCACAATGGACTGTTACTGGTGCCGGTGCGGCCCTATTAAGTGATTCTGGGGATGGACCTCGTGTCACTTCTGCTACAATAGGCCGTGTGATTGATATGGGTCTGACAGATCCATTTAACATGGGAGGAGCTATGGCGCCAGCTGCGGTTGATACCATTGAAGCTCATTTAAAGGAACGAAATGTTGAGCCATCTTATTACGATTTAATTGTAACCGGTGACCTTGGCCAAATCGGACGGGAAGTGTCCATGGATCTATTTAAAAAACATGGAACTCCTATTAGTGAAGAACAATACCAAGATTGTGGCCTTATGATTTATCGGGAAGGACAACCCGTTCTTGCAGGGGCAAGCGGTGCAGGCTGTTCAGCAACGGTAGTTTATGGGCATTTATTAAACCGCATGAAAAAAGGTGAATTTAAACGAATGTTAGTTGTGGCTACAGGTGCTTTGCTTTCACCGTTGTCCTTTCAGCAAAATGAAACAATTCCTTGTATCGCCCATGCAGTGTCAATTGAATACGGAGGTGACCAATTAACATGATCTATTTTTGGGCTTTTGTCGTAGGCGGTTTAATTTGTGTCATTGGGCAAATTATGTTTGATGTATTTAAATTAACACCAGGTCATACCTTAAGTGCTCTTGTAGTGATTGGGGCGCTTTTAGATGGATTTGGACTATACGAGCCGTTGATTGATTTTGCTGGTGCAGGAGCAACAGTCCCAATTACAAGCTTTGGTAATTCCCTTGTGCATGGCGCCATGCAAGAAGCTGAAAAGCATGGTTTGGTAGGCGTACTAACAGGAATGTTTGAGGTAACAAGTTCAGGGATCTCATCTTCCATTATTTTTGCAATGATTGGGGCATTATTATTTAAACCAAAAGGATAAGGAGAATGTACTGATGACGGTCGGTTCAGAAGTAAAACAATGCCTTGCCAGCCTTAAAGGTGTTGAAGCAGAATTATCAAGTTTAGCTCTCCGGACTGAGGATAATGAATCAAAACGTACCCTGCATGAAACAATGATGACTATTCATGAGGTGGTCCAAGATTTAAAGAAACGAGTAGGTGAATTAGAAAGGGAAGAAGGTCAATATAAAGGGTTTTAAATTATTTAGTAATGCAGGAGGTATCACGAATGCCTGATTGGATTGATATTGCAATAAGGGCAATCATTTTTGCTGCAGTTTTATTTTTAATAACCAGGTTATTAGGGAAAAAGCAAATTTCTGAATTAAATTTCTTTGAATATGTGTCTGGAATTACCATTGGGAGTATCGGCGCAGAAATTTCCACTGGACTTGAACGGAACATATTTCACGGTATCATTGCAATTGGAATATTTGCAGTCATCCCCTTTGTCGCTGATTTTATCTCCTTGAAAAGCAAGCGTTTTCGCGATTTTACAGAAGGGAAACCGACTGTTTTTATTAAAGATGGGAAAATTATGGAAGATAATTTGAAAAAAGAAAGATATACGACGGATGAATTGTTGGAATTGCTCCGGAAAAAGAATGTTTTTCAGGTAGCAGATGTTGAATTTGCAGTTTTAGAGGCAACAGGAGATTTATCTGTATTACTGAAGAAAGAAAATCAGCCTTTAACAGCAAAAGATTTAAACTTAACTGTTCCATCAATTAAAGAACCTCAAACAATAATAATGGATGGCAAAATCCTCGATGAGCCGCTTGCTACAATCGGCAGAAGCAGAGCTTGGTTACATACAGAATTAGAAAAACTAGGGGTTACCCTTGAAAATGTATTTCTTGGGCAGGTAAACTCATACGGGGAATTAACGGTTGATCTGTATGACGATAAATTACAAGTTGCATCCCCTCAAGAAAGACCTTTAATTCTTTCAACTCTAAAAAAATGTCAAGCTGACTTAGAGTTGTTTGCTCTTGGAACTGAATCAAAGGAGGCCAAACAAATGTATAAGTTAAATAGTCAAAAATTACAAGAAGCTATTGATAAAGTGACCCCTATTTTAAAAGCTTGAAATTATAAAAATACATTGATTTTTCGAATTTCCAAAAAAATGAACAACATATATGGGTTAATAACTTTATTAAGTATTGCCCTTATCCTGCATTATGATTATCGCTTTCCAACAGGATTAGGTTTGTTTCTTTTAGTCTTCCTTTATTTATATTTGCATGGTTCCATAAACGAACATTTTTTATTTTCTTAATTGATATCTAATTGTAACAGCAGCGTTTAATATGTAGGATAAAAAGCATTCCTTTCTTCCTGCATGATAATTTGTATTATTGGAATGATTACTTCCTTGACGATGGTTCATCTTAAAAACTTTGCATAACTTGTTACAGTCCTAGGACTAAACGAACTAAAATTCATAATAAAGAAGTTTAGTTTGTTCTTCTAAGATTTCAGGATAGCATCTAGGGCAATAATATTTACGCTGGTCAGTACGAAGCCAATCATTAGGTAACAGTGATAGTTGATTTATCCAAAAATAGTTTTCACAAGAGGTGCAAATTTCCCTATTCATAGTAAAAAACAACTCCCTTTAAGATTTTAACTTTCTAAATATTCAAAGCTATACTATGCTCCCTTAATGATCAAGGTCTAGACATTTACCTATATAAAGCGCAGAGTTTTTCTAATTTCGATGGCCATGAAAAAGACTTGCTTTAAATAACAGAGGAACAAACAAAATCGACTAGGCATTCGTCCTGGACGATTTTGTTTCTCTTGGTACAAACAATCAACAAGCCAAACAGCTCTACCAAGATGCCGCTAAACAAACCCAATCCGTTAGCAATAATGTAGAACCACGTGTTTAACAAATTGAACAAGAAGAACCTCAATACAAACAACAATAAAGAGTATGGTGAAAAGGTTGGTTGAGAGACCAACCTTTTTTAAGCATTCCATTACTGGTAAAACATGGAGGGAATTTAATAAAGGTTAGCTTTTGGTCCCATAAAAGATTATTTTCCTTTAATTAAGGATGTTATGAAACCCACAGCGATTATAGCTATACATGAATAAAGGAAGGCATCTAATTTTAATAAAGCCAGACCTGCCAACACAATAACTCCATCTATCAGTATAATTACAAGTGCAATATTTAACGAAAAAGTTTCGGAAATAATTTCAGCTAGTAAGTCAGTTCCTCCAGTGCTTGTTTTATATCGCAGCATTAGACCAACTCCAACTCCAATTATTGCACCTCCAATTAGTGCACTTGCAAGTTGGGGAATAAAAAATTGAAAACGAAGAGGAGCCAGTAAATCAATAAATAAGGACGAAACCAATAAGCCTTGCAAACTACTAAAAAAATACTCTTTATTATTTAATGAGGAAAATATACAAATAGGGATACTCAACCCCACCATTATAATACCAGTTGGAAATTTTAAAAAATAATGGAGTAATAGTGCGATTCCAACAATTCCACCGTCTATTAAATGATGAGGAACTAGGAACCCATTCACACCAACTCCTAATAACAGACTTCCAATAAGAGTAGCAATTAATTTCTGAAAAATAACAATCACCTTGTCTCATCTCATTTTAATCTAATAATATGTCGGGAATTTAAGGTTAAGAACACGAATGATAAGAACCTTTCCAATTGGGTCTATCGAAGTGTGCCCAGTCAAGGTCCAACGATTGTCCTGTTTCTGAATATACTCTGAACAGAGCGAATGGACTAAAAGCATTCTTGAAGGATGGCCGTATCGAAATTGATAATAATCCAGCCGAAAATGCCATTCGTCCAAATGTGATGGGTCGAAAAAACTGGCTCTTTTCCGTCAGTGAAGCTGGTGCAAAAGCCAACGCCATCTGTTTAAGTATCGCAGAAACGGCAAAAGCAAACGGAGTGGATTTCTATCGTTATCTCTTGAAGTTACTGACGGATTTTCCGAATCTTGATATCTATCCACATTCGGAAATTTTAAATCAATATATGCCTTGGTCAAAAATGATCCAAGCAGAATGTGGCAGATAAAATGAAATCACCGTATATCTGATTAAAAAAATCATGATATACGGTGATTTATGATGCGTACGGTTAAGGTATGCTTATTTTTTATAGTTCTGGCTTACAAAAGAAAAGCATTACCTCAAATGCTGGTAGGAATTTTTAATATTATTTGTCAGCTCATTTAAAATAATTTTTTTCTTTGCCTGAGGTAAATGGCAGCTTAAAATTAGCAAATCAACTAGGTCAGGTTGTTCCTCAGCAATTTCCTGCAAGTAATCCCTGCCAAACTCTTTCATAACAGGTAGCAAACTGCTCATTTTTAATGGAAATCCACATCAATTCTCTTTTTATTTGTTTGAGTTTGTTTAGGCATGATAACTTCTAGTACACCATTCTTATAAGAAGCCTTTATACCTTCCTCAGAAACAGGAGTTGGTAGTGTAATAGCTCTGTGAAAGCTACCTGTGTATCTTTCTCTCCTATGCATATTCTCTTCTTTAATCTCATTAGTTCTGTTAATTGAGCCACTAATTCTCAATACATTATTTTCAATATCAATGTTTACATCTTCTTTACTCTGTAAGCCTGGAATGTCACAAGTTGCTACTACCTCTTTATCTGTTTCATGAACATCCACTCTTATATTCCCCAAATGATTCATAGCATTGTCTAAATGAAAAGGGAAATCATTGAATAATCTGTCAAAATCTCTCCTAATGTTAGTTAATTGTCTAAATGGATCATAAGGTATTAATGCCATTTGTATCATCTCCTTAGTTATTTTTAACAAATATATTTTTTACATTTACTATGTAATTATTCATTTAAGGGATAAGCTGAGTCAGTTTTAGAAAAGCATCCTATTACAGAAAAAGGAGAGCCTAGCTACAGGAGATTTATTTTAGTAATATTTTGGCTTAATTTTAAAACGAAAGGAATCTCAATAATTGTCTATCCAAAGGAATAATTGCTATTTAGAATTGAGGATAAAACAATTTATTCGAGGCATTCTATCTTTTGTACTAAACCACAAACAGGAGGAAGTAGCATGGCTAATCAAATTGATACTAATAAATTAAAACAAGCAGAGGCAGCCTCTTCTATTGTAAAAGATATGATAACTTCAGCGATTGAACAATCTGCTGCTAATACTACTCTTGCTTCAGAAGCATTAAAACAAGCATCAAATGAGGTTGCACAAATACAAACATTAATTAGTCAAGTACAATCTCAGTTACAAGCCCAAGCATCTGCATCGGAAGAATAAAACTATTATAATCTTTTAGCTAAGATGGATAGATGGGATTTGCAATATACGTAAATCCCTTTTTTATTTTTAATCATACGGTGTAACAGCGCACTCCATATTAACATGAACCGTCACTATAGGCGTTTTCTATATTTATTGTGTTTAATTAAGTTCAGTAAAGGGAACGGTGGAAAAAATTTGAGATGAGACATATTACCCAAAAAGATTATACATCGCAATCCTATAATCGTCGCCAAATAGAAGAATTGATGGGGATTTGGAAACGAGGTTACTACAGAAAAAATGGTGCTATTCACCAAAAGTAATTTTATAACTATATTTCCAAAAAATTCACCACATAAGAAAATTCTGATTCAGGTAATCTAAAAAGGTCAAAAAAAATTCAAGGAGGATTCATCATGACAGTAATAAATGATGTTAAGACAGCTCTAGCAGGCTTAAAAAGTGCACAAGCAAGTTTCGAAACATTTGCTCTTGGTACAGATAATCAACAGGCAAAGCAACTTTACCAAGATGCTGCTAAACAAACCCAATCTGTTATTAACAGCATTGAACCACGCGTTCAACAAATTGAACAAGAAGAACCTCAATACAAACAACAATAATGAGTAAGATAAAAAAGGTTGGTTGGGAGGCCAACCTTTTTTAATTCCTTTAAATAATGGGAAAAACGGAGATGGTTTCATGAAAGACAAAATAACCAAAATAAAAATTTTTCTTTCCATTTTAGCCGTGATCGGGTTTGGAACAGGATGTAACGATAACCAAAATCAGTTAGATGAGGATAACAATCAGGTTGTCACGGTCAGCAACGGAATAGTTGCAATCTCAGCCAGTTTCCACCAGCCCCCGATATTAATTCAAATATTTTTAACACCGTTTACTCACAAGAGATAATTACTTACCCTTGTCATCCATAAACTTTTCAATATACAAAAAATTGAATCTACACATCAAAATAGTCTTCTCTATCAGGAGACTCATTGGTGAAGAAGATAACTGTTTCTGGCAATTAACTGATGTATGTTTTGGCAGTATGTTTATTAAACTTTATGAATCATTATTTAAGGTTAAACCTGTATACACATTTATTTTTATTCATATTTGTAAAGCAATGCTTACTGTACTAAAGGGAGGTTAGTTCAATAAGGATTTGGGAAAAGGGAGTACAAACACCTTAAATGGGAAATTTAATTAAGTAAACATCATAAGGAGGTTTTTCCATGCAAACAAAAGCTGCTGTTACCTTTGGAAGTGGTGAACCATTTGAAATTAAAGACATAACGATAGACGAACCACAAACGAATGAAGTGTTGATTCGTCTTGTAGGGACCGGAATTTGCCACACCGATATTCTTGCTCAAACACAAGCTTAACCGGTTCCACTTCCTGCAGTACTAGGTCATGAAGGGGCAGGGATTGTTGAAAAAGTCGGCAACGGTATTTCTCATATTCAACCCGGTGACCATGTTGTTCTTTCTTATAGTTCTTGCGGTTCATGCGACAATTGTTTGACCGGCAAAGCATATGCCTGTGAGCGGTTTTATGAATTGAATTTTGAAGGAAGAATGGCAGATAGATCTACTCGCTTACACGTAGAGGGGCAAGATGCTTCTAACTTTTTCGGACAATCTAGTTTTGCATATTACGCGGTAGCCAATGCAAGAAACGTCATAAAGGTCCCAAAAGATGTTCCACTTGAAATGCTCGGACCGCTAGGTTGTGGGGTACAGACTGGAAGTGGAGCGGTATTAAATAAATTAAAACCGGAACCCGGCACAAGCATTGTTGTCTTTGGTGCTGGTACAGTAGGATTAAGTGCAATTATGGCGGCTAATGTATGTCATTGCGGCATTATTATTGCCGTTGATGTTCAAGAAAACCGATTAGAGTTAGCAAAGGAATTAGGAGCCACACATACCATTAACGCAAGAGAAGGAAATGTTTTAGAAGCAATCATGAAGATTGCTGAAAAGGGTGTAAACTACGCTATTGAGTCCAGCGGTCGCCCTGAAAATTCGAGAAATGCGGTGGATTCACTTACTGTAACAGGAAGAGCGGTACAAGTGGCGGGTGGTCCTATTGGTTCGGAAGTAACGTTGGATATCAATACGATTCTTTTTGAAAGAAACTATGAAGGATTTTTGATGGGTGAAGGTGTTCCTCAAATATATATCCCTAGATTAATCGAACTATATAAGCAGGGGAAATTCCCGTTTGATAAATTGATTACGTATTACTCTTTTGAAGACATCAATAAAGCAGTAGAAGACGCTCATAAGGGTACAACCATTAAACCACTCCTAAAATTTTCATAAATATTAGACCAAATAGACTTTCGACTTGTAGAAGAGAACATATAAAATAAAATGTTTGTGAAATTAAGCTAACGAGTGCTTTAACACAATAAGAAATAAAATTAAAGAGCCTAAAATATGCAAGTTTTTATGCACTACTTGCGTACTTTGGCTCTTTTTTCATTTCAAAAGCCTTTCAGTCTTTATTGTATTCAGTCAATTTGTCTGTTACACTGTATGTATATTTTTATCTAAAAGCTACACGTTGTGTAGAAGCCTTCATACCTTCCTTTATTTTTATTGGAGTGGAGAGTTGGCATAAAGTTTTTGTTCCTTCGTATTCTCCTGTTTAGGGGAAATGGCAGGTGGACATTTTGTCCGAAAAGTGCAATTTGCAAAAGATAATAGGTTTAATATTTCCACGATCTTAGTCGTGAAATATATAAAAAGTCGATTGTTCTTTGGAATGATCGGCTTTTTTCTGTTTAGAAAAATAGTTGAGAAAGCGAGGTTGGACAAAGAAGCGAAAGTTTCAATGAAAACAAGTTTTGTTTTCACGGTGGACTATACACAAAGAGAAGGGAGAGCCCTCTGTGTGCTTTATACAGAAGGGTTCTCCCTTTCTGTATAGGCATCGCAGGGTAAAAAGTCATGATTAGCATAGAAACATTGGTATGCAAAGACGAAGAAGAATGTCAGAGGAAACGGGAACGGTGGGAACATCTGCAAAACCGTTTCTGTGCAATTGGCCAAAGAGAATTGGATATGTTCCGTGCCAGAATGGGTGACGGGAAACACAAAATCCTTTGCGATAAGCACTTCTACAAAAGAAGTTTTGAACGGTCAATTTCAGAAGCTGATTTCAAAGAAGTTCTAAAATGCGGATGGGTCGTTGAGCGGAACAAAACCGCAAAAGCGACTTCGATTATGCTGCTTGGATATGTCGGTATGAATTATCGACCATTGCATATTGTCATTGACATGGTGAGTGAAAATTTATGGGTAGCTGTAACGGCCTATAACCCGCAAAGCCACGCATGGAAATGGAATGAAGGATTTGATAATCGGGTCTGTTTTTGTAACCCGGACGATTAAAAATGCCAAAGGAGAGGATTTTCAATGGAATACTTGGTAGCAACGAAGAGTGATCGGCAAAAGACTATCGCAAAACTGAAAGGAAGTCTGTATTCGCTTTCGCTTGATGAATTGGTCATCCGTTCGATTGACGAAGCCGAATTTGACGTTTCTGACATGAACTGCCTGTATTGCGATAAACAGAAAACCGTCATCCGGAACAAATTGAAAACATACAAGGAAATGGTCAACGGAAAAGAAGTGTCGATTGACGTGACACGCTATCCGATGAATGTATGCCCTTCCTGTAATGCAGAGTTTGACAACATGGATGTGTCACTCTATCTTCAACAGCTGATCCGGTACGAAATTCTGAAAGCCTTGCGTTCAAGGAAGCCGATACCTGAAAAATTCCGGTTCAATGAAATCGTAAAAATGTGAAAGAGTTCTGTTTAAAACGTATTTACACGGGTTTCTCCGGACCGTAGATGCGTTTTTTTATTTTAAAAAACCAATATATGAGGGAGATGGATCAAAGAATATTATTCGGCTCAACAAGTCCGGGTAATGGTATCGAAAATCCTGAACAGCCTTGCACCGACGCCGGTTCGTCCAAATGGCGGCGTTTATTTTGTGCCGAATGCGTACACCGAGGGGCTGACGAAATTGGTGAATTTTACGTCATCGCTTGAAAATAGCGAATGCTTTAAAGTACCGATCGTCAACACCTATGACAATGTGCAGATGGTATCGCAAAAGCTGTCCGATCATTTTGACACCCTGCTTGCTGAATGCAAGGGAAGCGGAAATCTCCGGAAATCGCAAGTTAAGGATTTGATTAACCATGCGAACGGAATCATCAAAGACTATAAGGACTATCGCAGTATTGTACAGAGCGAAGCGTCCTTCTTTGAGGAAAAAATTCTGCATTTAAAAAGGGAAGTCGCCCGATTGGTCGACAACATGGAAGATTGACTGTTTAAAAGAACATCGAAAGGAGTTTATAAAATGAAATCTGATGTACAGATTTTTTATGTGAAAAACACGCCGCAAGTCCGAAAAGTGCGTGAGTATTTTGCTAAAAATGGCGTCCGTTATTCGGAAAAATGCCTTGAAAGGGAAGCCCTGACCTACGAGCAGCTAATTGAAATTCTACAAAATAGCTTTCGTGGAGTAGAGGAAATCCTTTCAGGACGTTCCGCCAAAGTTAAAAAGCTGATAAAGGAAGGAATCTTCATTGAACGGTTGTCCATCAAACAATTGCACTGGTTAATCCAACGGCATCCGGATTTGTTGGTCAATCTGATTATCGTTGGCAGAGGAAGGACGCTTATCGGCTATCAGGAAGAAGAAATGGCCGGTTTCTTACCGAGGGAACAGAAACGTCAAATTTTCCTTGAATCCTTGAAACGGGCGAAGATTCTTGAAGCGGACAAGCAGATTGTATAAATCGCCGATAGATGAAAGGGGGTTTTGAACGATGAATAATTACGAGTATCTTTTACGTGATATTTCATTGGAACTAAAAAAAGCGAATGAGTTGAAAGAAAAGGAATTGGAACTTCGGGAGCAGGAACTGAAAATGAGGGCCACAGAAATCACTTCGTTAGCCCATATCATGTATGCTGTCGAGGAAATGGCCAAACACGCCAGAAGTCATTCAGCAAGCAATGAACGGCTTGAACGATTGACTGCCCAATTCAAGGAAGTAAAAGGATTGTAACGACCAGTGACATATCTGTTCACGGCTGTCGTCTTTTTAAAAATACTATGTGTGAAAGAGGATGAATAAAAATGACAAACCTACAAAAATTGGCTGAAATTAAAAACGCATTGAACGCGAAGTATTTCGAACGTGAAAAGGAAGTCGAAGCAATCCTGATCGCATTGATCTCCCGTCAACATATGCTGATGATCGGACCTCCCGGAACAGGGAAGTCCGCATTGGCGGCGGATATTGCAAAGATTGTAACCGGGATGAATCATTTCCAATGGCTCCTGACACGATTCAGTACGCCGGAGGAACTATTTGGTCCTCTTTCCTTGAAAGACTTGGAGCAGGGGGTATATAAGCGGAATACGGCAAATAAATTGCCGGAAGCCCATATCACCTTCCTTGATGAAATCTTCAAGGCCAACAGTGCAATCTTAAACAGCTTATTGACACTGATTAACGAACGGAAATTTTATAATAACGGCCATCCGGTTCAAGTACCATTAATGTCCGTGATTGGTTCCTCGAACGAATACCCGGAAGAAGGCGAAGGATTAGAAGCCTTGTTTGACAGTTTCCTTCTGCGTTCTGAAGTCGATTATGTGGCCGATGATAACAATTTCATCGCTATGCTACAAGACAGCGGGAATCAACCGTTACCGAGTACGGATATACAGGAACTTATGAATCTGCAATTCTTTTCGGAAATGGTATCCATTCCGCCGGAAGTCTATCAGAAGTTGGCTGAAATCCGCATGGAGTTACGAAACGAAGGCATTTTCCCTTCCGATCGTCGGTTTAAGCAATCCTTATCCGTCCTAAAGGCAAAAGCACTTGTCGAACAGCGGCAGCACGTTCTCGTAAACGACATTGTGTTCCTTGAAAATGCTCTTTGGGAAACGCCGGATCAAAAGGACCTGACAGTGAAAATCGTCCGATCGCTTGCACAAGACACTGTTCTACGTTCAATCGACCAGGCACGTCAAGAAACGAAAGAGATTCAAGCAATGCTCAAACAGAATCCTTCTACGGAAGGCAGTCTTGAAGCAACGAAGAAATTGAAAATCATTGTAAATGAACTGAATGCCTTGAAAACGAAGAATCCGGGCCGTGAACAGCAGATTGACGAAGCCATCAAAGAAGTGACGGCTATTCAAAATGAAATCGTCGGAAGCATTCTGGACCCGATTGTGTAAGAAACATTTTCTAAAATAGAAAGAGGGGAATTACCCCTCTTTTCTTGTTTTTCGATTAAAACAAAGGAGTGTTTCAGATGAAAAAGAAATCTAAGTTCAGCAAATACGAAGATCAGTCTACCATCAACATGGACAGTTTCGATAAACGGCGTTTCCATTCGATTTATGATAACTCGAAAGGGATGCAGGAACTTGCAAAATCCTATCCCGGGTTCGATCATCTGCTTGGAGATATGTGGGGAAGTCTTTACAAGATGAAACCTATTTTGAAGGAAGAAGTACCGGATCATCTTCAACAGAACCATGCGATCGTGGAACGGATGATGTCTGACGAGGACTTTGAACAGCACCGAATCCATACAAAACTGGATGAACTCACTTCCGCGATCGGCACGATGAAATTCGGGGAGGAAACGAAAAAGTGGATTGAACAACAGGAGCAAGAAAATGAACGAATGAAGGAACTCATGCAGCAGCTGCAAGACTTGAAAAATAATAATCCGGATGGGAGACAAGACCAACAGATTCAAGAAACATCGGCAGCCCTTAATCAGGAATTGAAGGATGCCCTTAATCAACCGGGGAACGGGTTCCAACAAGCCATGCAGCGGGCGATGAATGATACAAATGATTTGAAGGACAAAGTGAAATCCATGATCGGCGGCGGTTCCGGGAATGAAGAAGCGGAACTCAAAAAAGTACCGTTACGGGAACAGCTTGCATTGGCCGAAGCCTTGTCCAAAAACGATAAGCTAAAAATCGTGGCTGAATGGGCCGGACGGATGAAAGCTATTGCCCGGAAGAAGCAAAAGTCGAAGCATAGCGATTCCATCGATCGAAGCGGTGTTACCATTGGAAATGAGATTGAACGCCTGTTACCGTCAGAATTGGCACAATATGCGAATCCAATTACGAAATTGGACTTTGCACGCCGCCTGACGGAAGCTGAAACACTTGTCTATGACCAAAAAGGCAAGGAGACGCTTGGAAAAGGCCCTATTGTCCTTTGTTTGGATCAATCAGGCAGTATGAAAAACCTTGATTCACAAGCGAAAGGATTTGCCCTCGCACTCATGTGGATTGCTAAACGGCAGAAACGAGATTTTTGCTATATTCCATTTTCCAGTAGTTCCGAACAGCATATCTTTGAGAAGGGGAAAATCTCCATTCGGGATATGACGCGTTTTGCAACCAACTTTCTTGGTGGTGGAACTAATTTCCAAAATCCGTTGAATAGAGCTTTAGGTGTAATTAACCAAAGTCGTTTTGAAAAAGCGGACGTCATCTTTATTACGGATGGCGATGACCATGTAGGAGAAGAATTTATCGAAACCTTCAATGAGAAGATGGCTGATTTAGGCAGCCCCGAAAAAAGAGTTTTAGGACGGTGTGTATACCGATTAAATAATAAGGAAAATCCTGCTGAAACATATGCAGGCTATGTCACCTTTGACCCTTATAAATAAGTTCGTAAACGCGTCACTCATATGGGTCGCGTGTTTTTGTTTTTTCGGAACTTATCAAACCTTTATTCGTCATGTGTAATTAAGATAGACAATTACCCTTTTTGTGTATAAAAATAAAAAGAAAGGAAAGTTATGAAATAAATGTAATTCATCCTAAAAAAGTCATGGCTGTATTCACGCCCCTATATCAAAAATTAGTAAAAAACAAGTCATCCGAGATCCATCAGAAAATCGAGGTGAAAGATACAGACTGTACCTTAGTAATGTCCATTTATGAAAATCAACGGCCTTCACATGAGGTATTGGACAATCTTTTTCTTTGGGCGATCACTCATAACAAAGTAGACTTGATAGAAAAAATTATCGAATTTGCAATGCCTCATGAAAAGGTAAGGGGGCTGACAATGGATGGTGCAATAGTAACAGTGTTCTGCCTCCGATGTAAGAGGAGTATTATATGAACGAGTAAGATTTCCCTTTTAGTACGCGGTTCGGCCTTAACTTTCACCAATCAAAATGAGGAATTTAAACTGCTTTGAAACATCTTTCAAATGCCTTAAAATAAAATGTAATTTATAGAACAGTTTTTGGAGTTGGAAGAAGGTGTTTCAAGTGGGAAAGGTTGTTCCATTCCGGACAAGGGAAGAATGGGAAATCGAAAAGCAAGAAAAAATGAAAGCAGAATGGGAAGCCTATTTGGAATGGGAGGAAGAAACATTAAGAAAAACCCGTGAAGAAAGAGAAATGGCTAAATCAAAGCTGCTAAATGAATTATTGGATGATGAGGACTAAAAAGAACATCCCCCTGAAACAAAGGATGTTCTTTTGCTTTACATATAATCTTTTGTGACTGGAATCGAGGGTCCGTGACTGGACAGTGACTGGAAAAAGCATATAATTTTATAGGAAATCATCGAAATGCCTTTTCGTAAACGATCAGATTCCTTTGCTATGACGGCAATCCATCGAAGCTTATATAAAAATATCTCTAAGTAGCACAAAAGAACGTAAAAAATACGGTCTTAAAGGCGCTCGTCGTGCACCTCAGTTCTCAAAACGTTAATCTTGCGTTTCAAGGCTCTTTTCACTTTGTGGAAAGGGTCTTTTTTATGCCTAAAAAGAGCCTGTGACCACATTTTGACCACGAGAATTTTTCTGACCACTTCTGATCACGGTTTAACTAAATTCAATCCTTATTATACATGTCGTACAAGGAAAATTGAATCGAATTGCTACACTGCAAAATTACTTAGAGCCTGCACCAGTTATAATTAAAGCGAAATAGATGTTAAATGGGAAGTAATGCTATAATGAATCAAAGGCAACCTTTCTTTTAGGCGGGATAAAAACTGCACCTCTTGTTAATGAAAAGGACAATGAAGGTGCAGTTTTAGCATTTTAGCCTAAATCATGTCCCGTTACAAAAATATACCCAACTAGGAAAATATTTAACACAATAATAATCACTGTTACAATCCATGCTAGTATGGTGACCCATTTACTGTTTACAAATTCGCCCATTTTTTCTTTGTTACTTGTAAATAGCACTAATGGAACAATGGCAAATGGAAGTTGTAAGCTTAAAATAACTTGACTCCAAAGTAGTAAGTCTCCGGTTCCTTTCTCTCCCGCAACCCACGTAACGATAAAAGCAGGAATGACTGCAATTAACCGAGTAATTAATCTTCTTAACCAAGGGGAAATTCGTAAATGGATGAATCCTTCCATTACAATTTGCCCAGTTAATGTTCCGGTAATTGTCGAGTTTTGACCGGATGCTAATAGTGCTACAGCAAATAATGTGCTCGCAATACCGATACCTAATGTAGGGCTAAGCAATTCATATGCGGCTTCGATTTCAGAAACATTTAGTCCTGTACCATAAAATGCAGCTGTACCAAGAATTAAAATTGCCGAGTTAATAAAAAATGCAATTGTAAGCGAAAAGGTTGAGTCTAAGACGGAAAATTTAAGTGCTTCCCTTTTACCTTCTGTTGTACGTTTATATTGCCTTGTTTGTACAATAGATGAATGTAAATATAAGTTATGGGGCATTACGGTAGCACCGAGAATTCCGAGTGAAATAAACAACATATCAGGATTCCTAACAATTTCTGCTTTTGGTAAATAACCGCCAAAAAGTGCAGAAACATTTGGATGAGAAACGACCACCTCAAAAGCAAAGACGCCTAAAATCATAATCATTAGTACGATGACAATGGACTCGATTATTCGAAATCCTTTTTTCTGTAGTAATAATAACAAAATAACATCAAGCGTCGTAATCAAAATCCCGATTAATAAAGGAATTTTAAATAATAAATTAAGAGCGATTGCGGAACCAATAACTTCTGCTAAGTCTGTTGCAATAATGGCAAGTTCAGTTAATAACCAAAGAATAATTGCCGTTTTTGCACTGGTAGCTTCCCGTGTAGCTTGTGCTAAATCTCGTCCGGTTACAATTCCGAGTTTAGCTGCAAGAGACTGTAGTAACATTGCTGCTAAGTTAGCAATTAAAATAACGAATAATAATGTATAGCCAAATCGAGCACCACCTGCAATCGACGTTGCCCAGTTACCTGGATCAACATACCCAACAGCAACGAGTGACCCCGGTCCGGCAAATGCAAAAAATTTCTTCCAAAATCCTGCATGTTCTGGAACACGTACTGAATTATTTACTTCCTCTAAACTAATATGTGAACTTTTTTGAATCCATGGATGGAGCTCTTTTTGTTGTACACGGGCACTCATTTTTCTCACCTCTCAATAGTATGACTTAATAAAATTAAGTTGCGTTAGGGCAACATTGAAACAAAAATAAAAGTTGCGTTTCAATGTGCAACAGGAATAACAAGTTTACTCTAATAAAGTTATTAATATTATCTACTTGATTATAATAAATCTAATCTGGGTTTTTTACAAGTATTTTATTTTAACTTTTGCCAATTAGCATGAATGAAACTTAATAATCTCTCCTACAATTAGGTATCAATCGAATAATTAACTGAATGAACTAAGATGCACAAAAAAATAAAGCCTATGAAATTTTACAGAAAAATTCCACGGGCTTTTTGATTTTAAATGATTCTTTTATCGAATCCCTTATTGTTCAAATACAGCTACTAAGCAGCCTTTTACTTCATGATTTTTTAGTTTTTCAAGACCTTTGTCGATTTCTTCAAATGGAATTGTGACAAGATTTGGATTCATTTTTCCAGTAGCAAAAATGTCATAGACGCCTTTTAAGTCTTCTACTGATCCACCATTACTGCCTAAGAGTTTAATTTCTTTCGTAATCATTAGGTACGTATTTATGTTGGATTCTAGTTTACCCATACCAACGATGACAACGGTCCCTTGCGGCTTTACAGCTTCCAATGCATCCGAAGTCGTTTGTCCAAATCCAGCAAAGTCAACAATGACATCACATTCCGCTTCTTTCATATCAAGAATCGAATCGTATACTTTGTGAGCACCTAGCTCTTCAGCCAGTTTGCGCGCTTCTGGTGAAACGTCTGTGGCGTACACTTGACATCCTTTAATTAATGCCATTTGTAAAGCAAATTGTCCCAAACCGCCAACACCGATGATTCCTAGTTTGGTTCCTTCTTGTGCTTGTCCAATATTAAAGACAGCACGATATGAAGTAATTCCGGCATCTGTAGAAGCAGCTCCTTCTACAAAAGAAACACCTTCAGGAATAATCACACATTGGTCAGCAGGAACACGCACTTTTTCTGCATAACCACCGTCATAGTTATACCCTGCCGTTACTTTTGTTTCTCTATTCATGGGATTTACGCCAACGCGATCGCCCACTTTAAGATGATCGACGCCTTCACCCACTTCAATCACAACTCCTGCAAACTCATGTCCCATAATTACTGGACCGTTAGGGAACAGTGGCATCCAACCCGGATCTTGTAGAGCAGCAACGTCAGAATGGCAAAGTCCAGCTGCTTTCACTTCAATCACAACATGTCCTGGAATTGCCTTCGGGCCCTCTTTTTCAATTAATTTTAGTGGTTTATTTGTACCAGAAAATAACCAACCTCTCATGTAACCGCCTCCGAATGTTTGAAGAATCATTTTTTAATTTTTAGTAACTCTAAATACATCTTTAGTTTACTAGATTTTTCTTTCTATAAACAATCCACAATATTTGTTATAATGTTGATAAATTCAACATTTGAAGAAAATCTGTCTATTAGGAGAAAGATATGAAGAAATCTTATTCCAGTCAAGCAATGCGCACTAAGAGTTTTTTGAAAAAGGCTTTCATTCAAATGGTTCATAAAAAGGGATTTCGTACGGTGATCTTGAAGGATATCGTGGAATATGTGCAATATAATCGAACCACGTTTTATGTGTATTATCAAAACATCGATGATCTTGTTAATGAGTTAATGGAAGAAATGGATGAAGCGATTCGGTACTATAGTATGTATAAATATAAAAGGAATAGTCGAATTAAAGTAAGTGAACTAACAACAAGCTCATTTGATTTGTTGTTTTACATATACGACCAACGGGATTACTTCAAATTATTATTCCTTGAAGATACCTTACCGCACATTCATCAGCAACTGCCTGAAGCCCTGTTTCATGTACTGGAAAACAACTTTGATATTCAATATAACGTTCCGGTCGTTGATGATCATTTTCAAAAACGCTATATGGCATATGGGACAGCCGGGGTAATTGTGAATTGGATTGCACAAGATTTCAATGTATCGCCCAGTGACATGACTAAGCATCTTATACGGATTTTTCATACGTTTGCCCGAGGATTTGTTATAAAAGAAAACGGCAATAAATTTCAGGGTGCTTTGGATTGAAAGTACAGTTGTTGGAGCTGCTTTCGTGTGTTTTTTCTCCAATAGCTTACGACCATATCGATAGCGGGATATATGAAAATTTACATTGCATTAAAAACGAGGAACGATATGAGTCTGTGAAGAAATGAGTTTCCAAACTTGTTTGTTGTCAATGTATTTTTGTAACTTTATTTAAATAAGAAGTGGTTAGGCTAATGATAAAGTTCGCAAAGCTCAATGATGAAATAATCAATAGAAGTTTCGATTTGCCGAAATCAGTAAAGTACATTGCGGGTTAATTGGAAATTTATGGAATCATAACCATAGACACACGAGTTTATTTATCCAAGAATAACAAATTACCTGCATGTACGAGTTTGTTTTGACGATTCCATTCAGCTTTCGGTAAAATAAATATAAGTAATGAGCTAACGTTCATAGTGCGTTAGCTTTTTTTATACGTTAAGAATGTATAAATTTCCAGCAAAGAAGTGAATTCGACGTAGTTGGAAATTTTACGAATTAAGTATAAGCGCAACTACAGCTCTGCCGTCGCCTGAAGGCTCGGCAGTAGCTGAGTTTTCTTTACAAGAATAGCGGTGATAAACATGTATGAAAACAAATATTTATCGATATATGAAGAGTTAGTTGAAAAAATTCAAAACGGACAGCTAAAGCCGAATACAAAGTTACCCTCCGAAAATGAACTCGTAAAAGAATATGCGACTTCCCGGGAAACGGTTCGCAAAGCCTTGACAATGCTTTCCCAAAATGGCTACATTCAAAAAATTAGGGGAAAAGGTTCGTATGTACTGGATGTCAGTAAGTATGATTTTCCGATTTCCGGGCTGGTCAGTTTTAAAGAATTGGCGCAAAAAATGGGTAAACCTTGGGGTACAATCGTAAATGAATTTGCGCTCATTTCACCGGATAGTCAATTGCAAAAACAGCTCAGTGTAACGGAAAAAGACCCGGTATGGAAGGTCATTCGTACGCGTGTCATGGATGGTGAAAAGATTATATTGGATAAAGATTTTTTTAACAAAAAATATGTTCCTATTTTAACAAAGGAAATTTGCGAAGGGTCAATTTATAAGGATGGGCGTAAAACCCCTACGCCTTTAGGCTAGGGGATGTAAGCCCTAACGACCTTGCTCTTGAATATATTTTAGGATAATCTCTTTGCTTACATTTCCAATACTACAAGAAAAATATCCATCACTCCAAAAGGCTCTTTCTTTCCAAAAATGTTGAGAAAGATATTCGTTATGCTTTTGCCACATTCGATAAGTTGTGAGTTGCTTCAATAATCTAACGATTTCAAGAATACTCCATTTCGGGGAATATCTGATTAAGATATGAATATGGTCTTGGTCTATTTCTTGCTCAATAATTTGCCAACCGTAATGATTAGCTATTGATTCGATTTCAGTTTTAATATCATCACCAACTTTTAATAATAACTTTTTTCGATACTTACAAACAAATATTAAATGGCATATAAGCAAATGTTTACTATGATTTTCAGAGATATATTCCATTACTTTTCCAAGCCTTTGCGAATTAGTTCGTAAACAGTGCCTGAAAAACTTTTAATATTATTCTTTTTTCGATATTCCTCAATCCTTACTACTAAATCGACAGGAAACTTAATTAATTTTGGTACACGTTCCATTTTACAATCCTCCTCGGTATATGCTATTGACATATATTTTAATTAAGTATATACTTTTAATATATATTAAAGGAGGTGAAAAATCAATGATTGTAAATAAAGCATATAAGTTTCGTCTCTATCCGAACAAAGAACAGCAAATATTAATTAATAAAACATTTGGTTGTTC
>ERZ1673766.38-NODE-38-length-38216-cov-35.044391_pt1 | contig 38216 bp, 44 predicted proteins | sample MGYA00580143_ERZ1673766 | MGnify/ENA primary metagenome ERZ1673766 (study PRJEB41219, sample SAMN04549641) | soil metagenome | isolation source: soil | place: USA:California, San Francisco Bay NWR | collected 2009-02-09 ... | reverse complement strand
AAACCTCTGCATTTTTAATTGCATTTCTCTGCACTTTTCTATTGCAAAATACATTTTATTAATGCTGTTAAAATTGTAACAGTGACTGGTATAGCTACAAACATAAGCATGAAATGATTTGTACTGCCATTTACCCCACCAATATCTGCCAATAAATCAAAAATTCCGCTTTTAATAGATTCATCAATCGGTTTCGAAATAAGAAGTAGGGCAAATAAAACAATAGATGCATAAATAGTCGCAATAAGCCAAGTCTTCTTTATTAAATAGAGTTGCCGGGTAACAATTGGAATGAAATTAAATCGTTTCATGCTTATCACCTAAATAAAAATACAAGATAGAACTCCCCAAAATTCCAATCGATAGATAAACGAAAAGCAACCACCCAACTTCAACATTTCCTAAAAATATTCGTGTCAGTGAAAGTTGACCAAATGCATTTAACAAAACATCCAAAGCCGTCACGAATAATAAAGGTACGATTAAAACAATATACCGATTTTTTACAATTGTTGAGAAAGCTAAACCGATGGATGCAAGTACTCCGCCAAACAGGAAAATAATTATCAGTCTTAATATTATATATAAGAAGGGATGTTCGTAGTATAATTCCGGCAAAAATGACCCATTGACTACAACAAGCATCCCAAAGTAATAATTATTTTCGATTAAAGGAAAAGCAGTCATGACGCCCATAAAATTTATAACAAGTGGGAATACAGATACAAGACCACCGATAAAAAAATTTATAAAAAAACGATTGAGTAAATATTTTTTCTTTTCAATCCTCGTCAAAATATTTTTTATAAGACCGGTATTATAGTCTTCCGCATAAGTATCTGAGTAAGCCAAAGAAGCAAGAAGAGGGAATACCAATGTATAAATCAAATATGTTTCTCCTACAAAATGCATCCAACCAACATAAGGACTCATCGGATACATAGCGTAATCTTCTTTTGATAAACTTTCAGGCCAGATTTGAATAACAGGAATCAAAGCAAGCAAAATCCCGACAATTAAAATAAACCAAAAAACCGGTCTTTTACCTATTCGATGAAATTCCATTTTTAACATGACTTTACTCCTAACTTGTTAATGGTAAAATTCCTTTTTTTTATATAACCATTGGCATAGTATAAACAAGAGGACGATCCAAAACAGATGATAGACAAGGGGAAATAATTGATGTTCCGGAGATATCCATAATTTCGGATCAATATCTATATAACCCAGAAATAAATGAAAATGACTTGGGAACAAACCTCCTGACCCTAGTAAAAATGGTAATGAGACAAGCAATACATAACTGTTTTTTTAAGAACGAGTTTTAAAAAAATCAGTAACACCGCTATAGACAATATTGCGAGAAACCTCGAACTGATAATATAAAGCCATACTTTAAAACTAGTTAATTGAGGTATATAAATTGGAAAGGATGTTTTATTCTCAAGATAAAAATAGATTGATCCTTTTTCTGTTGGCCATAAATTTTTTACACTACCTGTTAATAGATTTGAAGCCATACCTCCTGCCAGTACCATCACAATAACAAAAATTGCACTAATGACAATAGAAAATATAAAATGTTGATAAAAAAGCTCTTTTTTGTTCCGGATACGAATGACAACCATATCATTTTCCATTTTATCAACAATAAGTGGTATTAAAATTGCCAGCACCGGATAAATTCCCAGAAAAAGCGTGAGTGTACCGGCACTACCACCGCTTAACGGATGGACAATAAAATCAAATAGTGAATTGCTAATGAACTCTCTTGCCTGATGAATATCTAAAATCATTATGAGTAAAAAATACCCAAATAAAAGAAGAACCCATAGCTTAGGCATATATTTTAAATCAATCATGGCTTATTTCTTCTCCACCCGTTTTCTCTTCTCCTGAATTTCCTACCCCATTTAAATTAAACTCCGTATTATCCACTTCTTTGTTTCCGTTTACATCTAAAACAAAAACATCATCCGGTATATCTTTATTAATGGAGAGATCCTGCACAGTTATAGAGAAACCAACTTTTTCATTTTCTTCATAGCATTTCAAATCGAGTAGGGCACCTGTTTCCTTAGATACCGTCATTGTAAAAGGACCTGCTAAGGCTTCCGATTTGTCTTCAGAAATGGTGCCTTTTATTAAGAAAGCAGGCATTCCAAGAAACTCAACTTCTGAATATGTCCAATCTTCATAATTGCCTTCAATGAGGATATACCATTCACTATTGGTTATATCTGAATTAAATAAACCAATATACCGCCCGTAAAGAGAATCTGCCCCTGCACGTGGATTATTTTCAATTGGTTCTTTTGTAAAAATATGCTTTTGTGGCATTTGCCGTGTCGCTATTCCGTCTTTTAATAATACATGAATAGTTTCAATAACTTGGCCGTTTTCGATTAATTCATATGTTGATCGATTTTTCCTGTTTTCTAAATCAACAGAAAACGTATATAATCGGGACTTGTTTTCATCTGGATACTTTATTTCATATTTACCTTGAGCATTATCAATAAAATCCCAAGAATAATACATTTTCTGAACAATGCCAAATTGATCGGGATGGGCTTCAGCCAATTTCTTTTTCTCTTCATTTTGGAACGGGAAAGTAGCTTCTTTAAACCCTCGATGTTTTTTTTCATCAAACGTAAGAGAATCTTCTTCACTCTTTTTTCCTTGCGCTTGATTAGTTTCTTCATTATAAAAAATGACTTTTTAAAAATGGATAGGTTTTGATTCCAATTAAAACAAGGGCAAGAACTGTTAATAAGACTATAGGGAGCCACTTTTTCATCATAAGATAGCCTCCAAATTTTATATTTCTACCGACGCTGTCCAAAAAGTCTAATCATACAATGTCGGAATGTTGGGATTTCTCGAATAACATTATTGCTTACATTGCACCTGAATAAACTTTTGGACAGCAGCGAACCGTATTTAGCAATTAAATAGAATCCGGGCTCCAAACACCAGATGCATAGAAATCATTCTTATCTGCCCCTCTAACAGCCTTAATACGAACTTTAACATTTATATTGTCTCTTGCATCTCTTAAAAAAATGTATGACCGGTCATTAATTTAATTTTAGTACCTATATTTCTCTGGGTCAAGGAATATTTTTAGTTTTGGACATTTACAAATTTATCGCCCTATATAAAAAAATTTTTTTATTCTGACATATAACCAATAGCTTCCCTCTTAAATAATTCGGACTTCGTTAACTCGATGAAAACAGACGGAAAGACAGTAGATGATGAACAAGGCAACCTACCTTAAGAGCTTGAAAATGAAAGTATAAGACTTACTGTTAAAAGTTAAATTAATAAATGTCATTTAACTCTTGAATGATTTGTTATTGTTTTCGAAATATCACCATCCCGATTAACATAGGAATAATCATAAGTAGACCACAGATAAGCGTTGGGAATGGCAATTTTGATGCAAAAATCGCTCCGAACTCCCCTAAAAAACCGCCAATAATAAAGGGTATGGCCGTTTTCCCCTTATCAGCCCCCTCTTTTGCATAGAACCAAGCATCCCAAACGGTATAAACATAAAATCCCGGATAAAATAGCATAGCATCATAAATGACTGTAGCCAATGCTTCTTGGTGAAAACCATTAAAATCCAGCTGAATAGAACGATTTATTTTCCCCAACATATTATCAAAATGTTCTACTATTAAAAGAAAGATACCCTTTTTAATTTGACCATTATAAATTTGTCCAAACCCCGGCATAAGGATTGAAAATAAAGCGGATACAGCTCTCATAAATATTCGATCCTTTTCAATTATTTCTGTTCGTATTACTTATTTTTATAATAAACCGGAATTTTTAGTCATACTGATGGCTTATTCTTTTACATGAATGAATGCAAAAAAGACAACTATCGAGGATCGACTTTTTATTGACAACAAATGCTCCGCGCCAAAAACCCTGCCAAGTAGCAGGGTTAAATCAATTCGTTTAAAAAATATCCAGTTCATTTTGCTCTATTCAAGAGGGACTTCCATCATATCAATCATTCAACTGCCTCATCTTTGGCCTCATATCAATTCATCCAACAATATCACTTCACCACCGGCTGCATGTACCCCGTATTGACAATCCAATTTCCCGCATAAAACATATTGTTTTTGTTCAAAATCATAGACATAAACAGGCTTTAACTCAAACAATTCTTTGATTTTTTCAAAAGCTTCCTCCTTCGTAACCGTTACTTTATCTGGTTTCTGAAATTGATCAAAAGTTTGCAACATCATTTCGGTGTCCAAGTAATTGACAACTTGAAAACGATTTGCATCAATGATGATTTCTAATTTTCTTTGAAACACGCGGTAGTCCCGGTAGTTAGCCCTAACTTTTGCATGAATATATCCCTTATTACGTTTGAGTGTTTTAAGCATCCATTTTCCTGTATCATTTGGATAAACTTGACGTAAAAAGTCCTTTACAGCCTGAACACATCTATCTTGTTCTTCCTTTGTAATTGGAAATGAATCAGGACTTGGCTCATTTGAAAATGCCTGCTCTGCTTTTATATCCTCAATCCAACGTATTTCTTTTCTATCAAATGGTTCATTAATTGGTTCATCCCAAAGGATAATTTCATCAATCTTTACATAGAAGGGATCATCCAGTTCTATTGGAATTGTTGATCTTCCGTCATTCGTAACAAAGATTTCTTCCACTCCATAAACAGGGATTATTTTTTTCTGTTCGTCGGAAGGAAATTCAATCAACTTCAATTGTTCTTTTGCCAAATGTTCGATTTTTTCAAAAGAAAGGTGATAAGTCTCTTCAATGACCATATTTTTGGAAGGAAATGGTCCTAAAACAGAGAACATGGTTAGTTTTCCATCCGAATCTAATTTGACCTCAATAAGTCCAGCAGGCGAAACGTCAACACCATCGATACATCCCCCAAAATAAAATTCCCTTTCTTTTTGCCTACGTAATTGAAATTGATTCCCGTATATCAATCCTGTCTCCTCTTCAATCCATTTGATGATGTCATTGGAATCCATATTGGGAAAAGCAATTCCGTCTTTTGCATAGGTCTTTCCCATGACAAAAATAGCTCTCTCAAACTTGCCTGCATGCAAATTAAATTCAATGACTGCTGTTCCCTCCGGATTAGAGTCGTCATCCGGTTTGGCTACATGTTTCGGAAACCACTCCATATAAAATGTATAGATTGTTTCATTAAAAATATTGACGTTACGAAAAAAGCCATGTGTTTCTAAGTAGTAATCACCTAACCCAAATTTCGTCTTTGCAGAGTCAATCAATTTTTGTATTCTTTCATCCATTTACCTGTCCCCTCTCTAGCATCTGACATATCAGTGATTCCTATGTACCCTTATTTATCCCATCTTAGCAGCTAGACCCTCATTGGTGGAACTTTTACTTTATGTTTCATTACTTATCTACGAAACCTCAATTATTTTGGTCTCACTTTTTTTAAACATTTAAAAAAAGCGTTTCTACTTTAAATAGAAACGTCACTCTTTTATATATAAATTTGCTTATGTGATTTTCGGGAAGATTCCTTTTGTAATTTTATGTAATACTTGGTTTAATATGGAGATTGCCAGCCATAATGTAACTAAAACGATTGTAAGACGAATCAAAAATTTTATGAATCCATTTTGAAAAGGTTCTGTCAAAAATGCGCCACCGTAATATATACAAATTCCTGCAAGTATTGTCGTGGAAAAATAGGAAATAAAAACGCCAAATTTTTGCATTTTGTTAAGTTTTGAAAGTATGTCACCATATTTTAGAAAAAAATAGATTACGAATGATATACAGGCTATTATTGATAATACGATATTCATTTAATTCTCCCCCTTACAAAAAGTTGATCAAAGCGGCATCATATTTAGGAGTCTTTACGACGGAATGCCACAACTTGTATAGCATGTATTGTAGCAATAGCTTTATTCATGCCCATGCAAGATCATCCGCCAAAAATGGTTCGGACAGACTCCTAGCCAAAAGATAAGCCTAAAAAGTATCAAAAATCCGCACGATGATTTTTCCTCGAACATGCCGACCCTTGACTTTTTTCAACCCGGCAGGCAATTCTTCCCGGGGGAGAACTTCTGTAATCATCGGGTCCAGTGTACCCCGCTCAATTTTCTTCATTAACTCCGTAGCCATGAAGCTTAAGTTTTTTCTTGCCCGAACAGAACCGCTGCTATGAGCTGCACCGAGGGCAACCTCATGAATTGATGGTGAAAGAGAGAATGGTTTTACATTTGATAGGTCGGGAGCCCCTGCAATATACGCCAATTGACCGGAAAATGCTAACCGATCCAAATCCTTTGTCGCTTCAGCTGAACTTACTGTATTAAGGACCAAATCGACTCCTTCACCATTTGTTTCTTCTAAAATTCGTTCTGTGACATCTTCTATATTGTAATCTATGGCAACATCCGCTCCAAGCGATTTTACCCATTCATGATTAACAGAGGATGCAGTTGTAAAAACGTTTAGTCCAAGTTCTTTTGCCAATTGGATGGCAAAACCGCCAACCCCACCGGCTCCGGCATGAATCAAAATTGTTTGTTTCTGTACAGAATTTAGCTTTTGCACAATTGCTTGATACGCTGTCATTCCGGCACAAAGAATTGCCGCGGCTTGATCAAATGAAACAGCTATTGGAATCTTTGCCGTTGCAAGTGCATCGACCACGGTATATTCAGCAAACGCACCCTTTTTATTCAAATCCGTATGACAGGCTACCCGATCCCCCACTTGAAAACCGTCTACATTTTGACCAACTTCCACAACCTCGCCGGCCAAATCTACACCGGTGTAATGTGGATAGATCCAGTTCCGACTACCGGATTGAATCATTTGATAATCAACCGGGTTCAATGCTGTACTGAACACCTTAATAACAAGTTGCCCTTCTCCTGCATGAGCATCTTCTATCTCTCCCCAGACTAGATTGTCAATACTACCCGGCTGTTCAATTAACCAAGCCTTCAATACAATCAACTCCTTACGTTATGATTAAAACAGCAACGAAAAAACCGAAAAAACGCTCTTATCTTAATGCCCCTATTTATCTACTTTATAATTGGATACTGGCTGGCTTTCCTCTTTGCCTGTTCTTCCAAATTCGCCTATCTACTTTTAAAGTTGGATGCTCGTTTATTAAAAATATATTGTTAAATTACGATTCCGTCAAACTTCCTTTTCATATCCTCTCTCTTCTTCGTTAAGTCGATTATACGCTGATTTCTACTTCCACGAAATGGTAAAGTTAAATCCCTTTCTGCCAGAATAAACGGGCCATCAACGAGAACATCGCAATAACCGAGTAATTCATATATATACGGGTCACGCGATGCAAGGAGTTGTTCGAATGTATAGCCTGTATAAATCCATATATTTTTTCCTAATTCCTTTAATCGTTTCGCCACTTTGCACACTTCTTCCGCCTGAAAAAAGGGTTCCCCGCCGGATAAGGTTACATCGGTCAGTGGATTACTGGCCACTTCCTCAACTACTTCTTCAACTGACATCTCTGTTCCATTATTGATATTCCAACTTCTCGGATTATGGCATCCCTTGCAGAAGTGCGGGCAGCCTGCATAAAAGATAACTGTCCGCAAACCTTCACCGTCAACAACGGAATCATGGATAATATTCATTACTTTCATTGATGTTTTACCCTTTCGCTTTCTTCTGCACGTTTGGCTGAATTCCATCTTTTCATATCGCCAACTAAGTAACCGGTTATTCGTCTAATCCGCCCAATCTTATTTTCATCCGAATTATGGCAAATCGGACATTCGTTATCAATGATTCCCGAATAACCGCAGACGCCGCACTGGTCAACCGGATGATTGATGGCACCATAGCCAATATCATATTGTGCCATGGCTTTTACTAATCGATCTAATGCATAAATATTCTTGGAAACATCTCCATCACACTCAATATAAGTAATATGACCACCATTACATAGTTTATGAAAGGAGCCTTCAATTTTTATTTTATCAATCGCCTTAATTTTATAGTAAACAGGGACATGGAATGAATTCGTGTAATAGGACCGGTCCGTCACTCCGGGAATTTTCCCAAACTCCTTTTGATCATTCCGGGTAAATTTCCCTGATAACCCTTCTGCCGGGGTCGCAATTAAGGAAAAATTTAAATTGTATTTTTCACTTGCTTCGTCTACTTTTGCTCGCATATGCTGAACAATGCGATACCCTAATTGATAGGATTCCTTTGATTCACCGTGATGTTTGCCCGTTAATGCAACCAGTGCTTCAGCCAATCCAATGAAACCGACACTTAATGTTCCATGCTTTAATACTTCTCCTACTTCATCGTCAGGTTTTAAGTTTTCGCTATCCTTCCAAATATGCTGACCATATAAAAAAGGGAAATGCTTTGCCTGCTTTTTTGCCTGAAAATCAAACCGCTCTAACAGTTGTTTAATTACGAGATTGATATAGTGATCCAGTATGTTAAAATAATCACATTCATCTTTAGCAGTCAGCGCAATTTTTACAAGATTAATAGACGTAAAAGATAAATTTCCGCGACGAATACTATTTTCATCACCATGACGATTTGCCATCACTCGGGTACGGCAACCCATATAGGCAATTTCCGATTCCGGGGTTCCGTCATAGTATGGGCAATTGAACGTAGAATCTATAAAACTAAAGTTTGGAAATAAACGTTTTGCTGTCGTTTCAAGCGCTAATTTGTATAAATCATAGTTTGGTTCTCCGGGCTCGAAATTGATCCCTTTTTTCATTTTAAAAATTTGAATCGGGAAAATCGGTGTCTCCCCTTTACCAAGTCCGGCTTTCGTTGCCAACAACATATTTTTTATTAGCAAGCGGCCTGCTTTTGAAGTATCTGTACCGTAATTAATAGATACAAACGGAACTTGCCCGCCTCCGCGAGAATGCATTGAATTACAATTATGGATGAAAGCTTCACACGCTTGGTACACATCTCGGTTCGTTTCTTTCCACGCCAATGCCTCAAGCTCTTCTTCTGTAGAGCAGGTGGAATAACTTTTCAAACGGTTAATATTTTTCTGGAATGTTTTATCTATGTAAGGCGCAAGGTCATAGTCAAACATCGGATAACTTTGCCCACCATGCTGCATGTTCTGATTAGATTGAAAAATAATCGCTGCTAATGCCATGGCACTGCTAATATCATTCGGTTCACGCATAAAACCATGACCGGTATTAAATCCACCCTTTAATATCTCACCCAACGGAATCTGACAACAGGTGGTCGTACCCGTCACCATAAAGTCAAGATCATGAGGATAAATAAAATTGTCAACAATCGCCTTTGTTATTTCTTCACTGAGCATCATTTTTTTTGCATAAAACTTACTGACCTCAGATGAGATTTTTGACATTTGTCCCATCGGTGAAGAACCGTCCATATTTGCATTTTCTTGAATAAGATCATGATTGCGCGAAAAAACAATCTCATTTAACGAATGTAAAGGAAAATCGCAAATAGCTTCTTGTTTGTTTCTTGTACTCATTTTCCATGCTCTCCTGTCTATCGCTAGTTTTGGGTAAATAAAAAACCGTTCACTCTCGGGATGAACGGCGGTAAAAAACGATAGAAAGGCAGCATGAAATAAGCTTCTCCATCGTTTCACCTTCTCACACCCCGAAGAAACGAAACGTCAAGTTACGGCAGGTCTCCTGGCTTGTGCTTCTTCCTACTAAAGCCCTTCCCATATCACCGCAAAAGATGAGTGATACAGTGGATTGCTTATTCGTCCACACGAACAGTTGCGGGGGCAGCTCCAGATTCGAACTGGATTCCCTTTTCAGACAAATACTGTCACCATAACTCAAATCACTATATTTAGTATTATATGAACGGAAAACAAACTACATCTAGTATCCTACCATACTGAGTTTTTGATTTCAATAAAAATTTGGATGTGAGAGTAATTTATACCTAACTACAGATTGCACGGTTTCTTGTCAAATAGAAAAAACCTCCGAAATCTCGGAGGTCTAACTCACAAATTGAAAGATAAAATTTAAAAGAAATAAACCGGCTATTATATAAAGCGTCACTGAAACTCGTTTTGCTTTCCCTGTAGTTAATTTCAAAATCGCATAAAAAATAAAGCCAATGGCAATACCATCTGCAATACTGTATGTGAAAGGAATCATAATCATAATAAAAATTGCCGGAAAAGACTCCGTTAAATCATGAAGGTCTAAGTTACGAATATTTTGCACCATTAGACCACCAATGATAATTAGTACAGGTGCAATTGCATTGGAAGGAACCATATTCATGTACGGAATGAAAAAAGTTACTCCCAAAAATAAAAATCCGGTTGTAATCGCAGTTAAACCTGTCCGTCCACCTGCTGCAATAGCTGCAGTAGATTCAGCAGTCGATACAGTTGGGCTTGAACCAAAGATTCCAGACAACATTACTGAAATACCATTTGCCTGAAATGCCTTTTTAAATTTTTCAGGGTGATTTGCCAGTTTCATATGTCCGGAAATCAAGCCAATATTTTCAAAGATGACAACCATCGTTACAGAAAATACGGCAATTAGAAACGGAAAAGATGCCCAATGCTCTAAAGAAAATGATCCCAACACTTCACTATAACCTTCTAATGATAAAGAATCATTAGTCCCTGAAGGCAAAATACCAAATAAGAATGCGATGCCTGTTCCAATAAGGATTGTCCATAAAAAGTTCCCTTTTACATTGCGAATAAATAAAATTAACGCAATGATTAATGTTAAGATCGTAGCAATAACATTGGGATCACTCAAGTTTCCTAAAGAAATGATTGACAGGTCTCCACGTTCAACTAAATGACCTTTTTCCAGTCCAATAAGCATGAGGAAAAGACCGATTCCGATATTAATTGCTTCCTTCAATATTCCAGGAATTCCGTTACTAATAATCGTCGTTAAGGAAGTGAATGAAATCAGTGTAAAAATGAGTCCAGAGATGACTGTTACGCCGAGAGCTTCCTGCCAACTTAGCCCCATGGATTGGACAAGTGTATAGGTAAACATGGCATTAATCCCCATGCCCGGAACGACTAATATCGGTGCATTAGCCCAAATCCCCATCAGTAAACACCCGACAAATGAGGTCAGGATCGTACCCAACATTGCCCCTTCCAGTGGGATACCAGCCTCAGATAAAATGAGCGAATTCACAGCAATAATATAAACAATGGTAAAAAAACCGGTTAATCCTGCTGCTAATTCCTGCTTAACAGTCGTATCATGTTGTTTTAATTGAAACATTTTACTCCTTCTATTCAGTTTTCCCTCGCCCGACCCGCTCTCTTTCAAGAGCCACATATTTTATATTTTATTTTAAAAAAACAATTTGTCAATGGAATGGAATTTTATAATCAATGGAATCTTTGGTGTAATTTTACAACTGATCTTTCATTTACATTAAAAAATAAGGTCCAGACCTCTTTTAAGGAATACCATTTTTGAATTTGACTCATTCTCATGCAGTTAGTCTTATATTTTGAACACCCTACATATCTCTTGAATTTGTTTTCTTCTTTAAATGAGATTGAACAAATCATTTCATATCGATTATAAGGGGCATCGTTCTTAGTCAGCCATTGCTTTTCCTTACATATTCATTCCATTTCTTACAAAAAAGTAAGGTGTATCTTTTTTGATTTAAAAATACTGATTTGTACCTATACTTGAGGAGCTCTTCCCTTTCACCTGCTTTAGCGTTGCGACAATTAAAAAGCTGACAATTACTAATAACAGCCATGAGCTGATTTTTCCCAGGTGAACGAGACTCCAAGCATCTGTTTGGTCTGGATATTGCCAAGCGCCAAAGAACGTGGCAATATTCTCAGCAATCCAAATGAAAAATCCGATGAGTATAAAAGAAAGTGTGAGTGGCATACGGTAGCGGGTTCCGTTCACTTGAAACATAACCCATGACCGCCAAAAGACGATTAGGACAAGCCCGGACAGCCACCACCGAACATCAACCCAATAATGGTGGGTAAAAAAATTTAAATAAATCGCAGCAGCAAGAGGGACAACGACCGAAAACGGCGGCCACTTAATCAGTTCAACCTTCAATCTCCGCCACGCTTGACAAAGATAACTTGCTACACTGGCATACATGAATCCGCTATACAATGGTACGCCAAAAATTTTGACATAGCCCTCCTCTGGATAAGACCACGAGCCCATATGTACCTTGAAAATCTCCAGCGCAAGTCCAATCAAGTGGAACATGGTAATTACCTTTAGTTCATCCTTTGTTTCGAGTCCGGAATGTACCATCCACCATTGCATGAGGAGGCAGATAATCAGCAACCAGTCATACCGTGTTAAAAACGGTAAGGGCAGCATTTGGGTAATCGCTAAAGAGGAAAAAATGACAACAGGAAATATACAGGATAGGGCCTGTTCCCAACCAAAGCGAATTAATTGTTTTAGGGCTCTCATCAACGGTGCCTCCTTTGGCTTTTTCCGAACAATCGTAAGTCTATATTGAAAATGGTGTAAATAACTGTAAGTCTAGTGGCTAGTCAAATTCCTTTTTTCTGCTTAGGTTTTTCGTTGTCTAATCCTTCACTCATCTTGATTGTCTTCATCACTTCGGTATTCGAGAATATCCCCGGGCTGGCAATCTAAAGCCTTACAAATCGCCTCTAAAGTTGAAAACCGAATCGCCTTTGCTTTTCCATTTTTTAAAATAGAGAGATTTGCCATCGTTATTCCAACCCGCTCTGAAAGTTCTGTAACACTCATTTTCCTCTTCGCCAGCATCACATCAATATTTACAATAATCGCCATTGTTTTCACCCCTAGACCGTTAAATCATTTTCTGTTTTTATATCAATCGCTTCTTGTAAAAGTCTTTGGAGAACCGCTGCAAAGACAGTAATCACCATTGCAGCAAAAATAATGACCATATCAATGAGTATCAGACCCGGTGCATCATCTAATTCTGCTAAAAGATAAACGAAAGGCAAGACAACTACATACAAACCACTGATTGTCATGGCACAAAATTTAATATTCTTGAGCGATCTTACCGATAATTCAGAGAAAGCTTGATTCTTGTCAATATGACCTAAAAGTTTAAAAGCCTGATACAAAGCAATGAAAAACGGTATAACGGATACATATATGCCGGTAATAATAGGATATAGGATATGGTTGTAATCCGGATTTACCGGATGATTTGGTAACCAAGACAAGCCAAATATACACAAAGTAAGAACCGGAACTCCAATAAGAATAACCGCTATCTTTAAAAAGAGTGTTGATCCTCGATTCATTTAAAACACCTCACATATTTATGATCGAATTTGATTTTAGCATGATATTTATTGTTTTTCAATAAATATTTATTAATTTTCATTGTATTTTTATTGAAAATCACATTATCACCAAAAATAAAAAGCATTCCTTATGAAAAAATGAAAATCCGCATGTTTGTTGTTTTTTTTCATACAATTTTTTAGAGGTGATCAGAGTGCCAAGAGTACAATATACAAGCAGTGATGTAAATTTGGTGGCAAGGATGATGCGGGCGGAAGCAGAGGGGGAAGGTCGACTCGGGATGTTGATGGTTGGTAATGTTATTGTCAATCGGTTAAAAGCAAACTGTTTAGATTTCCGAGGTTTGCGAACAATCCGACAAGTAATTTTTCAAGTGCAGGGTGGAAATTATTCTTTTGAAGCCGTTCAAAAAGGAAATGTATTTTATAATCCGGCAAGAAGTGTAGAAAGGAGATTAGCCAAACTAACCTTAGACTATTGGCGAGAACATCCTTCCAAATATGCCCTTTGGTATTTTAATCCCTATGCCCCATGTCCACCTACGTGGTATAATCAGCCATTTACGGGACAATATAAACAACATTGTTATTACGAACCACAGGCAAATACTTGTGAAGGTGCATATATTTGGTAATTCATACGTTGTGATTTTATCATTCCGTAAAATCATTCCGACAATTTGCAGACAAAACGGTTACAAAAATAAAAGGAACTGTCCTCTAGGAGGGGTTCCTTGTTTTCTAAAAGTGTCATTAGATTAGTTTTATATTGTTGGTTTTCCTGGTTGTCTTGGGAATACAAAATAGGAAAGGGAAATAAGTAAATCAATGATTAAAACAAGCGACCAAATCCCCAGTACTTGAATAAGTGCCTTTGTCCGTTCATAGTCATTAATAAAATAGTAAATAATTCCAATTAAACTTGCCCCAATTAAGTACGAAAGAAGATGACGCCCCCAGCTTTTCAAATTCTGTTTGGCAAATTGTAATCCATATAATTTAACCGGTTTTGGTCCGGTTTTTGTGATATAGTACTGAAAATGCTCATCAGCCCAACGAATCATGCTTTTTCCAAATCCAACAGAAATACCAATATAGATAGCTGCGAGTGCATGAGCTTTTGTTGCCGGCGTCCCGCTATAAAGGTCGAAAGTTGCAGCAATTAACAAGATCAGGTCTACAACAGGTGTTAGTGCCAAAAAGATGAAACCCAGCTTCTCCTTCTTCAATAAATAACGGAAACTCAACCCAAGTAAAATAAAAACCCAAAAGCCGATTTCACAAGCAATTATTAACCAAATTATCCAATTCATTTCCATCACCTTTTTTACAAAATAAGAATAAAAATACAGGGGAAAAATTTTGAAATCGATTTTTCCCAAGCACTGGGCACGAGCATTTTTTAATACAGATGTGCTAAATAAATCATAACAAACATTTTTATTTAATACAAGTGTATTATTTAAATTTTTATGGTAAACTGATAGTATGCCAAAAATTGTTGATCATGATAATAGAAAAAAAGCAATTGCTGAAGCGACTTGGCAAGTTATTTTAGAGCAAGGAATGAAAGGGGCGACAGTACGAAATATTGCTAGGAAAGCGGGGCTATCATTAGGTGCTCTCAGACACTACTTCTCTACCCAAGAAGAATTGTTAATTTACGCAATGGATCTGGTGAAAGAGAGAGTGACTGAACGGGTTGAAAAAATTGCTTTAAAAAACTTGCCGCCAAAAGAAATGGTTTTACAGATGCTGTTGGAAATTGTTCCGACAAATGAAACGACAAGAGCTGAAATGGAGGTTTGGCTTGAATTTGTATTATACTTCCGCAATAAAGGAAACAGGGAAAGCCAAAATGATGGGATCTTGGAGGGAATTCAAAAGCTATTGGATTCATTGGATCGGGCGCGGTTTCTAAAAAATGAGATTGATAAAGATTTGGAAACGGAGAGATTGTGTGCATTAATTGACGGATTGGCTATTCACGCCATCTTGAACCCGGAAAGATTGACAAAAGAGCGGATTATCTCGATATTGGCTCATCATATCGACGAAATTTGTCATTTTCCCTTTTGAAAGGAAAAAGAAGATTACCTTTAGGACGGTTCTTACTATGCCGACTAAGTGAAAATGAACGGGGAAATTTGTGTCAAAAAGCAATTTGAACAAATTTCCAAACTCCATTTTAAAAATTAAAGGAGTGTTTTCGTCATGATATTGTTTGTTTGTTCTTCATCACCATATAAAAAGAATGTGCACCGGATTGTACAAACTCCATTTTTTCAAAGAACCAATTTCATTCTAATTTTTTCCCATACGCCTAGCCAAATTTTCTTTTTATTATTTTCCAACGCAATTTCAAAAGCTTTATTGAGTAGAACTTTACCAAGGCCAAACTTTTGGAATTTCTCCTTTACATAAATCCGCTCCACTTTAAGCAAGTCACCGCCCATTTCTTCTGACTGAGCATCCCCCATATTCACTTTCAAATATCCCGCCAATTTATTAGTGAAATAAACAAAAAAGAATTGTGAGAAAGGGTTATTTAGTTCCTTTTCTAATTGTTTTAAGTTAAACTCCCTTTCCAAGTAGGCTCCGATATTCTCCGGTTTATTTTGCTCCCTGAATGTTTCACATTAAATGTTTCATATCTAATTCCTTGAAGTTTCTGAACATCATCCGGTGTACACTTTTTTATCTTTATTGAATTGTGAATCCGCTCCTTATTCCATTAATAATTACGTTTATTCCCATTTTCTACATAATCCCAGTCTTTTTCTACATTTTTTCTTACTCTTTGAAGAAGGTGTAAAATGGTTTCCGCTTCTGCTTCAAAAAATCCGCTTAATGCCACACAATTGGAATAATCATTTTCTCGTTTGATAAAAGGATACACCTTTTTTCCTTTTCAGTTGGAAATATACTTTATTTTTTTGTTATGCGCATCTTCTTTCTTTTCAATGAAACCATTCATTTTCAGTTTTTTTATAGCAGGAGCTACTGTTGTTCGATCAACTTTTATCATTTCAGCTAACTTCTCTTGAATAATTCCCAGGTTTTCGTATATTCGCGCACCAAATACAAATACTGACCCTTTGTAAGGTCAAATTCCTTAAATTCAATATTACTGATCGAACCTAAGGCTCTCGCTATCATGCCAATTTCACGTAAAATTTCTTTCATCATAAACACCCTCGTATTTTTGTTGCAAATGCAACAAAAAAATCAACTGATATTCAGGTCGATTATCGTGAAATAATTTTACTATGAAATAGGGATTTTCATTTTAACTCTTGGTACAATTCAATCCGACCTTTGTACTTCACCTATTGACACACCTTTTAGTAGGACTTTCGATAAACGTGAGGCTAAGGTTGGAAGGTGGGAAGTTATCATTGCATGTATAATGATTGGTTGTAATGCACTTTTAGGGAAGCAGCGGTCGGAAGTTTTGGGATTAGTAACATCCTTTATAACGAGTATAGGAATTGATCTCTGGCTTTTTTTATTGGACAATTTGGGGTATTCGCACTTTTGTGGGGTGGTATAACTTAGATAGTTTATTAGAAGGGGGCTTGACATGGGGCCTCGGCGGGCATGGTTCTCCTGCCGAGAAGCCAGATGTCACAACATCGACACCGCCAAACAAGGCTACCATACCCGCTACTCCATATAAAGCTCCCAAAACCTATAAACCCATTGTTAAGTGCTATGAACCACAATTTTGTTACACCGGGACAATGGTACATCAAAATGGCTTGTTTTGGCGTTGGTCTTGTCATTATCGGCTTAGGGACTGCAATCTATTGACAGACAAATTTCGCACCGATTCCAATTGACCGATTAACATTAATCATCCAAGAATTAACAAGAACAGATTTATTTCAAGAACGTTCATTTACCTTGTGTTCTTAATCTTGGCAATCATCTTCAATGGCCCTATTGGTGTTATTAACCGTTTGTTTGGGAGGGTTCATCCTTAATTTCTTTATGCCAATCACGAAAAATGTAATGAATCTCATATTCGTAAGTCTAGTGCACAGGTTAATTATACAAAAAATAAAAATTATTCATAATAGTTCATTATTATTTTTCTGTAAGCAACTGAAAAAACATGGAGTTGTCCCAAAACAAAAGAACGGGATACCTAAGCTCCAAATCTGCCAGAAACTTACTTATTGTTAGAAAATTAGTCTCTAGTTTTTTATTAATCTCAACTTTTGTTGTACTTCCAAGTTCTTTTCTTTCTCAATTATTGTATATCTCTTTCCACCCATGTTGTATATTCTTTATAGTTTATTTTGTTTGGGTTTTGATTGACTGACTCCTTCAATTTCGATTTTACCCGCCTTGAAAAACCAATAATTATACCTAAAAATTTATAAAAAATAGTAAAATACTATTTTCTTTTATAATTATTATATGTTATTATATTTATAAGATTATAATTTTTTAGTACAGGAGGGAGTAATAATGAAAAAATTATCACTATTTATCTTTTCATCAATTTTTGCTCTCATTATATTGGGAACAAGTGTGGAAGCCGCAGAAATAAACGTAGACAAAATGACACCTACAGAAGCTCCTAACATCTTTTATGATAAAGAAATCGGAGGTTATTATGATGTAAATTCAGGTGGTTACATTGAAGTGTTTGAAGTCAAAGGTGGAGAAGTTATTGGAAAAGTTGATATGGAAGATTACGTTAAAAGACAAGCGTCAATACCCAACCTCAAAAAGGTAGATAGTACCTTCCAAGAGAATAAAGTTGAGAAAAGTCCTATTGTAATTGCCGCTCCAACTGTTTGGTACCGTTATACAGAATCTAGCAATCATAACGGAATACAATATGGCTCCCGGGCTAGTATTATACAAAAAAATCCAGGGCCTGGTAATGATACATTTACTATATCTTATAGTTATACACAAGGCCATTCATTTAGTGTTTCACTAAACACTCCTGAAAAATCAGCTATTAAAGGTAGCGTTGGATATACATGGCAAGATTCTGCAAGTATAACTGGCAGTCATTCAATGACTATCCCAGCTGGTTACCAAGGTTATTGGAGATTTGATCCAAGAGTACGTATTTCAAATGGGATAGTTAGACAATATACTCATGGAGTAAATACAGGTTCAAAAAATGTAAAAGTCATTTATCCTGTGAAAGTAGGTAAATTTTTGGATGGCGAATTAGTAGCTGTTAAAATCCCGCTTTAAATTTATTTAATGAGGAAATTTTTAATCGAGTAGGTGACTAGCCATTGGTTGGCTAGTCGACCTCTCACAGCACCCTGCGTACGGGACCCGTACAGGGCGGTTTAACCTTTTAAGTATCTAGTTGATACAATCTAGCTCTTTCAGTTCCATGTTTACATCCCTGCAAGCTCTTATGTACTTCTTCAGTTTCCAACTTATGCATCCATAAGCAGCCATCTTTTGGTTGATACCACAATGTTTCCTGTTTTAGTTGGCGATATCCACTCCCCCTTATTTTTCCAAGATTTAAGGTTGTTCGATTCTTCGTTTCCTGTATAGGGAACTACTATATCCTCTGCTGATATCTCATGATAAATCTTTTTCAACCGAACAGTTACTCGTCCATGAGACCTCCCCGGGTAAGAGTGATAACCTTATTCACATGTAACTGCATTTACTGTATGGGGGGCGTACAGTATCGGACTTTATCTTGTATTGCAGATTCGTCCGTCACAATTAGCCTTATATGTAGTTTTTGTTGGTCAGTTCGAGAATTTGCGTCCAGCTTCCTTCAGATTCCACATTGCAATGAACAACCCTTGCCATTCGCTAACAATTCCTACTGCCAAGCCTGAAATGGACTTTCACCACCAAGTTATCAGTCATGCCAGCTCACAACTTCAATCAGTGGGATTTCTTCATCCCACTGATTATAAAAGAACACCTGGTAAATTACACCACACTTTTGTGGCAACGCTTATAAGATTTCGAACCATTAATTGACGGATTGGCTATTCACGCCATCTTGAACCCGGAAAGATTGACAAAAGAGCGAATTATCTCGATATTGGAACATCATATCGACGAAATTTGTCATTTTTAATTATGTTCATAGGAAAACGGGCAATAGAATTGGAATTCAATTCAACGTCGAGAGATTCCCATATGCCACCATATGCCACATCGCTTTAATTAACGGCAAGACAATGAGTGGCAATGGGTTTTCCGTGTTCATTTGCAACAATTACGGGATGATTTTGGCTAGATGATAATTTCTTATCCTGTAAGACTTTAATTAATTAAAAAAATCCTTAATTCTCTTTTTACCGCCTTCCAAATCATTATTAATTAAACCAATTATTAAAAATAAGACCGCTAATATCACCGAGATTACACTCCATATTAAAAGTGGTTGTGTATGAGGAGTCAAGACATCATCTCCAACAGCGTTCATAACTAGAGAAATCAAACCGGAAGTAATATATCGTGCGGAATATAATATTGCGGCTGAAATGAAAAATCCGGCTGAAATAATAAAGTATTTCATTAAATCCCCTCCTTCCAAAGTTATACATATTATACCAAACATCAGAAATATTAAAATACCCTTTTCTTTCCCAATTATTTTATATCTTTACATTTCTACCATTTTCAATTTTCGGTACATTTAAGAGGGTCAAAAACACCCTTTTCATTCGCGGTGTCCCTCTTCTATGGTTTGATTCATTTTCAAGTATAATGATTAAAAAGTTTTATGGTTCGGGGAATATATTGGCTAAATCAATATATAAATTTTCCAGGACGTGAACATGGACCGAGTCCTCTTTTGTATAGACATTTTCTAATTCTAAAACGCCTTCTTTTAATAGATAGACTTCGACCAGTTGGTTGGCCGGATCTACAATCCAATATTCTTTCACACCCGCTTTTGAATAGGCCCATCTTTTGACCATATGATCAATTTTTGCTGAAGACGGGGAAAGAATTTCAAGTGCAAAATCGGGGGCACCAACAATTCCGTGCTTTTTTATTTTATCCGGGTCACATACAATAACCATATCAGGTATGACCCAATTCTTTACTTTTTCACTATCCCACCCTTTTTTGTCTTCAAATAAGTATACATCAACATCTCCTGCAAAAACTTTACAACACTTTCCTCGAAGGTAAGAACCAAATTCAATTGAAAGTTGCATCAATACTTCTTGATGTTTTGGTGAAACAGATGGGTCCATACTGATAATTACCCCATCTAAAACTTCACATCTTTTTCCTTCCGCCCATGTTGCATATTCTTTATAGGTTAATTTTTCTGGACTTTGATTAATTGCATCCATCAACTTTAACCCCCTTGGAAATCCATTATATTCTTTTATTATATTGTCCCATAACAGTTGAATATTGCTTTATGGAAAGTGGTCTGTTTGATGAGGCAACTAACTAGAAATAAGTATCAAAACTCTTTTACGGTCTCCAAGTTTTGCATAAAAATGTTCGATCATTTTTAGTTTGACATACTACCTCAAACTGTATATACTGTACATATACAGTAATAACGAAAGAAGTGATCTCTTTTGTGAATATTATTATTTCAAATTCCGCAAACGAACCCATCTATCTTCAAATTATCAACCAAATCAAAAGTCAAATTCTTACCGGCGACCTAAAAGAAGGCCAGGCTTTACCATCCATCAGGAGCTTGGCGAAAGAACTGGAAATCAGTGTGATTACGACAAAACGCGCTTATGACGAATTAGAGAAAGATGGATTTATAGTGACTGTTGCAGGGAAAGGTTCTTATGTCGCACCAGTTAACGCAAATATTTTAAAAGAAAACAAAATGAAAATGATCGAACAAAAACTGAGTGAAACAATCACAGAAGCAAAGTTAATCGGGATGTCGCTGGAAGAATTGAAAAAAATTTTAGAACTTTTATACGAGGGGTGAACAACTTGAATAAGATTCTGGAAATAAACAATGTCTCCAAACATTACAAGGATTTTTCATTAAAAAATATAAATATCTCTTTAGATCGTGGCTTTGTCATGGGTTTTATCGGTCCGAACGGTGCAGGAAAAAGCACAACCATTAGATTAATCATGAACTTAATTAAAAAAGATAGCGGCGAAATTAAAATTTTTGGGTTCGATCATATAAAAGATGAACTACAAATTAAAGAAAAAATCGGGTTTGTTTATGACGAAAATCATTTTTACGAAGAGTTAACCGTTAAAGAAATGAAAAATATCATTCGTCCATTTTATAAAAATTGGGATGAAAATGCGTTTTTAACATATGCGAAAAAGTTTAGTTTACCGTTAAATAAGCAAATTAAACAATTATCAAAAGGAATGAAGATGAAGTTTTCACTGGCCATCGCCTTGTCCCATCACGCAGAACTGCTGATTATGGATGAACCTACATCCGGCCTCGATCCTCTGATCCGAAGTGAATTATTGCACATTTTACGCTCTTTAATGGAAGATGAAAACAAAGCGATATTTTTCTCTACACACATTACATCCGATCTGGAAAAAATCGCCGACTATATCACCATTATAAATAATGGCGAAATAATCTTAAGCAAACCAATGGATGAATTGTTGGAACAGTATGTGATTGTCAAAGGGAGTAAAGAATTTCTCGAAACTGCGACAAACCTTTCCTTTATCGGAGTCGAACAAAATAAATTTGGCTTTAAAGCGCTATATAACGACAAAAAAGAACTACTGGACCGATTTGGTAATCAGGTGATGATTGAAAAACCAACATTAGAAGATATTTTATTATTTTCCACGAAAGGGAGTGGACAAAATGTTCCATCTTATTAAAAAGGATTTTCTTGTTCAAAAAAAATCTGTTTTCCTTTCCATTGTCTTTATTCTGTTTTTTTCACTTTTCTTTTCCAAAATAGGTGCACCCGGATTTTTAATCGGGGTGCTTGGTGTAACCTATTTGTTGGCTTTAGGTTCAAGTGCCATAGATGATAAAAATAATAGCGACAAAATGTTAATTAGCTTACCGATTAAAAGAAATACAATTGTATTGGCTAAATATTTATCTGTAATTGTAATTGCAGCCTTTGCCATCTTGATAAATTTACTCATCTATCTAGTCGTTGATATATTAAAGTTACCGCTGCAACCTATTCCTTTTTCACTTACCGGAATGGCAGGTTCAATTATCGTTTCTGTTTTATATTGTTCCATTTCATTTCCGGTAATTTTTAAATATGGTTTTTTGAAATCGAGAATGATTAATTCACTGCTATTCTTTCTCCTAATTTTCGGCGGTTCAGCATGGATTTCTTATATGACCGAAAATAATCCAAAGTCTCTATTTATCCTATCAAGTTTATCGAATATAGAAACCATATTTGTAATTCTTTTACCAACTATATTCATTTTCGTACTATCCTATTTATTATCACTAACCTTCTATAAAAACAGAGAATTTTAGTATCAGAATTAGTTGTTCAAAAAAGGTGCATTTCCTCATCTTAAATGGACGAAATGCACCATCCGTTTTTAAAATGGGTTCAAGGTTTTCTCATCATAAAAGACATTTCTTGACGCAAATTCTTTCGGTGCTGAATAATCCTTCTAACCCTTTCAAATGTTTCTTTTTCCAATCCGGGTGTATATGGTTCTTCCAGTTTTAGTTTATCCGAATAAATCCAATCATATAATTTTGCCTTTGGTTGCCTGTTCCCAATATATTCGATAATTGCCGCCACCTTGGTTAATTTCTCTAATTCTTCCTTATTTAATTTTTCTATCTCTTCTTCAGTGAATATTAGTTCCTCGAAATACTTTTCGTAATTACTTGAATAAAAGTCAATAGCAAATTGGTTAGGGCAAGGTTGAAGTCTTCTGCATGAATTATATTGAAAATTCTCTCCAATGCTTATTCAAATCCTTTCCAACATAATTGAGAAACATTTTTGCCGATCACCTAAAAACTTCCTTCCATCAAAAATTTGAATAACTTCTTCTAAAGTTTCAATTTGAAGATACCGGATAAGAATTTCAGCATCGCAAAATCTTAATATGGTTCCGGTCTAGCCGATAATATTTTCATTGCAAGCATCTGTTCAGCGGAAGGAATGATTTGTATGACACATCATATGGTACTTAAAGCTTAAACTACTTTTTGGTTTTTTAACATAATGATAAATGATTAACTATTGATAATAAAGAAAGCCACTGTTAATAATTTGAAAGGATATTCTATGGCAAAATTATGCCTGATTTAAAATTACAGTTTAATGTGAAAAATAGTTTAATTTTCCATTTATTGTTAAAATATATGTTTAAGTGCTATATTTTACAGGAATGATAAAAGAAAAAAATTCAGGAGGGCCTATGCTTACATTTGAAGAAAAACTTGCGATTATTGAATCGTTCCCGGAACTTACAAGGAAGGATGTTTCGCTAAAACGAGTGAATTTCCATTATGAGGAGAGTGTCCAAGAAAAAAAGACAGTCGTTTATCATTTGCATCCGAACGGCAATGGTTTTGTTTATGCAGGACTTTTCCCTCATGATTATCCAATGGATGACAAGGGAATGGTTAATATTCGGGACTTTACCGAAGAAGAACTGCGCAATATCATTCGCTTATCGATACAATCGCTATCGGCAAAACCGTTTAATGAAGAAATATGGAAAGATGAGCACGGTAATACGTTGACACTCCAGTATGACGCAGAACTGGACCTTTGGAATACCTTTGCCGGTGAACTGTTGGACGGTACATTCCCAACCTATAATGGCGCTACAAACTATTTGGAGCAGGAAGGGTTTAAAAAGGGGAAGTGATTGATGGGAGTTGGTAAACTGTTTTCATTTTTAACCTTATCATATTAGAAAACGTTCAGCCACCTAATACCAAGAAACTTTATCGTTGAAAGCTCGGTCAAAATTAGCAACGAGATTGGGCCTCGTCGCCAAAATTGAGCATTCCCCGCCCCAAAATGGCGACGAGAAGGCGTTTCGTCGTCAAAATTGAGCGCTTTTCACCTCAAAATGGTGACGAGATTGGGGTTCGTCGCCAAAATTGAGTGTTTCTCGCCCCAAAATGGCGACGAGAATGGGGTTCGTCGTCAAAAAATGAAGTTTTCCGACAAAAAATGGTGACGAGAAAGGGCCCCGTCGCCAAAAATAGGCGTTTCCCACCTCAAAATGGTGACGAGAACAAGGCTCGTCGCCAAAAAATGAAGTTTCCCGACCAAAAACGGCGACGAGAATGCCTTTCGTCGTCAAAATTGAGCGCTTTTCACCTCAAAATGGTGACGGGATTGGGGTTCGTCGTCAAAATTGAGTGTTTTCCGCCTCAAATTGGCGACGAGAATACGTTTCGTCGTCGAAATTGGGCGTTTCCTGCCTCAAAACGGCGACGAGAACGCGTTTCGTCGTCAAAATTGAGCGCTTTTTACCTCAAAATGGCGACGAGAATACGTTTCGTCGTCAAAATTGGGCGTTTTTTACCTAAAAATGGCGACGAGAATGCCTTTCGTCGTCAAAATTGGGCGTTTTTTACCTAAAAATGGTGACGAGAACAGGCCTCGTCGCCAAAAAATGAAGTTTCCCGACCAAAAACGGTGACGAGAACGAGGCTCGTCGCCAAAATAGTGCTTTTTTCACCTCAAAATGGTGACGAGAACACGTTTCGTCGTCAAAATTGAGCGTTTTTCACCTCAAATTGGCGACGAGAATACGTTTCGTCGTCAAAATTGAGTGTTTTTCACCTCAAAATGGTGACGAGAACTGGCCTCGTCTCCAAAATTGGGCATTCCCCGCCCCAAAATGGCGACGAGACAAAGAGTGGAAGTCACCCCCCTCCTTCTCAAATCCGTAAAATAAACAAGATTCATTTCTCCCTTTTTATCATTTCTGTAAAGATAAAATTTGCATGATTGTTTTCATGACCGCGTCTTCTTCGTTGGAACGGGTAATAAAATTTGCAGCTTCTTTTAATTCCGGAACAGCATTTCGAACAGCAAAGCTATAGACGGCCCGCTCCATAAGCTCGATATCATTGTAACCATCGCCAAATGCCATTGTTTCTTCCGGAGTTACATTCAATAGCTGCTGTAAATATGCAACGGTTGTACCCTTATGAACATTCGCATTGGCTATGTCAATCCAAGCTGATTCTGATGCGACAATATAAGCTGACTCAAAAAGGCAAGATAATTTTTCCCTAGTTTCAAAACATCTATGCGCCGGATCATGAACAGTAATCTTAACAAAGTCCTCAGTCACCTCATTGAAATCAGACACTTGCCTTACTTGGGCATAGGATCTTCTCACAATAGCCGCTTCTTCTTGAGGTATATTATCTTTTATGACCGCACCGTTTCTTGTACATGCAATTATCGTATGTTCCAAACTTATTTTCTCAAGCAAACGAATCATTTCAAGTCCTAATTTATTACTAAGCAACGATTCATATACGAATTTCCCATTATGCTTAATCCGAGTTGCACTGTCACCCAAAATCCAATAACCCTTTGCATCATCACCAAATAACTCTTCTACACGCTCGCATTGTTTGCCGGTAACCGGAGCAAAAACGACTCCTTTCTCCTCCATGATTATTTTGACATCTTTATATAATTCCCTGTTAAAGTCACCGCTATTGTTCAAGAATGTTCCGTCCATATCCGTTAGCACTAATTTAATCATATCAGTACCTCTTCCGTGACAAATTTTAAATAACCCTCAAAGCAGCATAAAAAGTTAATGATTGAACATCATGAAGGAAATCTTCTACTGTATGTTGACAACCCTCTTCTTCTACTTACTTTATATTTTTAAAAACTAAATTCATTAACCAGAGCAACCACTTTTTCAGTGCTTCATAACCATCTCGCAATCAATGACTAGATTGCCGTTGAACTTTTATTCTTGTTATTTATTAATAGTTTCTTTTTCAGTACCAGATTCAATTTTTCGGAACTGAGAACCATTGCTATCACAAATATAACCGTACAAATCGGGAAAAGTGCGACTGTTGTATGTGATGCAATGAACCCAAAAAGTGGTGGCATAAATGTACTGCCGGTATAAGCAACCGCCATTTGATAACCCATAATGGCCTGTGAATGCTTTTCCCCAAAACGTGCCGGTGTTTCATGCAACATACAGGGAAAAATTGGAGCTAGTCCCAATCCCACAACAATAAAACCTGCAACCGAGAAGAAGGATGGCAATGGTAAGACGAGAAGAATGGCACCGGTTAATGCGATGATTTGCCCCATCCGGATAAGCACCTGGTTCGACATTTTAAAGGTGACAAAGCCCGTCATTAATCTACCAATCGTGATTCCTGCATAATAAAAGGAAACCCACTCGGCAGCAGTTGCCGCTGTTAACCCTTTCACATTTACCAAGAAACTGCTTCCCCACAGACCCACTGTCGCTTCAACCGCACAATAAAAAAAGAAGGATGCCAAGGCTAATTTAACACCATTCATTTGTAAAGGTCTTACCTTCTCAGCGTTTTCCTTAAAAGAAATTCCCTTTGGCTCTTCCGGCTCTTTATTTATAGTAATATGGCTATTTACTTTGTTCCATAAAGGCAAGGTGAACAAAAGGATGACGACTAATATGAATTGAAGTCCTGATATAGTGAGATACCCTTTACCCCAATTTTGATTTGAAATATATTGGGCCATGATAACAGGACCAAGTGTTGCACCGACTCCCCAAAAACAATGCAACCAACTCATATGATGGGCTTTATAATGGGTCGCTACATAATCATTTAATCCCGAATCAACAGCACCCGCTCCCATACCAAGTGGGATGGCACAAAGAAAAAGCCAAATAATGGATGGAGCAAAGTAAAAGCCGAGTAACGCACAAGCAGTCATTAATACGCTGACAAATGTGACTTTGCCTGTGCCAAATCGTTTCAACACCTTTCCGCTAACTAAACTGGAGAGAATCGTACCCCCTGCAATCGTCATAAACAGGTATCCGGCCGTCTCAATTGGTGCGCCAAAATCCGATTGCATTACCGGCCATGCTGCTCCCAACAAGGAATCAGGTAAGCCCAGGCTGATAAAAGCCAAATAAATAATGATTAAAAGAAATGTTGTCATCATGTAACCCTCGCTTATGCATTTTTTCACCTTTTCCCAATTTCGTTTATTTCCTGCTTAAAATCTACCAAAAGAGATACACTTATTAAATGACATTAAAAAGTATTGAGAAAACATATACACTATTTGTTCATCATAAGATCAAGGCAAAGCTTTTGTAATCCATACAAGTAATCTTGTTTCCAATCACTGATTGTTAGCTCGGGAAGATGTTCAGAAGGGATATATTTTGCGCTATCAATGGCAATTTTGTCTATACCCTCTTTTTCAACTTCATCTCTGCAAAAAATAATCGTATGTGGATTCATAATTGCGGTAAATGTGGCTACTAACCTACTAATAGCATCAATCTGATTACTTTCAAAATTAGTAAACTGACTAGAGTTACTTCCATCTTTTAACGCCTGACTAAAATTCCGTTCATCATACTGAGGGACAAATGAAATTTCTCCTGCAAAAAAAGTACTTCCCCGCACCACATCACCATTAATCATCAATCCTGCACCCGGTCCATTTTGCCCGGAATACAAATAGACAAGAGATTGATTCTCCTCAATTCGATTATTATAGCTAAACCCTAGTACAGCAGCATTCATATCGTTCTCAACAACGACAGGTATCGAAAAAGAATCTTCAATATACCCTTTTAGATCAAGATTTTGAAACTGCTCATATCCCGGTATATAAAAAATTCGACCATTTTCAACCGAACCCGGAACCCCGATGGCAATTGAACTTATTTTTGACGAATTAGCCTTTATTACTTTTTCAATGAACTTAGTTAATATGTATATCCCATTATCGATTAATACACTTGATGCCTTTCCTTGTTTCTTTATTTCTCCCGCACAATTAAAAATAGTATAGATTGTCTCGGTCCTTTCTAAGAAAATAGCCAGTCCCAGCATGTAATCAGGATTATACCGATATCTTTTTGCTCTTCTCCCGCCACTGGATTTATCTAAACCAACTGAAATAACTTCTCCATTTTTCTCCATCCGGGTCAAAAATTTGCTTATAGTCGGGAAACTAATTTGTAAATGTTCGCTAAGCTCGACCTTTGTTGCACTCCCAAGTTCTAAAAGAGATTTTCGAATAGCGGGAAGAATAACCGTGCTTAACGATTTTGGAGTAACTTTCACAACTGTCACCACCTTACGTCCATTTATTAAATGTATTTAAAAAGTCTCCAGCAAAAAACTTATTAAACATCTTTAATAAGTATGTTCATAATATAGCATATAAGAAATACCTTTTCAATAATCCAGCCGAATTTCAGCAGGCTTTCTATACATTAACATGCAAAAAGGAAATGAATCTCAGACTGAATCATTTCCTTCAACTCGGTTTTTTATTTTTTCATATAATATGCAAGTAGGACCATCATCAAAGCCAGTGCTACAACAAATGGAATCCAACTGAAAACCCATAATTTCATAATCAGTAAAAGAATAAAGGCACCAATCGCTAAAATCCAAAGCGCTGCCGTCATGATGCCAAACGTTTGCGCATTACCGGATGTTTCAAAGTTTCTTGCCCATTCATTTTGTTTTTCGGCTTCTTTTAATACCCATGCCTTCCGATGTTCGGGTTCCGTAATCATTAAAAATGTGATCACACCGAGACTTGGTAAAGCAAAAGGAATTAAAACCGCTAAAGCACCTTCTAATGATTTTGCTTCACCGAATATTGACATTGGGCCGATTGGTACAAGAAAGATGCCAAATAAGAACACAAAGACTGCAACAGCATAAATTGCTGCACGTAATGGACGCATCGGGTTACGAGTTGCTGTTTCTTGTGTTAAGCCCATATAGACAAACCCTGCTAAAGGAACAGCTAAAAACAACATCATAACACCTGTTACAGCATTAACTTTGCCTAAAAAAAGATAACTAAAGCAGGAAATAATGATTGCAAATACAGTAAGGACGCCCAGAATGGTATAAATGGCGGCACGTGTCTTTGTAACAAAATTCCGCAATGACATGTATCGCATTTCAAACACCTCTTTCTTTTTCTCTAAACTCATTTCATCAGCAATTTTGTTAATATCTGCAAATTCTATTTGTATTTGTCTTAATGCGTCTGCACGTTTGATTCCGTTCGCTTCTAAACTCTTCAAACGATCTTGAAGATTTGTTAATAACTCCTCTTTAAAATCAATCAGTTCCGGTGACTCTTCATATTTTTCAAATGCTTGATCAATAAATTCTTTTAGTTCCATAATTTATTCCTCCATAAATAATCGTTCCAAGATCTTCTTGGTAAACTCATAATCCTCGAGTTTTTGCCGGTATAGTTCCCTCCCCCGCTCGGTGATATGATAATACTTTCTGCGGCCGCCTTGTGTTTCATCACCCCAATAGGATTTGATGTAACCCTCTTTCTCAAGACGTTTGTAACTGGAATAAAGTGTTGTTTCTTTTAATTCGTACAAATGATTGGTTTTCTGCAACACACGATTATAAATTTCAAACCCGTAGCGGTCACGATCCAATAGACTCGCTAACACAATTGTATCCGTGTGTCCGCGCAGCATATCACTTGATATTTGTCCTCCCATACTCTCACCATCTTTTCGCTTATCAAAGTACTACGGCTGTCGTAGGTTTTTTGCTTTTTTTAGGCGAGGTATTCTTTCCTCACCTTTTTAATTATTGTAAGCCATAGTACTACGACTGTCAAGTATAATCAATAATCGTTTTTCATTCATATTCCATTTTCGTTATTTGATTAATCCTTCATCATTCATGGACAGGTAATGGATCCTTTTTAATAGATTATTGTTTTTGTCATATACATTTATGTTAAGTTATATTTCTGTTAAAGTGAGCTTACAGAAATGAATTTGAAATTTTTAAGGAGGGTATTTATGTATTGGGAAACTTTGCCAAATTGGTTCTGGGTATTATATTACTTATTTCTCTTATCAACATTAGGAACGGCGATATACAGCATAGTGAAAAAGAAAGGAAAGATTTTGCCCTTTCTAACCATTGTGTTCACTGTGACCATTCCAATAGTTGCCTTCATTAACAGTCTTGGAAGAGCAGAAGAAATGAATGAATTTGAACATTTAGTAAGTCAATTGCAAAAAGGTGCTAGTTGGGCTATTTTTTCAATTATAGGGTATCTGTTCCTGTTCATATGGTGGTTTTTCTTTCTGTTCAAAAGTAAACATAAAAACTAAGTTATCGGATTATTTCCGCATAAAATAGGAATAAAAATGAAAAAATACCCTATAAGCTTTATAGTATTTGGCGGGTTATTCAGCCAACTTTTTTATCTAAAATAAATCCTTTATTAAAATTTTTTGGATCAATTCTCGAAAAATCTAAACGAACCACCGGAAATCATAAAGAACATTTTATAAGGGAATGAAAAGAACAATGGAATTTGTCATTGATGTATACCTGATTTTCCTTATCTTATTTTTTTCCATCAAGAAAAAATTTCATATGATTGTCAATATTTTCAACTATTTTGTACTTGCCTTCCTCCTATCAAGCTATTTTTCGATTATTGGTGTTAACTTGGGTGCTTTTAAAATTGAAGGCGACATGAAGTTAGAAATCTTATTCAGGCTCTATGAACTGATATTTGAACCACTTATTTGCATTGGCTACCTAAACCTCTTTTGCAGTGTAAAATCAAAACTAAAAAAAATTGTCTTAAGCGTTTTTGTGTTTTTCATATTTTGGGCAGCAGAATTTCTATTTGTTCAATTAGGAGTCATCACCTTTATTAACTGGAATTATCAAAAAACCTTGATTTCACTCTTTGGAATCCTATTGACAACTTATTTCTGCCAGCAATGGTTTCGTTCCATTTTAAAGAAAGAGGGGATCCAGACCTGATGAAACTTCCTAACTCCTTTGATATCAATGAATGGTTTGTTCTAATTTGTATGTTCATCACCTTTTCCGTGCTCCATTTACTACCAAAAAGATTCCCTCTTAGCGTCACAATCCTTATTATGCTTTTTTCCTCGACAATCGCGCGGTTTGCGGATCATATTTTATCGACGCCAAGGATAGACTTATACGATATTATGAATTCGCCATACTATGACCTTTTCGATATTTTCACATATGTATTAGTTGCCCCCACCGGTTATTTTTTTGTATATTTTTATGACCGGCTTCGTATAAAAGGATATTGGATTGCTGTTTATATTGTCATATGGTCTACTTTTGGAACTGCCTTTGAATGGCTATCATCCTATTTCAAAGTGTTTATTTATAAAGGATGGAAGCCAACCTATTCATTTACATTCTATTTATTCATTCAATCCCTCACATTGCTGTTTTTTAAATATGTAACATTTATCCATCAAAATACTCCAAAAAATAACTGAAACTCTCATACTTCACGAATGATCTCGGTTTTTTTATAAATCCCGATGAGATGGCAGTAGCTATTGAGGTTCAAAGATACTACTATATTCTCAACCGTGCAATACCCTTTTTTTATAAAGAAAACTCGACGATTGCCGAGTTTTCTTTATTTATCCTCTGTGCTTCCTTCCTGCAGAAATTCCTCTGACAGCCTCTCCTGTTCATCCACTTGATTTTCCCGCTTCAATTAGCACATGGTTCTTGACTAATAATAGCGATAAACACATAATAAATGCTCCTGTTCCAATCAGTAGCCATTCAATTTTTACCATGTCGGCAAGCGGACCGAATATCAGCATTCCAATTGGCATCATGGAGGTTGAAATCATCCCCATTACCCCGAAAACTCTTCCTAAATAATCTTCTTCAATTTTCTCCTGTAATAATACGGTAGCCGGTGTATTTAAAATGGGCATGGCCACACCAAATACACCCATAAAAAATAAATAAATCCAAAAGTTCGGAACACTTCCTAATGCGAATGTACAAACGCCCATGATCACTGTAGCAAATCCCATTGTCTTTACTTTATTTGAAAAGCCTCCCCACGCAGCAATGATTGCCCCACCCGCCATCATACCAATGGAAAAAACAATTTCGATGGCAGTTAGCCGCCACACATCATCACCAAAACTGCGTGCAACCTGTAGTGGCGTTAAAAAGGAAGCCGGCGCCATTAATACCATGAAGAGAGCAAAGAACAAGAAGAACTTCTTGAGAAAGTCATGACTATTCACATATTGCAAACCTAATTTAAAATCACTTAAGTAGCTTGTTGTTTGTTTGTCCTTGGCCTTTTCATGTAAAGGAATTTTTAAAAAGATAAGTAGTGTTCCAATCGCAATGGCTGCTGTTACGACATCAATAAAGAAGATAATTTCCATCGTTGCCATTCCTAATAGAGCAGCACTAACCAATGGTGAAACAAACATAATAATAGCCTGAATACTTCCATTGATTCCGTTCACTTTTGTCAATTTATTTTTTGGAACAATCTGCGGCAAAATCGCACCGACTGCCGGGGTTTGTATGCCGGTCCCAAAAGCGCGAATTGCTGCCATTAAAAATAGCAACCAAATATCATCAAACCCCATTAAAAAGAGAATGGCTAGAATAAGTGTTGCTAGGGCAATGAGACCATCTGAAAGTACAATCAGCATTTTTCTGTTATAACGATCAGCCCATACACCCGCTACCGGCGACAAAATAAATGTTGGAATAAAACCGCAAATGATATAAATCGTCATCATCACACCGGATTCTGTTGATAACGTGATATACCACATCATGGCATACTGAACCAAGGACGAGCCGAATAATGAGATCGCCTGGCTACTTAAAAAGAGAACAATATTCTTGTACCAATTGCTTTTATCATTATGTGTTGCGCTGTTCATCCACTATCAACCCATTTCTTTTTTTAAAAATTTTTTCTCCCCTATTAGAAAAAGCTTTTTATAACGGTGTAAAATTTTCCCTTTTCAGTTTACAGTAAACATTTTCAAGAAAGAAAGACATACTTTTGATATTTTTTAAAATCACGAAATTTACACGCCATCTTTAACTTTGTCCCGAATCAGTTTTTCTGCACCGCGACTGCTTGAGGGTGTGGTCGGTCAAGATAGAATGAAAACAGAAAAACACAGGCATCCCACCTGTGCTTGAAAGTAAATGGATATTGGTTTTTGCACAATTTGACTGTTGCCTTCACGAAAGAAAAGGATAGAATATACCCTTTTGGCCAGTCTTTGCCAAATCATCAGACCTACAGTTTATTAGTTAACCTTTGAACAGGACATTTTTTGAAGACAGAAAAAAAGAGGGCAGATCCGTCCCCCACTTTTTACAAATATCCGCAAAATAAAGGTTTCCTATCGATAGGCAGACTAATCCCATTTACCCGGCTACACAAGCAGAGCCTTTGAACGTATTCAATTAACGGTTCAAAGATTGGTAACGTAGTCTTATACTATCAATCACTAGGAAATCCTCCATTTCTTTAAAGATAAATAGACTATAACATATAACTGCAAGATATTTCAAGTTATTTTTAATTGCTATTTGCTTTCGGACAGCCTACTTTAGGTTAATACAATTTGGATTATATAAAAGGTTTATTTTTTGGTGTTTACTTTTTGGACAGCCCCTTAAGCATTAAAATTACTGGCGAGAACGGGCTCGTCGACAAATATGATTGTTCCGCGCCTAAAAATATCGGCGAGAATGGGTTTCGTCGTCAAAATTGACCATTACTCACCCCAAAATGGTGACGAGATTGGGTTTCGTCGTCAAAATTGACCGTTTCCCACCTAAAATTGGTGACGAGAATGAGTCTCGTCGTCAAAATTAAGCGTTCCTTGCCTCAAATTGGTGACGAGAACGAGTCTCGTCGTCAAAATTGAATGTTTTCCACATCAAAATGGCGACGAGAGCGAGTCTCGTCGTCAAAATTGACCATTACTCACCCCAAAATGGCGACGAGAACAGGCCTCGTCGCCAAAAAATGAAGTTTCCCGACCAAAAACGGTGACGAGAACGAGGGCTCGTCGCCAAAAATGAGTGTTTCTCACCCCAAAATGGTGACGAGAGCAAATCTCGTCGTCAAAATTGGCCGTTTCCCAGCTCAAAATGGCGACGAGAACGAGTCTCGTCGTCAAAATTGGCCGTTTCTCACCCCAAAATGGTGACGAGAGCAAATCTCGTCGTCAAAATTGGCCGTTTCCCTCATCAAATTGGTGACGAGATTGGATTTCGTCGTCATAAATGGCCGTTCCCCACTTAAAATTGGTGACGAGATTGGGATAAATTTCAGTATAAACTTTTACAGTTCTCCGGTAACTGGAATGGATTTTCTTTATTAATACGATCATAAAACATAATTCCATTTAGATGGTCGATCTCATGCTGAACAACAATAGAAGGATACCCACTGAGTTTTAATTCGATTTCCTCGCCCTCCAAATTAAAACCTTTCACTTTAATTCGCTCATATCTTGGAACAAACCCTTTAATTTCCCGATCAACGGAGAGGCATCCTTCGCTTTGCGGCAAATAAATCATCGATACCGAATGGCTAATAATTTTCGGATTTATAAGTGTATATTCATGTTGAATCCCTTTCTCATCCGTTAAAAAAGCTACAAACATACGCTTATTCAAACCAATCTGATTTGCCGATAAGCCTACACCTGCACGTAGTTTATACTTATTTACCAGAACAGGGTCTTGGCTATTTTTCAAGAAATTCATCATACAAATGAGTGTTTCTTTATCTTCCTCGGAAGGAGGTATTGTAACTTCTTCTGTTACTTGATTTAGAATAGGATTGCCTTCCCTTACAATATCTTTCATCGTAATTATATATTCTGGACGAAATTTACTCATAAATAAACAATTCATCTACCTTTACATTTAGTGTTTTTGATAATTTAAATGCCAGTTCCAATGTAGGATCATATTTATTATTCTCGATACAGTTTATCGTTTGTCTTACTACCCCACAATCTTCGGCAAGCTGTTCTTGTGTGATCCCAAGTTTCTTCCGTATTGCTTTTATTTTATTTTTCAATCGTATCACCTATGTCTATAGTTTTGGACATTTATATTCTATAACAACCTGAATGAATATGTCAAGAACTTTGGACATAATAAAGTGGAACTTCCATTGGTGGTAATTTTCTTCATCCCCACTGATGGTTAGTTTATCCGATCGAACCTTTAGAGCAGCCCGTCTTCCGCCTATCCTTCTTTGAAAACCCAGAATATTGGGGTAGGGTCTTGACTCTCCGGTAAGGTGGGATAAATTGACCACGATATGTATAGTTTTAAATTGCATAAAAATATGGTCACTCACCCCCTCATTTCAATAAGAGATAAAAGACCGTTAAATCCTAAATTTTTGCGACACCTAGCGCAAAATGGTCCCAAAGAATACTTTCAACTAACTCAGCTTTTGCCTCTTCACAATCAATGATGAGAATGATTTGCGAGGTCCTCCCTTTGCGGACTCTTTTCCTCTTTTTTAAAATTAATTCAATAAATAATCGAATGACGAACCCAAGAACAAAACCTACAAATGCACTAATTAGTCCCCAATAGATTGGTCCCCAAGTCAATTTAAATCCGATACTTGCACCAATTACCGAGAAAGCGGTTGCCATCGCAACGCCTATATCGATAAAAATGATATGCCGTCTGAACGGTGAATCGTATCAAAAACTTTTCGATCCTCAGTCCGATTATCCAGCGGAACAGCAAATATATTTTCTTTTAAAATTCCGTTTTTCTCTAATGTAGAAATTGCCATTTCCACATATTGATTACATTCAAAAGTTGAAAACAATTGCATATTCATCACTTCACTTTTTGATCTTTTTTATGTGAAAATTGTTATTCTGGTATTTTTCTTTTAAGTAATCTTTAAGTTCTTTATCAAAAAGTTTGTTATTTTCAACCGTATTAACATAGGAATCATACATGGCAAAACCATAATGAGATGGGAGAAATAAAAGCCATTCAGGTTTTAATACAGAGGTAGCCTCCTGAACCTTTCCTAAAAGCAACAACAAAACAGCTTCTTGAAAATGTGAAAAATAATAAAAAACGACTAATCCAATGATGATAAAAAAAGCAGTTAAAATCTTGTGAATATATAGTTGTCCAAGCCTTGGTATAAATAGTGACCATATTATCGACAAAAACGGATTTCGTTTATCTAAGTAATTTATTTCAAGCGCTCCAAGTGAAAATGAATTAAAACGGTGATTCTCCTGTTCCGCTAAGAGATATACCCGATTCATGTCCACTGCGGTTCGATAACAGTCCCAAATACCAAAGAGATAAACCGGAATATACATGAGAAGCCACCTAGGGTTTAATACTTCTTTAGCTAAGTCAATATGTCCCTGGAATGAATAAATCATGGATAAATTAATATTTGCTTCAATATTTACAACTATTTCCCAGATAAATAAAGCAAATCCCCGAAGATATTTTGATAAAATCATATGACCAAACCCCGGGAATGCTGCCGACCACCAAGCAATGATGTAGGGATTGCGTAAATGAAGTTGAGTCGTTCCAAAAATGCTTACATGAGCCTTATAGCGTCTAGCAGTGTTGTCATTCGTATAGTTGTTCAATTTTTTTCACCTTGTAAATAAATTTAATGTTTTATAATTAGTTTTTCCTAAATGAATTAATTGACTCTATCTATATTTTTTCTCATATGGCAGGAGAAATATTTCAATGAACAAGGAACCAATGGAAAAAATTAAAAAATCGCTACAGGAAAAGCATTGGGTAAGTTATCGTTAATAGAATGTCGAAAATTTTTTATGGAAACAAATGTTCTTATCGTGTATAATATGATTAATAATTCAAATTTATCAAAGGATGGGGTAAAATAATGGGAGAAGTACTTGTTCTGGAGAAAAGGGTGATCTATTCACCCGGAACTGATTATGACGCACTTTGGAAGAAAATTATCAGTGAACTGTTTGAGGAATTTATTTTATTCTTTGCACCGGATTTGTATGAGGCCATTGATTTTGGAAAAGGAATTGTCTTTCTCGAACAGGAACTGCACAAAGTCATCATCAAGCATAAAAAAGGGAAGAAAATCGCAGACAAAATTGTAAAGGTTTCCTTGAAAAACGGGGAAGAAAAGTATGTGTTTATTCACATTGAAATTCAAGGAAAAAAGGATCCAGATTTTTCTAAACGAATGTTTACTTATTTTTATCGTTTGTTTGATCGCTTCCAAGAAAATATTTATTCCATTGCCATTTTGACCGATTTGTCTAAATCAAACAATCCGCAGCCGTTCCAATATTCCTTTTACGGCACTGAGCTTATGTATCGCTTCAATACTTATAAGTTTAATGAAGAGGATATTCCTTCTTTGAAAAAATCTACGAACCCTTTCGCCATTGCAGTATTGGCAGGCATTTACCTACATCAAACGGAGAAGAACTATCATAAACGATATGAAGTAAAGAAAAAATTGTTAAAAGACTTTATCTTAACCAACCCAAATCTTAAATCTATTTATGCGGAAGCTCTTTTCTACTTCATTGACTATTTACTGTATCTTCCTCATGAGCTGACAAAACAATTAACGAAAGACTTATCGATTAACATTGAAAAGGAGGCAAAACATATGCTGTATTCTGAAAAAATTAAAGAAGCACCTACACTTGCTGAATATTTTAAAACTGTGAGGGAAGAAGGATTTGAAAAAGGAATTGAAAAAGGATTGGAAATGGGAATTGAAAAAGGAATCGAAAAAGGAATCGAAAAAGGAATCCAAGAAGGAATCGAAAAGTAAGCCCCCATTCAAACAACGCATATAAATCAACAGCACCTCTTGTTAAAATT
>ERZ1673766.37-NODE-37-length-38976-cov-29.617790_pt1 | contig 38976 bp, 37 predicted proteins | sample MGYA00580143_ERZ1673766 | MGnify/ENA primary metagenome ERZ1673766 (study PRJEB41219, sample SAMN04549641) | soil metagenome | isolation source: soil | place: USA:California, San Francisco Bay NWR | collected 2009-02-09 ... | reverse complement strand
TAACACGGTTTAACAAGTATTTCAAAAAGCGTTGCATTTAATATTGCAATTTAAGAAAAATAAATAACTAAAAAACAGATTACGAACTCCAGAACTTTCGAACTCCATTTTTTATTTGTGACTTGATTAATATACGATTTGAAGAGAACTTTCGCTTCCACCTAAAGCTACTCTTTGCAACAAATATATCGAACAGTTGTATTATTCTTCATCTGAATGTTCATCGTTGCTTTTTTTTCTTAAATAATAAATGTATAGAATGGGAATGAGTCCACAAATAAAAACAACCCCCCCTAAAATAAACCCATTTTTAAGATTAAGTTCTTCACCTAAAGTGTTCAAATAGCCAATACAAAAGCTAATTAGTACTAAAACGGCAAGTGAGACGATTAACCCTTTGTTAGGCGACTTTTCCGAATCTTCATGTGCTACACTAATATCCAACGATAAAAATGCCGATATTACAGCTGTAAGAATAAATACAAACCATAATGGATTTTTGGTCATTCCCTCTATTCCTTTTGTTATCCAATCATATGCCAAAATACCGAGGATTCCAATTGTTTGAAGAATATATGCAGTCCGTATATTTTGCAGGTTTTTCATTTTTAAACGTTCATCTCTAATTTTTTGCAATTTTATCACTTTCCCTTTCTATCCAAAATATTTCATCTAAAGTTTTATTAACCGCATAACAAATTTCTAGACACAATTTTAGTGTTGGATTATATTTTCCTTTTTCAATCAAGCTAATTGTTTGACGGGTAACACCTACCTTTTCAGCTAATTGTTGTTGCGTGAGGTTGACTTGAACACGGGCTACTTTGAGATTGTTTTTCAAAAATTAAAACCCTCCCATCTATGTAATTTATATATTCCATTATATAATATATATATTGCATTTTTCAATGTATATCTTCCATCTTAACAAAAAATTTTTGCAAAAAAGCATAATAAACTTATTTATATCCTCACTATTTACAAAAAAACTTTACCAAATTCATTGCTTGAAAAATAAGAATGTACATTCCTTGAAAAGTAAACAAAAAATAAAAAAGTTTCCATAGGAGAAATATGTTAAATACAAACCAATTGTTCATATATTTTTGGGAATATTGATAAATGAAGGTAGAAACAAATGAAAAACTATAAGTTCAATGAGTTTATAAATATTGGAAAAAAACTAAATGATATTGATATTATTCCAATGTTAATGGGATCAGTTGGTTTAGAAGTTATAACAGGAAAAAGCTGGGAATCACAAGATTTAGATATTCACGTACCTGGTGATAAAAAGGAGATGGAAAGTACCACCTGAATTGTCTATTTTTAAATGGGATGAAATAATGAACGTAATGACATCCATGGGATATAGATTAATTGATTTACATGAACATGAATTCTCTAAAGAGTTCATCGGTAGAGTTTGGTATCATTGACACCTTACCAGAATTTGCAGGAATCCAACTAGAGGAATTAGAAATACATCAAAGAGAGGATGTAAAATTTTATTTACTAAATCCCAAGCAATATTTATGTGTTTACGAGTCTTCATCTAAAGATAGCTATCGAACAGACAAAAACAATAATAAGAATTTTAAAAAGATATATTTTTTAAAAGGAATTATAAATTATGACTAAACTCGGTCAAATTTAGTACCTAGTTACCACCCAAAAAGCCCTTTCCAAAAAGACTATCGCTAAATTACAATAAATTTTGTATTGATAAATATAGCTATAACTGTACTTGCGTAAATCTTTCCATAAAGTCTTTTTGGGTGCTAATCAGTACAAACTTTTAAAGGAAGAAAAAACCTATTCTATTGTAAATATTATGTGTATCACATGGCAGAAAATACTCAAAATACTGTTTTTTAAACAATGCTCTTTTTGGTGACGAACCACCTTCTTGTTGGTGTAATGAAAGAAAAGAATGTTTACAATACCACTTTTAACTAATTTTCCATAATTTAACAGTATCGATCGTAATTTTGATTCGGGTCAACTAATCCCTACATTAATTTTTTGGTGGCCATACATCTTCCCCACCTCCGCACGATTATTTATTGTATAATGTACTTCAAAACACCCTATTTTATAAGTGATGCATGCCATTATTTTTAATTTTTTAGTTGAAATTTTCAATTAACCTTGATATAATATAAACACAAACTGGTGTTCTCTTTATCTGCAAGTAATTAAAACTGAACAAATTGAAAAAAATGTTTTAGTGGAAGATGAAGAAGAATACGGGGATGAATTGGTAAAAATGAGGAAGGGGATGATATAAATTAGCGAGAAATTACTTGAACAAATTTTTGAAGAGTTAAAAAATATGAATAACCGAATTGGTGGTCTTGAACAACGCTTTAATGGCCTTGAACAACGCTTTAATGGCCTTGAACAACGATTCGGCGATCTTGAAACCGGACAAAAAGATTTAGTAAGACAATTTACCCATTTTGAAGCTGGACAAAAAGATTTGGTAAGAAAATTTACCCATTTTGAAGCTGGACAAAAAGATTTGGTTAAACAAGTGAAGGGTATTGATACTGAACTGAAAGAATTCCGCACAGAAACAAAAACATCACTTAAAGTCATCCAGACCGGGCAACAAGGGACACGTGAAGAGATGACGCAACGTTTTAAAGAAGTAAAGCATACTCTTAACAGTCTCGAATCAGATATTGCCCTCACCTTTCAAAAAACCGCACAACAAGAACTGGAACTCAATCGGATAAAAAACCAATAAAAACTATAACAAAAACAATAAAGAAAACAAGTATATGGCAATTGAACCAATGATAATGAAGGATATATAAAGGAAGTTAGAAGATTTCTAAATAGAATTAGCACATTAAAGAAAAAGTGTTGGCCAAAATGAAGAAAAAAAGAAACACAAAAACTCATGCAAGTACAACTGACAGAAACAAACCCCATCATACTGGCTATTCGATTCGTGGTCAAGATGAAACCGGCGCTAAAGCGGATGCCCTTTCCATAACGTTCATAAACTTTATGAAGAACTTAATTTCGTAAGGGAAGAAATATCCGATCTCGAGGATACTATATTTTCACCTGTCAAAAAGCAACAAAATTCAATTAGAAATTAGATTATCCGAAAAAAATGTGCAACATTCCAATTAAAAAGCAGTTTTAAGGGACTGAGAAAAAAATTTAGTCCCTTGATAAATTCATCTTCATTCTATGTATTTTTTTTCATCAAGATCTAGTTCTTCCCAAATGCTTTTTGTAATTGTATAACATTTGTCAAAATCAAAGTCCATCATAAATGAAAATTCAAATATACTTTGTATAGCCTCTCAAAATATCGCTTGTTCCCGGTTGCTTCATATGCCGTCATCATCGCTTCACATAGATGCATATTGGCATTCTGTCCGCGATAAGGAGATATTTCGGACCAGTCGGCTGAGATTTCATCAAGATAAAGCCCCTCTTTTTCCCTCCAAAAATAGCGTTCTAATATATCAAATGTATCAGCAATCATAGGAACAGCGGATGATATGCCTGCCTTGGTTGCCATCGCTGCGGCTAACAAAACAAAGGCATGACCATATGCTCTTTTCGCTGAATTAGATACGGACCGTCCTTTCAATTTCCAATAACACCCGCCATGCTTGTGATCGCGTTGGTGACTCTGCAAGAATGAAATGCCGTGCTCCGCCAGTTTCCTGTACGCTTGATCAGGCTTCAATAGCGATGCCACACTGAAAATAAATACAAATCTTGCTTGACCGACAAGCTGTTTCGTTTCATAATCACAAATTGTTCCGTCATCAAGAAAGCAGTTGATATACCCCCCGAAAACTTTGTCTATACATCGTGGTGCATAAAAGTTCACTGTTTCAAGGATATGCGTTTTAAAAAATTGGCTGATGAAAAATTCGGCAATTTTCGCTCCATCTTCGGTCCCTCCTTCTATAAAGTACTTTATGTTGCGAGCCTAATAAATATGAAAAGAGGAAAATGGTGAACAGAGTATAATTTTTTGATTCACTACATGCGGTTAATACCTATTTTTTGTAAATTTTTTTTTAAAAGCTTATTGGATGCTAATCAAAGAGGTATTATCCCAATGACTGGTTAAAAAAACTTTTCCTTTCGTTATTTTAGAAGATTCAACAACATCAATCGCTTTTTTTACTTCCAACAGATCATACTTTGAATCTCCCCCTTTCAATGATAACTTTTTATCAGTGACGAGACCTATTAGATGATAAAAAGATTCCTGCCATTTCTCAACCGAGACGTTTTGATTCCAATTCCGCAAATGAAAAATATTCGCATTCACTTTTGCTTTATTTACAATATCCGCCCAGTTTACTTGTTTCCCTGATAAAAGACCAATAGTAATAAAGTTCCCATTTGGGCGAACACTTAATGCCAATTCGTCTCCGGATGAACCTCCCACGGAATCAATCGCAGCATCCGCACCCATTCCATTTGTTAATTCCATAACGGTTTCATAAAGTGGAAAAGCAGAAGTGTCTATAACATATGACGCACCAAGATGAAGCAAGTCTTCTGTATATTTTTTATTTCGAGTGACTGCAATTATTTGAAAGCCTAAAAGTTTTGATAATTGTACAAAAATATGACCAATTGAAGAGCCACAAGCATTTACGAGTAAAACATCATTGGGCCTTAATTTCAAAACTTCCGTACAAATCACCCATGCTGTAATTGGATTAATATACAATTGTGCTGCCGTGAAATCATCAATGGAATCCGGTACGGGTACTGCAAACTCTGCTGTTGTCTTAACAAGCTCTTGCCAAGTCCCTTCCCCACGTAAAGGCAAAACACGTTTTCCAATAAGACTTTTAGAAACAAAAGGACCTACTTCTTCTACAATACCAACACCTTCATAACCGGGAATATTCGGTAAAGAAATCCGATGTGAATATGCCCCTCTAATTGGTATTAGATCAGAAAGATTGATAGGGCGAGCTAACATTCGAACAAGTACTTCTTTTTCTCTAGGTGGTTCAATCTTTTTATACTCAACTCTTAACACATCTTTTGGATGACCGAATTGATAAAATTTAATACAGTTTGCATTCAAAACTATTCAGTCTCCTTTTCTAATCCAATTTTATTAAAAAAGCTACAACTTAATTCTACCGTTAACATAATTGGACAGCCACTGGATATAACAGATTGAGTTCTCGAAGCATTCCCTGTTCTTCCCAACATGCCTTGTGCGTCCGGATCTTAAGTCCTTAATTTCCAACTAATTTGCCCGTTTTCGACTTCTTAATGGAACAATTGATAGCACGTTTTTTATTTTAAAAGTACGAATTTGTCTTTTTGTATAGCAATAAGCTTGGAAATGTTCTTCTCCAATTCTTCTAACTGTAATAATTCTATGTGTTATGATATTTTTTTCGGAAAGGTAAATCATTTCAAGTCTTTCTCCGCTTTTTGCAGCATTCAAAAGTAAAGTTTTCATCATATCACCCCACAACGAACCTTTGTTCTTATTATATACCAAACATTAGTTCTAATTCAATACCTAATTTACTTTTTCTTAAATTTTTATTTTGAGTTGAAATAGTAGTACCACCTTCTATACTCATCTCCGCCTTGACATCCTTACCACCGGCAGAACCATTGAAATACTTACACCCTATTTCATGTTATCAAGGAAAATTTTCATGTTAGTGCTTTTTTAATCCAATGAACTTATCATGAACTATCCAATGTTTGGTCATATTATTAAATAGCCACTAGCCTTAGAATCTGCAAAAGTGAGGGAATAAAATGGAACAAGAAACGGTAACAAAGGGGAATCTTGAAGGAAAACGGAAAAAGGCAAAGGAAGGAGACATGGTTGAAGTTAAGAGAGGACGTTATAAAGGAAAAAAAGGAGAAGTTCTGATTGTTAAAGAGAACTCTGTCATTATCCAGCTTGGAATAAATCCAAAAACAGGCGAGCCGGTTAAAACGGTTGTCAATCATAAAAACTATAAACGGGTGAAATAATTAATTCTACCTGCCCCATCCGGTATGAATGGGGCAGTGTTTTTTAGCTGGCCCGAAAACAGGAGTTCCTGACTTGCCGTAAAAAATGAAATTACTCCTTCCCCGAACGCCATTTTTTGCAATCTCTTCAAACAAATTTCATTTATTCGCCTTTATGTCCCGGATGTTAAAATCAATCTCTTCAAGCATGTTTATGTTTAACTCCTTCACTCGTCTATAAATGTAAAAAAGTCTCCAATCGTTTTAAGCATGTCGGTGATTAATGTGTTGTTTGTTTTAGTTTTCTACCAATTAACATCATTGCAAATAAGAATGTCAATATTGCGAGTATAACTAAAAAGAAAAAGACATGATGTAAACTTTCCGCTAATTGACTACCATGTAATTCTTCACCTAACCATAAACCGGATACGGCAATTCCAATCGTTTGACCAAGATTCCGCATTAAATTAATGGTACCCATCGCTGCACCACGAAAATTCCACTCTACTGCTGATTGAACGACAACGGTATAAAGCGTACTGGACAGGCCGAAACCAATGCCTAAAATTCCTGTTGTCACCATCATCCAAGGAATTATTGTATTTGCTTGAAAGAATACAAGACCGATACAAGCAAAAATAATCATGGTGCTCCCAATAATCGCTATAGAAGCTACCGTTATTTTTTCAAAAAGTTTGCCGGTTATCATCGCACCAATCATCCATGTGATGGACATCGGCAACATAGCGATTCCGGATAAAGTGGCGTTTAACCCGCTTACCCCTTGCACCCATAAAGGAATATAAAAGGTGACCGTTACTAAAATAAAGCCAATAAAAAATGAGGCAATATTGGAAACTGTGATAAATCTGTTTTTAAATAAAGAAAGTGGCAGCATCGGTTCTTTTCCTTTTGCCTCAATAAAAAGAAATAGACACATGAAAACGAGCGAAATGAGCAACCAAAAAAATAAATTCGTTGTCATTTGTTTTTCTACTTTTACGATGTTAAGGGCCAACAAAAAAGCCGTCATACTGATTGTAAAAGTAATAATTCCGGCATAATCAATTATTTGTTTTTTCTTTGATAATTGTTCATGGAGCGCTTGTTGTAAAAGAATTAAAGAAATGATTCCAAACGGTAAGTTCATGAAGAAAATCCAATGCCAAGAAATTGCATCCACGATAAAACCGCCGACAATTGGACCAATGACCCCTGAAATGCCCCATACACTACTGATCCATCCTTGAATTTTTGCCCGTTGTTCAAATGAAAAAACATCCCCAATAATCGTCATTGGAATAGTGGCCAGCGCACCTGCACCAATTCCTTGGATCAACCTAAAAATGACAAGTTGTTCCATAGTTTGTGACAGACCGGATGAAGTAGATCCAAGTAAAAAAATGACAACGCCAATTTGAAACATAATTTTCCGACCATATAGATCGGCTAATTTTCCAAAAATAGGTGTACTGATGACCGTGGCCAATAAATAAACAGAGATGACCCAAGTATATAAGCTGCTCCCACCTAAATCCTCAACAATTTTCGGCATAGCAGTACTAACAATTGTCCCTTCAATGGCTGTTAAGAAAGTAGCAATAATTAAGGACGTGACAATAATATTCTGTTTGGTTACCCCTTGCATAATGAATTCTCCTTTTATTTCCACATTACGTTAGATTATACGATAGAATTGGCGTTTATGTTTAACTATGGGCTAGATTCATTAGTTTTATCATACTATGACTATTTACATAATAGAAGTAAGTACATAATTATTTTCAGGTGTATAAAGAAAACTTGGGCGTCCGATCCTTTAGGCGAGGGCAAATTCGTAGTCAGCGAAAAAAATTTTTTCGCTTGCGAGGTAATGCTACCGAAGCTTCTCTAGTCACCGAAAAAATATAAAATTTTTTCGGCTGCGATGTATTCCCGCGAAGCTTTCCTTGTGCACTTATGCGTTAGGAAAGTAGAAATTGAAAAATTTTTACTTTCCTATTAGCTAAAAAAACCACCTGTCTGAAAGGTGGATTGGTCAGATATACTAACCTTTGGAGGAATGTTTTCATTAGGAAAAGCTGGAGAAATGAAAATCCAGAGGAATACGATTGGATTTATAGATTTTCTTATGTTGCGCCAGTCTGATTTAATCCATATATTTTACACTGCTTGTCGAAATTCCGGCTCTCCTAATTTTTCGTTAAATTCAATAACTAAATCTTTATCATCAAAATACCAAACATCCTCATCCTCAATAAAGAAAATAACACCGTCCTTTTCCAGTTGAATATTGGAACGTTCAGGTATATCTTTATCCATTCCCAGTGAAAAGCCGCTAATAAAAGAATTAAAACCGCCGTAACGAATATAAAAACGTACAAAATCTCCCTGATTTAAGGATAACTCTTCTTTGTACCAATTGAAAACTTTTTCAGACATTGTAATTTGCATGATCATCACCTCATCATAAAATTGGGCTGTCATTCTAGAAAACACTACTTGTGAAATGTTTCACAAACATTTCTTGCTCTTAGTATATCAGTAAAAGTATTTCGCGGCAATCTTGATTTTTGGATAATTTGTGAATTTAATTAAAAAGTGTTATGTAATTTTTACCTAATAAATGCTTGGTAAGTCCCCTTTATTTTAAGGTTAACCGATACAAATTTACGTTAATATATGATATAATAATAATAGAAATGGAAGCGCTTCCCAATACAAGTTCACGATTTTAGGGAAATAATTTTAATAATTTTTTGTAAATTGAATAAAAGGAGGTGAGAACCATGATGTGGATTACTACTATTATAACTATGTTAATCATTTTTGTTAGCATACTATTGTACTATCAAAAGAAAAGTCGACATGGACCGTCAACCAGCCAACCCAATTCTTCCACGCATAAACATTATCAAACGAATAATAAGGAAAATTTTACGTTTATGACTTGCCCACGTTGTAAGAAGTATAGTTACGTTAATAAAAACAACTTAATTAAGATTTGTAATCATTGCGGTTGGAACCTTACCGAGCCATATATAAATACGACCTTCAAATTATTAAAACCCTCGAATCATGCTGATGATCCAATCACTAATTTAAAAATAAATGAGCAGCTCTATATTATGGATGAAGTAATAGAAGATAGTGAAAAAAGTTTTTATGGCATTGCTGTCTATAATCGTAATGGAAATATCGTTGGCTGGTTACCGGAACAAATTGTTGAGGAATTAAGACCAAAAATTACCTTGAGTAAACGGATTTTGGCTAAAGTGAAATCGATTTATTCAGGTAGCGGAGAAATTGAAATTTTAGTAACAAATGACTTAATAAAAATGTGGGGATAACATCATAAAACACTCCAGTTAAGCTTAGCCTCCACCTCGTTTTCCTTCAAGCGCGGATGCGACCAACTACCCTCAATTAAATTCCCGCCAAGCGAAAGACCTCATTATAAAAAGAAATGAGGTCTCTTTACTGATTTTATTATTTTGAGGAAAGATATTAATAAAATCTCTTAAAACTGTCAAAGTGGCGTTTCCAATAAGAATTGTTTAGACTAGCAATTTCCACGCCATCGGAACCTGCATTAATAAATTGATTGTTCCCCAAATATATGCCCAAGTGAGAAATGCCGGCTTTATATGTATTTTTAAAGAATACAAGATCGCCAACTTCCGGATTGTTTACATAATACGAACGATCAAAATATCCTTCACTTGAATAACGCTTAATATCTTTACCGGCTTGTTTATAAACATAATAAATAAAGCCACTGCAATCAAAACCGCTTGGCGTAGTGCCACCCCATACATAAGGGATACCGAGTAAACTTTTTGCTACGCTGACTAGCGTATTAACATTATAACTGCCATTGGTATTAGTAGATGTGTTACTTCCGGAATTATTGGAAACGTCAGACCCAGTTGAACCTTGAATGGTTAATTTTTGACCTACATAAATCACATCAGAGCTCAAATTATTCCAGCTCTTTAAATTAGCGACACTAACGCCAAATCTACTTGCAATTTTCCATAAAGAGTCCCCTGCTTGAACGGAATAATCCGAAGAAGCCGAGCCATTTTGATTCGAATTAGAAATTGAATTTGAACTTGTATCCGTTGATGTTTGAGCATTTTTGACAGTTAAAGTATTACCCGGGAAAATTAAGGTAGTCGTTAAATTATTCCATGCCATTAAATCTTGGACGGAAACTTTATATTTAAAAGCAATGCCGCTTAAGGTATCGCCGCTTTTAATCGTATAAGTGATTGTGGAGCCACCTTGTGTACCTGGATTTTGATTGGATGGTGGTGCGGAATTCTGATTACTGGAACTTGACGATTGTCCCTGACCGCTAACGACAAGTACATTCCCAGGATAAATTAATGAAGAAGTTAAATTGTTCCATGCCATTAAGTCTTTTAACGAAATGTTATGTTGTAAAGCAATTTTACTCAAGGTGTCGCCACTCTTGACGGTGTATGTACTTGCTGCTGTTGAAACCGGTTGATTCGTAGAACTTGATGGAGTAGTTTGACTAGTTTCGCTACTCCCTGTTTCCAAAACTTGGTTTGGATAGATGACATCAGATGTTAATTGATTCAAACTTTTCAACTGAGTCACACTAACATTATACTTTTGTGCAATTGCCCATAAAGAATCCCCGCGTTGGACTTTATAAGTTGCTGCTTCTGTTTCATTAGCACCAAGTAGAGCAGAGGCAATTGCTGCACTTGCTGTTACTGACATGATTACTTTTTTATTACTCAATGGATACCCCCCTTTTTCTTTATATCGGCCATTTCTCATTAGTCTTTAGATCCTATTATTATTATACCTATAATTGTAGAAATTTGGTAGATTTATAGGACTTTGTTAATGTTTTGTAATATAAATGAGGAGTAAGTACTATATGTCGACATAAACATTATAAATTTAAAATTAATTGTTTATTCATTTATACCAATCAATTTTCTATAAAACTAATGTCCTATATTTAATGAGAAATTTTTTGTAAAACCTGTTGGATACCAAATTATTAAAAACCTGTTTTTGGCAATTTTTAACTTCAGACTTTCAGTATTTATAAATATTTATTTAAAAACTCCATATCCTTCTAAAATGAAAAAAATATGTATTTTTGTAAGCAACGTATTTCTCAAAATTTCTCCAAAATTTCTTTTTTAAATATTTTTACAAGTATAGTTACTCAACTTTTTCCAATACTATTTTTAGGCAAATAAGAAAGGAACGGTTTTATGAACTTTCCTGAGATACATACAAATTTTTGGGATGGCGTGATTGCAGTTCCATCAATTGTCCTTCTAACGCAACTATTTAAAGTTTTTCCTATCCCGAGGAAATATTTTCCTACTATTGCTACCGTGTTGGGTTATTTGATTTCAATTTTTATTAGTCATCGAAAAGATTTGTGGGCAGGAATCTTTATGGGTGGCTTTTATGGTTCTGCGGCAATTGGTTTATATGCTTCATTAAAAACCGCTTGGTTAACCTATCAAAAGAAGCAAAAAAATCAGGCTAAGAATGGACAGCGATAACCCGAACAATTTACCTTCCCCAGAAGATACTATCCTTAAACAAGGGCTGCCAATAGGCATGCATTAGCCTTTTTGGACAAGCCCACTCTGCCATTTCCGTCGTTCATTTATATATCCGAGTTTTGAAATTACCAATACGGATAAAATGGATACCCACCGTATCCAAAGGGATAAGGGGAACCAAAAGTAAATGGTGCTACCAGTGTACTACCCAGAAGGCCACCTAAGACACCGCCAAGAAACGGACCGCCAAAGCCATATCCAAATGGTCTGCCATACCAATACGGTCTTCCAGGCCAAAATGGTCTGCCGTAACCAAATGGTCTCCCAAAGATTCTTTCTTCTCCCCCATTTATATAAGGGGGATTTATTTCATTATGCATATACGCAACCTCCTCTTATTTTATAGGCCATTCATCTTAAAAATAATGAATCAACCTAAGCTATTCAATTACAAGGTATGCAAAGGTTTTTTTTATGGCTAGGTATGTACCTAAAAGGCAAAAATTTTTTGGATACATCATATTCAAAACCATTTCTTTTGCTTATCTTCTTTTATAATTTTTTTCTATTTTAATTTTCATTATTTTTCATGTAAATTTATAATAGTAATATAGGATTAAATAATTAGGAGGTTACCAAAATTGGAAAAATGGATGAAACAATTTTATGATCTACCGACCACCTGTATTTCTGATGTATTAAATGGCATGAATAATTTGGATCCATCCATTAAACCATTGCAAGATTCATATAAAGTTGCTGGCCGGGCATTTACTGTAAAGATTCCGGCCGGGGACAACACAATGGTTTTGAAAGCAATCAAGGAAGCTTCACCCGGAGATGTCCTCGTTGTAGATGCAAAAGGGGAATCTTATCGGGCAGTTGCCGGAGATTTTGTTGTGAGTTTGGCGCAAAAACTTGGCATTGCCGGTATTATCGTTGACGGTGTTATTCGGGATTTAATCGGTGTCCGTTCCCTTAACTTTCCCGTGTTTTCTAAAGGGACAACTGTAGCGGCAAGTTTTAAGAATGGCGCTGGGGAAATAAATGTTCCGATTTCCTGTGGCGGCGTATCCATTACCCCCGGTGACATTATTGTCGGTGATGCAGATGGTGTCGTTGTAATCCCTCAAGCAGATGCCGAGAAAGTTTTAGAAAAAGCTTTAGCCAAGTTAAAGAAGGATGAACAACGAGAAGCCTCGGCATTGCAAGATGAAGCTTCTGCAAGAAAATATTTAGAAGAGCTTTTTAGTTAACCCGGAAAATAGCGGACGATACATTTGTTGTCCGCTTTTTCAGCTAGTTCTTATGATCAAGTTCTCTCTCCTTTTTATAGACAGCTATATGTACCCCGTTTTTAACAACTCCTACCGCTAAAGCAGAGAATTTTCATATTCGAAAAACCTGCAAAATTTCATATTTCTAATATTGTTGACTTTAAAACAAGTCAGAAGATATACTTTCTATAAGATCACATGAATCCTAACCGGAAATGAAGGCTCTTTCAAAAACAGGATTATACTAATCTCCTTAAAATCGAAATTCTTTTAAAAAAATATTTTGATAAAAATTCTAATAGGGTGGTATTTATGCATATTAAAAAATTTGTAACACCTGAAATCATTTTCGGTTCTAATGCAATAAGCCAAGTCGGTGAAGCGTGCCTTCGTTTAGGAGCCAAAAAAGTACTTATTGTCAGTGATTTAGGGGTAGCGAACGCCGGTTGGCTGGAAAAAATTATTCAAATATGTAAAGACAGTCATTTACCTTATGCCACTTTTACAGACATAACAACGAATCCCAAAGATACTGAAGTTGTGAAAGGTGTGTCTGTTTTTCGGGAAAATGAGTGTGACGCCATTATCGGAATCGGTGGCGGCAGTGTCTTAGATGTAGCGAAAGCAATCGCAATACTGGCGACAAACAGTGGAAAAATTAGTGATTATGAGGGAATTGATAAAATTGAAAAACCGCTCCCTCCCATGGTCATGGTTATGACAACGGCCGGTTCGGGTTCAGAGGTTTCACAGTTTTCCATTATCGTTGATTCCGAGCGAAAAAGAAAAATGACCATTGTATCGAAAACGTTAGTACCTGATATTGCCATCATCGACCCTTTTACTTTAATGACAAAGGATAGTGCATTAACTGCCTCAACGGGAATGGATGTGCTGACACATGCGATTGAAGCTTATGTCAGTATTGCCGCGACACCATTAACCGATGTGCAAGCTAAAAATGCACTTTACCTTGTCGCAAATTATTTACGCCCATCCGTCGCCTCAAAAACGAATATGGAAGCAAAAGAGGCCATGGCTATGGCTAGTTTACAAGCCGGACTTGCTTTTTCCAATGCGATTTTAGGTGCTGCTCATGCCATATCACACGCCATTGGTGGCCGATTTCCACTTCCGCATGGGGAAATCAATGCCATCCTTTTGCCGCATATTATGGATTTTAACTTTATTGCCGTGCCGAAACGTTTTACAGAGATCGCTGAAATCATGGGCATTGACACAAGGGGGTTAACACAGCGTGAGGCAGGAAATCGAGCCGTTGCATTTGTCAATCAATTATCAGAGGATATTGGAATTCCGAAAAGGTTAAGGAATATTGGCATAACTGAAGATGAGATCAACCTGATTAGTCAAACCGCACTAGAAGATGCTTGTATGATTACAAATCCTCGCGATATGGATTTTATTCAAGTGAAAACATTGTTGGAAAACATCTTATAAGGCGGTGAACGATTATGCTTGAAGAAAAACAAGAAATGATTGCCCAGTTAACAGGAATAAAATCTTCTAAAAAAAATTACTACACGGAGCTAAAGAAAACGGTCGAACAATTGGAAAAGAAAAATTTACAATTAGAAATCATGAACGAAATAATGAAAAGTATAAAAGTTGATATGCCGTTAGACAATATCTTATCAAATATGATTGATAAATTGCAGATGCTCATCGATTTTGACCATATCAGCATATCTTTACTACAAAACAACAAACTTGTTCTCGTCAATGTTTACCCTAAAGACAGCCGCTGTGTAAAAATCGGTTCGACCATTTTTGAACATAATTCTCTTTATTGGACTGCGTTAAATGAAAGAAAAATAATTTTACAGGAATTAGTCGGCTCACCCATTCATTTCTATGAAAAAAAACATTTAGCAGCACTTCATTTACAAACGATTTTAGTACTTCCCATCTACAGTAAAAATAAAAAAATCGGCGTCTTGTGTATGGGGCGTACGGATCAAACCATTTGGAACGAAGATGAACTGTCCTTTCTTGAACAACTGACCGATCATTTGGCGATAACCATTGAAAACGTTCAATTATACGGTGAAGTTTTACATGCGAAACAACAATGGGAAGACACATTTAAAGCAGTTGATGATATGATCATTGTGTTTGATAAAGATTTACATATTTTACAATATAATGACGCGGCAAATGATTTTTATCAAATTCGGAAAAAAACGAACCTTTTAATAAATGAACCATCATTGAAACAATTAATTATCGATACATTTAACGCTCAAAAAGCCGGTTATTTGGAATTAAATTACCCGGATCAAACAATCTGTGAAGTATATAGCTATCCGATTCATAATAAAGAAAATAATTTATACGGTGTTATTGCTTATATCAAAGATGTAACAGGAAAAAGAAAAATGGAAGCACAGTTGATTCATTCCGGAAAATTGGCTGCGATTGGCGAAATGGCTGCAGGGATTGCCCATGAACTGAACAGCCCGTTAACAGCCATTTTAGGAAATTCCCAGTTGTTATTGAGAGATTTTTCAAAAGAAGATCCGGTCTTTTCTCTCCTTTACGATATAAAAAAATGCGGTGATCGCTGCAAGCAAATCATTAAAAGTCTTCTAACTTTTTCAAGACAGGACGAGTATATTTTTGAACCTGTATCTTTAAATGAAGCGGTCAGTCAAGTACTAAATCTAATAAAATATCAATTTGAAAAAAATCAAATTCAATTTCATATTCATTTACAACCGGATTTACCTTTAATTGAGGGCAGCCGGACTCAGATTGAACAAATCATCATCAATTTACTATTAAATGCGAAAGATGCCTTGGAACAAACATCCCGCCAAGAAAAGGCAATAACAATTAAAACCTCTTATCAGCATAACGAACTTCATTTAACTGTTAAAGATAATGGAATCGGAATTGAAGAAGAACGGATATCGAACATTTTCCACCCGTTTCATACAACGAAAAAAAGCGGAACCGGGTTAGGATTATCGGTTAGTTTAGGAATTGCCAAAAAACACGGCGGCTTCATCGATGTGATTAGTCAACTGAATAAAGGAAGTACTTTCACACTAAAATTACCTGTTCAATCTTCTCAAGGAACTGAGGTGAAAATGTGATCAATTTATTAATTATCGATGATGAAATCGAGATTGGTAACTTTTTGTCCCGCCTTTTTACCGCGAAAGGATATCGGGTACAAGTTGTAAATAGTGGAAAAGAGTTTTTTTCAATTAATTTTTCCTTACAAAAATTTCATGCCGCGATGATTGATTTAAAATTACCTGATGCGGATGGTCTAACCCTTTTACAACAACTAAAAAAGTTCCAACCTCGCTGTAAGGCCATTATTATGACCGGGTACAGCACGATAAAAACAGCTGTGGAAGCAATAAAATTCGGTGCTTCTGATTATATTGAAAAACCATTTGATGATATTGACTTATTGGAAAAACAAATAGACAGCTTACTGGAAGATAATGATAAAACTGCACACGAAACTATAAAAAGCATCGCCCATGAAATCGGCTTTATTACCGGCAAAAGTGAAAAAATGGAGCAACTACTGAAAACAGCTTACAAGGTGGCTCAAAAAAATGTGAATGTGTTAATTGAAGGGGAAACAGGCACAGGCAAGGAAGTTTTATCCAGATTTATTCATCATGCAAGCCCAAGAAGCCAAGAGTCTTTTATCGGGGTCAATTGCGGTGCCATTCCCGAATCACTATTAGAAAGTGAATTGTTCGGTCACGAAAAGGGAGCCTTTACCGGAGCGACTCAACAACGGAAAGGATTATTTTCCATCGCCAGTCAAGGTACATTGTTTCTTGATGAAATTGCAGAAGCGTCTCGTTCAATTCAGGTAAAATTGTTACGGGTGTTGGAAACACGAGAATTTATGCCTGTTGGAAGCGATAAAATTTTCCGGACAAATACGAGACTCATTGCAGCAACGAATGAAGACCTCCAAGAAGCCGTGAAAAACAAAAAATTTAGAGAAGATTTGTATTATCGATTAAATGTCGTTCATTTAACAATCCCACCGCTTCGTGAGCGAAAAGAGGATATTCCGTACCTAATCGAACACCTATTACAACGCTTTCCTAATTCAAATATTACTTTTTCAGATGATGCTCTGGCCTATTTGCAAAGGTATGATTGGCCCGGAAATATTCGTGAGTTAGCCAATTTTGTTACAAGAGTTGTAGCTTTAACCGATTCAAATCAAGCCGTTATTACACCTGGTGACTTGCCGATATCCTATTTTGCTATCTCTTCACACCCGAATATAGGAAGAACAATAAGTAAAAAAAGTGAAGAAAGCGAACTTGAAAGTTATCTTCATCGTTGGACAAATCAAGTTCTCACAGTTTTTAATCAAAAAGAAGAAATAAGTTTAGAAGAGATTCTCGACCAGGTCAAGGATCTAGAAGCATATGTGGGGAAAGCCTTTATCATGAAAACGCTTAAAGATGTTGAAGGAAATCGAAAAGAAGCGGCAAAAAGACTGCAAATTACAATGAGAAAATTACGCTACTTACTTAATGAAAAATGACAGCACTAAAAACACGAACAGGTTTCAAGACATCCAAATCTTGAAACCTATTCTGACAAAGTATACAATCAGGTTCTGAGAACGATCTGATTTATTCCACCTTAACGAGTAGTAACAAGTTTACAAAGAAGAAAAATAGGGGACCGGCTACCTGCATGCGTCCGATTGGTGCAACTCACCTAGGTTGAAGATCCCCTGATAATAATTCACTTTATTCCATATTAATCCAGACACTCTTCACTTCTGTATAATTGTTTAACGCATAGCTTCCCATTTCCCGGCCGATTCCGGATTGTTTATAACCGCCAAAAGGACTTGCCGCATCAAAGACATTATAACAATTGACCCAAACCGTACCTGCATCTAAGCGATGTGCAATATAATGAGCCTTTTTAATATCTTGCGTCCAAACCCCAGCAGCAAGCCCGTAGTGAGAGTCATTCGCTTTTTCAATCAGATCATCTATATCGGAGAAGGGCATGGCTGCGACAACAGGACCAAAAATTTCTTCTTTCGCAATGGTCATAGAATGGTTTACGTCGGCAAAAATTGTCGGTGCAACGAAATAACCTTGACTATAAGGGATATTCCCACCGCTTAACAGTTCTGCTCCTTCTTCAACCCCTTTATCAATATATCCTTTCACCCGTTTTTGTTGCTCACTGGATACAAGCGGCCCCATCGTTGTATCCTCCAGCAAGCCGTTTCCTTGTTGAATGTCTTTTGTCAAACTTACTAAATCACTTACCACATTATCGTATAAACCTTTTTGAACATATAAACGACTACCGGCACAACATACTTGCCCTTGATTAAACATAATACCCATTAACGCACCCGGAACTGCCTTTGATAAGTCAGCATCAGGCAAGACAATATTCGGTGATTTCCCGCCCAGTTCCAACGTGACGCGTTTTAATGTTTCACTGGCTTTTCGCATGATCATTTTCCCGACAGCCGTTGATCCGGTAAAGGCAACTTTATCGACTAACGGATGTTCGACAAGTGGTGCACCTGCTGTTTCCCCGAAGCCCGGTACTACATTAACGACGCCTTTAGGAAATCCAGCTTCATCGATTAGTTTGGCTAAATAAATAGCCGATAATGGAGTTTGCTCAGCGGGTTTCAAGACAACAGTACAACCGGTTGCTAAAGCGGCACCAAGCTTCCATGCAGCCATAAGTAACGGGAAGTTCCACGGAATAATTTGACCGACAACACCCACAGCTTCATGTCGGGTATAGTTGAAATAATTCCCCTGTACCGGAATGGTTTGCCCGACAATTTTCGTTGCCCAGCCGGCATAATAGCGAAAATGTTCAATTGCTAATGGAACATCGGCGTTCAACGTTTCACGAATAGGCTTTCCGTTATCCAAAGTTTCCAACTGTGCCAACTCTTGTTTATGGTCTTCCATTAAATCAGCCAGTTTATAAATTAAGCGGCTTCTTTCAGCAGTTCCCATTCTTGACCAAGGACCACGATCGAATGCCTCCCTTGCAGCTCTAACCGCTAAATCGATATCTTCCGGACCGGCCTCGGTAACATTTGCCAACCTTTCTCCTGTCGCTGGATTTACGGTTTCAAAAGTTTTTCCGGATTGACTATTCACCCATTCTCCATTTATATAAAGCTTTTTCTCTGATTTTAAAAATTGTTCTAATCTAGGAGATAGTTTTACTCCTTTTGTATTTACATTTTGCATTCTATTCCCTCCCCTTTTTACCGGGGGAATAACCCCCCAGCGTTAACGCTTTCAAAATATTATGAAATACTTAATACAACACGTCCATTAATTTTTCCATCTTCCATCCGTTTAAATACTTCATTTATATTATCAAGTGGCTGCACTTCAATATTTGTCCGTACTTTTCCTTGTGCCGCAAATTCAAGAGATTCTTGTAAATCTTTTCTCGTTCCCACAATAGAACCTTTTACCGTAACCCCGTTTAATACCGTGTCAAAAATCGGAATTGGCAGTTCGTCATTAGGAAGACCAACAACAACTAATGTTCCGCCTCTTTTTACCGAATGATAAGCTTGCTCGAATGCTTTTTTCGTAACCGCAACACTAACAGCTGCTTGTACGCCGCCAACTTGATCTTTGATTGTCTGAACCGGATCTGTCTTCATACCATTGACGGTTAAATCCGCACCCAATTCTTTTGCCAACTCTAATTTATCATCTTGAATATCAACGGCAATGACATTGAACCCCATTGCTTTCGCATATTGCAGGGCAACATGACCAAGACCGCCAATTCCATAAATCGCTACCCAGTCCCCTGGCTTTGCTTCAGATACTTTTAATGCCTTATAAGTGGTTACCCCTGCGCAAAAGATCGGTGCAACTTCTTCAAAACTTAAATTTTCCGGAACTTTAACGACATAATTAGCCGGTGCTTTACAATATTCTGCATAGCCGCCGTCAACAGAATAACCTGCATTTAATTGATTTGGACATAAAGTTTCTCTACCTGTTAAACAATATTCACATTCACCGCAAGCTGAATACAGCCAAGGAATTCCAACTCGGTCCCCCACTTTAATGGAAGTAACCCCTTCACCAACTTTTTCTACAATTCCAACACCTTCGTGACCGGGAATTAACGGTAACTTTGGTTTGACCGGCCAATCACCGTGTGCCGCATGCAAATCGGTGTGACAAACGCCGCATGCTTTAATTTTCACCAGAATTTCCCCATATTCCAGTTCCGGCACCGGTACCTCCTTGATTTCCAATTCTTGTTTGAACTCATTGACAACTGCAGCTTTCATTAAATTTTTAGAATCCATTTCTACCTCTCCCCTCAAAATTTAACATTCACTATTTAATTTGCAAAAAACGTGCCAATTATGGAGGCGCTTTCCCCCTATTATTTTTCGCTTGCGTTTGTTAGCTGGATTTCTATATTCAAAGCCAGTACTGTACTTGTTAGCGATCAAGAATTGGTATGCCTAGAGCCGAAAAATTGGCACTTTCCGCCGTAATTACGGCTATCAGTGACAAATAATTGGTCCACGCGTCCGGGAGTAAGACTGTAAAAAAGAACAGAGATTCTGGACATAGACAATATAACTAATTCAAAGATTCTCTCCTATCTTTTTATAAATCAATAATAATTAAAAAAGAAAAAGGCCGACAACATATAGGTATCCGCCTCTAAAGCAGTTTTTCGATTAATCTACTCCTGAAAATATTCAAATAATAATGATGTCATTAAAAATATCATTGCTAACGACTTAGCCATTGGAATTTATACCGATTTTTGGGTGAGGCAGGATTATCTGATTAAAAAGGGTGACATTGTTCCGATCCCATTTGAGTATAGTGAAGCACCAGTACTTTCTTTAATTTATTTACAAGCAAAGAACAAACATGTTTCAATTGCAAAATATCATTGCTGATCTGGACATTACGCTAGGATTAATCGGCATTAGTGACATAGGCGAGTTAAATCCATCAATTTTAGGTAGAGCTAAATGGAATAATCCAATTTCCCCGTAAACATAATACGACGACGAGAATTGATCTCGTCGCCAAATATAAGTTAGAGCTCGGGTACATACCCAAGCTCTAATTTATCAAATTTGTTACAATCGCTGGCCTTTTTTCTGACCGATATCATCATTTGGTGAGTTTCCAGTTCCGTCCTTTGCTTTACTATTCGGTGTACCAAAAATTTGATTGTCTTTCGTAATTTTGTTTCCGGCTAAAAATTGGTCTTTTTTTCTCATATTTCATTCCCTCATTATTGATTTATCGAGTATTTGTTCTGTCATTATTGGCCGTGCCGAAGAAGTCATCGACAATATCATTGAATCTGTCAAACAAACCATCATTATTATTATTATTATTCGTGCGCATATCATTTGCAAACGTATTTACACGATCATAGAAATCAGGATTTGCAGAAACATACACACGGGAAATTCGGTCATCTGCCCGGCGAACAGCATCGGCAATTTTTTGTTCAAATGCATTGGATACCGGACTATATTGAGCGGTATTGTTTGCATTGTTATTTGCTCCATTTCGATTCGTTGTTTCCCCATTTTGTGTGCCCATATTTTGTCCGGTCGTATTTCCACCGATCCCTGTACCTACATTTTGACCGGCTCTATTTCCACCTATCCCTGTACCACCATTTTGACCCGTATTATTGGCTGGACCAACATCTTGCCCGGTAGAATTGCCGCCGGTTCCTGTACCTAAATTTTGACCTGTTCTATTTCCATTGAACCCGATACCGGTATTTTGTCTATTATTGTCACCGGCAAATGTACCAGCATTTCGTCCAGTCTGAGTTCTGTCATTTTTATTTCCCGCATCATCATTTCCATTAATAGTGCCATCATCTGTATTATTGTTATTGTTGTCCGGATTTACTCTCCCGTTTTCCATAAATGTATTTCCATCACCATCTAATGCCCCATTGCGAGTTGCGTTTCCATTATTGTCAAAATTTACATTTGTCGTTCCTTGATTATTGATATTTCCACGATTATTTTTGGAAAGTCTAACCGCAACATAAGCGTTATTGTTGGTAATGAGAACATGCGCATCTTCCACTTCTTTCAACTTCTCTACTTCACGTTCAGCAGCTCTTGATGTCTTTACATTTTGATTGTTACGGGTATTATTTTTCACATTCATTGGTCTTGCATTATTGTTATTGCGTGTATTTTGGGTAAATTGAGTACCATTATCGTTATTGTCGCCGGCATTGTCATTGTTTGTACACCCTGTAAGACATAAAGAAGCAACTGCAACACCTGTTATGAACCATTTCATTTTCATTTTCTTCACTCCTTCTCTGGTTCTCGTCTATATCATGTCTTGTTCATGAAAATCTATTCGAGGGAGAAAATGCAAATTTGCTGGAAAATAATCGTTATTGTGATGGCATGGTATGTGAATTTTTGGTTAATAATGAAGGTAATCATTATTTTCGAAAAATCTGTTGTTACAAATCCATAAATTAATCTGCCGAGTTCCTAACGGTGAGATGGCACAAGGAGGTAATGTGAATGAACGACTACTATTATCAATTAGCAACAGTCGTTTATGATCAATTTGGCATTGATCCTTTTGAAAAAATTATGTATAAAAATTACTACTTAACTGTACAAGATTATTTAATTACCGTTAGCATTGACGATGAAATCAAAAATATCCTTGCTTTACTAAAGATGCTTCCCGATAAAAATGAAGCACAAAAATTCATTAACAGTGCAATCACTTATAATATTCAGAGCGTTTTACTTGGAGAAAATGGAAATTCAAAATACAGGTTAAAAGAAATCAATAAAATATTTTAAAACAAGATAGTCCAAATTAGTGCAAAATTGCTTTCGTATATGTGAAACTTCCATCAATGAGAGAGTTGAAATTATTTCACAATAAAATTCCATTATTTCACATATTTTTGTCGTATGTCTGGAAAATTTAGTGTATAATAATATTAACTAAGTAAAAGGAGGCATCAAAATTAACACAATGGATCATTCCGTTTCTTTTTTGCACAACTAATTTTATATGCAAAATTTACTTTGCCATTCAGCAAAGAACGGGATTCCTGTGTCTAATTTGATGTCTAATCGTTCGGAAACTTTTATATTCAACCGGTCTATTCCGGTTTCTTCGGTTTGTCCATTTTAGACGCGAGGTTCCTCGTGCCTTTTTTGTTTGGCAAAATATAGGGGGAATCTGTATGTTTTTACTAAAGGCAAATAATCTGGCCGTTGAAATTGCCGGACAAAAATTATTTGAAAATGTCTCCATTGAAATAAAAGAACAAGAACGAATTGCACTGATCGGTGAAAACGGCATCGGGAAAACAACACTCATTAAGGTCCTTTTGGGAAGGCTCCCGGCTCAGTCCGGGCATGTCCAATACGGCGTAAATAAAAAAGAAATTGGCTACATGGTGCAAGAAAATCAGAGGGATAATGGAACGGTCATGGATTTCGTCATTGCAAACCATCCGAATGCAGTTATCAAAAACGAACTGACACACTACAGTCAACTACTTGCTGAACAACCGGAAGACTTACAGGTGATTGAAGAATATAACAAACGGCTGCAAAAGTATTTAGACGTCCATGGTTACGATTGGGAGATGAATGTAGAAAAAACGTTAAAACAACTTGGCATCCCGGAACCACTTTGGAATCTTCCCTATGCAAATTTAAGTGGCGGACAAAAAACACGGGTGAAGCTAGCGAGAGTCCTGTTACAATCACCGAAATTAATCATTCTTGATGAACCGACGAATCATCTGGACATCGAGTCGATCCACTGGCTTGAAGATTGGCTTTTAAATTTCAAAGGAAGTGTGTTATTCATTTCCCATGAACGGGAATTTATCGACCACGTCGCCACATCAACCTATGAGCTGACCAAAAGTGGGACAAAAAAATACTCAGGTGGTTATTTCTCATATAAGCAGCAAAAAGAACATGAATACAAAACCATGCAAAAGTTGTATGAAAAACAGGAGCAGGAACGTAAAAAACTGCTAGAAACGATTACCCAATACAAACAATGGTATGATAAAGCAAATGCAGGTGCAAGTGTACGTGATCCGTATGCACAAAAGAAGGCGGCTAAACAAGCGACCAAAATGAAAGCAAAAGAAAAAGTATTGGAAAGATTGGAAAAGGAAAAAATTGATAAACCGGAACTGACCAAAACGATTTCAACCAATTTTGTATCTGATGATTTTGGCGGAAGAAAAATGCTTGAGCTGATTAATGTGACATTTTCCTATAGCACAATGCCGATTTTTTCCAATGTTTATTTGGAGTTAAATTGGAGAGATCGATTGGCGGTTGTTGGCCCGAATGGAAGCGGGAAAACCACATTGTTGCAACTAATGGCAGGTATTTTAGAACCCGATTGTGGCCAAGTGAGAAGAAATCCGCAGTTAAAGATTGGCTATTTCTTTCAAGAGCTGGAAAATTTAAATTTTGAAAACTCTATTTTAGATGAAATTTTGATGATACCGAATATTACTCAAGCGGATGCTCGAACGATTTTGGCGTGTTTCTTGTTCCGTCGCGAAGATGTTTTTAAAAAAATCAGCACATTAAGTATGGGAGAAAAATGCCGGGTTGCCTTTGTAAAACTGTATTTTTCCAATGCCAACTTACTTGTACTGGATGAACCGACCAATTATTTCGACATACCAACCCGAGAAACGATTGAAAATGCTCTTATCGTCTACCCGGGTTCAATTGTACTTGTTGCCCATGATCCGTACCTTTTAAGGAAAGTAGCCAATAAAGTAGCGTATATTAAAAAAGGTAAAGTTGATTATTATCCCGGTAGTTACCATGAATGGGAAAAGCATCAAACATTTTCAAACCCGGTTCAGCTAATGATGAATAAGCTTGAAAAATTACAACTCCGATACACGCAATTAATAACGGAGGAAAATGTGGATCCGGCTCAAGAAGAAAGCAGACTGGCTGAAATCAAAAAAATTCGAGTAGAAATCGAGGAAATCGAGAAGAAATTAAATGGTTCTTGAGAAGTCTGATAAAACCATTCCTTATTAAACGGTTAGGTCGGTAAAACTTCCATCAGTGGGGAATTTTTTGTCCCACTGATGGTTTCAAGCGTATTTCCTCCTTATCCATAAAAATAAATCCATCATCCACTTTGCTACAAAGACAACAATTACATAACAGATAAGAAGATGGATATAATTAATTTCTTGGTACAGTTTAAATAGACCCATCCGAACGAGAACCGGTTTGAAAAGGAAGGAAAAGATTACCGCAGTCAGTAAACTGTAGATGTAATAATTTTTTTTGCGTTTGATCGTCCATTGGTAAACAAGCATGAATGTTACCGGGACTAGGCTGGCATCTAATGATAAACCCGTTATTGGCGGAAGGACGGGGAAAGGATAATTCCAATATCCAAGATTTCTTCCATATAAATCGATATATCCGAAAAGAACATGAATATTATATCCGTAAAAACAAATTTGAAATAGTTTGCTTTTGTCAATTTTAAAATAGAGAAGTACAAGTGGTGCAATAAGAAAGAAGATCATCAGCCAATATTCAAAAGTAGTAAAAATACGATATTCAAAAAAGTATTTATTAAGTGCCGCTTGTGCACCTTCGATCATTTTTACGATTTTATCGAATTGTTCGATACGAATATCCAATGGAATCATCCTTTTATGGAATTTATCTCTATTGACCAATATTTTGGCTATTTTTCCACTTTCTATTCAAATTACATCTCGGCTTTACTAATAGAAAAGGACTCGATTCTGATCATTTATAAAAGCAGCCCTATCCTTTTCAGCTATCATTTTCACGATCTTCTTGTTCTCTTACATCATGACCACAACGAGTACAATATAATTTTCCACCCTCGTGAACCCCATTGAAAAACCCATTTTCACAATAAACATATTTACCACAAGACACGCATTCTCCGATTAATTCCCTCATATGAACATCCCCTTCTTTTATGAATCATCCATCTATTTCAATTATACCTAAATCGAGTTGAACTGCATTCCTTTAATTTTTATTGAATATATTGTTCGTTTTTTATATAATAAGTATTAGTCAGCAGTACTTTTGGAAAAATGAAAAACCGGGAAATAGCTCAGCTTGGTAGAGCACTAGCATGGGGTGCTAGGGGTCGCAGGTTCGAATCCTGTTTTCCCGATATAATAAAGACGTGGGTATTGAGCGGTTTTCAGTTTACTGGATGCCGTTCCTTCATTTTTGAGGAATTATTATGAAAAGGGGAAGGGAATGAAATGAATAACGAATTAAAAACAATGCTAGAATCAATCATTCAGGAAGCATTAAAACCAATCAAAGAAGAAATGCAAACAATCAAAGGTGAAGTCCAAACCATTAAAGGCGAAGTCCAAACCCTAAAAGGCGATATGCAAACAATTAAAGATGAAGTCCAAACCCTAAAAGGCGATATGCAAACAATCAAATGTGAAGCCCAAACCATTAAATCTCAGGTAAATGAAAATACACAATTATTAAAAGCGGTCATACAACGTCAAGAAGAGACGGATGCTAAATTGGATGCCATTTCCACTGATGTTCATAAGCTGCACGGAGAAATTAACTATATAAAGGAAGAGATGTCCGATATCAAGACTACTGTTGACTTCACTTATCAAAAAACAACCAAAAATGAGTTGGAAATCTTCAAGTTAAAACAAAATTGACTGAAAAAGTGCTATACAAAAAATTAGAAGAGCACGGTTTTAGTGTGTTAAATGTGAGATCTTTCTTATGAAAACCCTGTTTCATAAATAAAACCACTTCACTTTAGTTGTGAGGTGGTTTGTTTATTTTTGCTCTGTGCTCTATAAGTTTAGAATTTCTTTAATATCCTCTTCTGTTAATTTGGCAATGCCTTCTTCTCCGGCTTGAATGACGGTATCAATTAATTCCTTTTTATTTTGCTGCAACTCATACATTTTTTCCTCAATGGTTCCTTGGGTGATTAAACGGATCACTTGTACAACCCGCTTTTGTCCGATTCGATGCGCCCTTCCTGCTGCCTGGTCTTCAACAGCCGGGTTCCACCATAAATCATATAATATAACCGTATCAGCACCGGTTAAATTCAATCCGGTATTTCCTGCTTTTAAAGAAATTAGAAAAACATCGCCTTCCCCTGCATTGAAACAGTCAACCATATCTACGCGCTCTTTCGGTTTCGTTTGACCATCTAAATAAAAGAACTTGACACCTGCTTGTTCCAATCGTTCCCGAATAATCGCTAACATACTAGTAAATTGAGAAAAAACAAGCATTCTCCTGCCATTTTCTCTTCCATTTTCAATCATTTCCATCAACTGATCAAGCTTACCGGAATCACCTTGGTAATTATCAACAAATAAAGACGGATGACAGCAAATTTGTCGCAATCTTGTTAATCCGGCTAAAATCTTAATTTTACTCCTTTCAAAGCCATTTTTCTGAATTGATTCCGCCGCTTCCGTTCGGATTCTTTCAAGATAAGCAAGATACAATTCCTTTTGTGGCTTGGTTAAATCTGAATAATTGATTGACTCTATTTTATCCGGCAACTCTTTTAAAACATCCTTTTTCACCCTTCTTAATAAGAATGGACGAATCATCTTAGCAATTTTTTCAGGCTCGATTCGGCGAAATCTTGTTAATGGCGGGAAAAAGTTCGGAATGACTCTTTGAAAAATCGACCAAAGTTCATCAACGGAATTTTCAATTGGTGTACCGGTTAAAGCAAAACAAGTTTCTGCATTGATTTGCCGAACCGCTTTTGCTGTTTTCGTTGTATGGTTTTTGATTGATTGTGCTTCATCTAAAATAAATGTACTAAATTGATATTCCAAGTATTTATCAATATCTTGTCTTAGTGTTGGATAAGATGTAATTAGGACTTGTGGTAAATGATCATTTTGCAAAATGTCCTGTCGTTCTTGCGGTAAACCGATAACTACTGCAACATCCAATATCGGCGCAAATTTTTGAAATTCATTTTTCCAATTATAAACGAGAGAAGCAGGAGCAACAATCAAAGCCGGTTTGGTCGACTCACTTTCTGAAAAAGATGATAAAATAAGGGCAATTGCTTGTACTGTTTTACCGAGCCCCATTTCATCGGCTAAAATACCGCCAAGTTTAAAACCAGCCAGTGTCTTCATCCATTGAAACCCATTATATTGATAGTCACGTAAATCTGCCTGTAGTGTATCTGGGACTGAAAAATCAAGATCTTCCGGGTGTTTCAGATGATGCAACAAACGCCGAAACTGATTTCCATATTTTGCCCCGCTCCCTAAATCGTTTTGCAACATTTCATCAAGTTGAATGCCGCGGAAAATAGGCAGTGGTATTGTTTCATCTTGAAGCTGGCGCGGATTTATTTGAAATTCATGAACAATTTGCTGAACGGTTTGAAATTCCTCCGATTGCAAGTTGACGAATGCTCCATTGTTTAAGCGATAATACCGTTTCTTTTCCACGACCGATTGCAAAATATGCTCAATCTCTTGGCGATTTACATCTTCCATATCGAAACCAACTTCTAACCAGTTTTCGGTTGAATTCACATCAATATTCACGGTTGGTGTACTTTTTTCCGGTAATAACAATGATTTTACCGCCTGTGTTAAGTAAATCTCCATTTTTTCTTCAAGCTGGGGCAATGTTTCATATAAAAATTCAAAAATTCCTTCTTCCCCTTCAACATATAATCCGGCTCGATTATATTTCAAAGACGCAGATTCAATAATGTCCATTATTTCCTCTTCTTTTCCGGTTTGCCGCATAATGATTGGCCCATTTGTCCGGTCAGAATTTACTACAAACGGATCGATTTTGTGCTTCCCATAACAAAACTCAATCGAAATGGTTAATATATTATCGATTCGGTCCACATACATTTTCGCATGCAATGGTAATTTGACAATTTGGCTTGCCACATGATCCGTAATTTTCAGTTTGCTTGTCTTTTCAATAACCGGAACAACTTGAGAAACAAACGGTTCAATTTGATCATCGGCAATGGGAAGGATAGGTGTACGCATCCTGGAAATCATATTTTTCAATTCTTCTATTATTTTTTCTTGTTCCGGAGAAATTTTATAAAAATAGTTTTTCTTTGAGATATATCCATAAAAATCCCAAAATTCCCAGGATAACAGTTGACTCAAATCCAATTGAAACCCATTGTCAACTCCTTTATCCAATTTCAAGGATAATGGGTGCTGATTAGAAATGACTTTTATTTGATTATATACATGTTTGTCTTTTTGAAAATGAATCGTCCGGCCTTCAAATTTTGCTAATAATTGGTCGATGAGCATGGGCGGAATTGAAATACTGCGTTCTTCCCGTGAATAGGAAGATTGATCGTAAGGGTCATATATTTCTTTATAGAGTTCATCGTATTTGATTGCTTCTATTAATAGATCGATAATTTCCTGATCTTGTTCTGTAAACATTTGTTCTATCGGATCATAAGAGTACTTGGCAGTAAAAGAATATTGGACTTTTTGATCCACAGCTTTTAAAAACTCTTTTATTTTTTTTACTACATAAGTTCGGTTTAACCCGACTTTCATTTCAACCGCTAAAGTTTTTGGTAATCGGTACGAGCCTTTCTTCACCTCAATAATCCAGTCTACCATCAATGGTTTGCGATTTTTTTGTACGGTTTGGTCAAAATTCAGTGAAAAGGTGGAAATTGTTTGAATGAATGAATTCGTTAATTCCTTCATATATTGAGCTTGTCTGTCTTGTTCACTGCTCCTATTTAGATCAGATAATGATTTGATTTTTGCAGGGATATTGGCACGTTTTTTACTTTCATGTATTTTTAATAATACAGCAGCAATATGTTTACAAGGACCCCAATATTCAGAAAAAGCAGGGCAATCACAATTATAGCTAATCCCATCATCATCTACTATTTCCACTTCATAGGTATGTGTTCCTCTCACCTCTGCCGACCATTTATAATTAATCGGATCATAATATAGATTTCTGACACGTCCGGATTTATAATATTTTAACCCACGTTGATAGGTTGTAGTTGTGAACATCCTTTTAATTTCACTTTTCGTTAGCTGGTCAATATTCATAAACATCCCACCTAAAAATTAGTTTCATATATACCTCTCTAAACATTAGGCACTCTTTACATAAAGGGAGAAAAATCTTTTTTATAGGACTTTCTTTCTTTCAACTCGGGTATTACGTATATAAACATATATAATACTAAACCAGTAACCAAGCCTGCTGCAACATCAATAATTGAATGTTGTTTGATTAATACCGTTGACATACAGATGAATACAAGCATTAATCCGGATGCGAGTTTCCCGTATTTTATTTTTGAAAATGCCTCCGAGTGTCGAAGCGCGGAATGTGTCGCAATGGAATTGATTACATGGAGACTTGGACATACATTCGTTGACGTATCGGTTTCATAAATATGTTTTATAAGCAGTGAAAACGGATCACTCCCGGTAATGACCGGTCTTAAATTTTGACCATGCGGAAAAATCGCATAAATCGTATAAGAAAAGGCCATAGCAATACCCATAAAAGTAAGCATACGATAAAAATCTTTTTTGGAATGAAGTCCGGTATAAATTAACCCAAAAGCTACATAAAAAAACCACAGTAAATACGGAATGACAAAAATGGGGATAAAAGGAATTAAGTCATCCAGCGGGCTATAGATTATGAATTTTGGTATATTCGTGGCCTCCAAATATTTAAACCAAAATAACAGCGGTAATAATAACAGTGTCCAAAAGAAGTGTTTATATGTTTTAATAAAGCTTTTCATATTTTCAATTATCCTCCGAGTGAGATGGGAACAGGTTGATCGTCCCATTGATTTTTGCGTGCTTCTCTATAAGTGCTTGACGATATTTGCATTTTATATATGATTGAAAGAGTTTATTATTTACTACTTCACCTTAAACTAGAACCTATAAAATTATTATAACGATTATTAGCCAAAATGAAACCTAGTAATATAAGGAGTTTTCATGGTTAATCCTGCCAAGCCGGAAATTAAGTACGGTCTCAAAATCATTATCTTTAGTTGGCTTTTATTATAATATCGTTATTCTGGTGAACATGTCATCTATTTTTTAGTATTTTTTTCTAGTAAAATACTTTAACAAACCCTGTCTTCTTTCTAAACCGTAAAAAGTTTAAGCAAGAAAATTTGTCAAGAAAAGGAATTTTTTAAAGAATCATAGTAAAATTTTCCTATTCAATATATAATAGTTTCATTCAAGGAAATAATTTTTCACAGGGGAAAATTGGTACTATACTGGTCAATTTTTTCATGATTCAATTTCATTACACATTGGTTTAGGAAAATTCTTGTTTCTTCATACACGTAGCTGCAAAAACTTGATTCAATTAAGTATCCAAGTTGAATTCCTATTAAATGTTACGATTTATTTGGTTCATTGGAAAAATGCTTTCGAATCGTTTTTCATATCTCCGAAAAAAGAATTATCTAAAACTTGTAATCATACTACAACACAACTTAGAAAGGATAATTAAAAATGAAGATGACAATTGGAAAAAAACTGTTTGCGGGATTTTTTGCGGTTTTATTTTTATTAGGAGTAACAGTAGGAGTTAGTTATTATCAAATCAATGCCGTTGATAAAAATTATACAGACTTAATTAATGATAAAGCGAACAAGCTCATTATGATAAAAAGTTTGGACATACAAATAAAAAAAGAGCAGTCTAGTTTACGCGGTTATTTACTTTTAGGAGATGAAACTTCCTTAAACAATTTTAAAAAGGCACATGAAAGTTATTTAAATACGAGTAAAAGTTTGAGTGATGTCATTACTCACAAAAAAGCAAAGAAATTTTTAAGTGAGTTAAATCAAATTGAAGATGAATATTATCAATTCAGTAAAAAGGTATTTCAACTAAAAGAACAAAATAAAACCGATGAATATACGACTCTGATATCTACAGAAGGCCGAAAGATAATGGAAAATTTCGATAAAAAGATAGAAGAATTTACAGATTATCAACAAAAATTATTAGACAAAGGAAATAATGATACTACTACTGAAGTAAAATATATCATTCGATTAATGCTGATTTTAGGTTTCATTGCCATGTTAACCGGTATTTTCATTGCCATCTATATGGGTCGGATTATTTCAAAGCCGGTAAAAATCGTAGCACAATCTGCTAAAAAAATTGCATCAGGAGACCTCACCGTAGAAGATATTAAGGTGAAAAACCGAGATGAAATTGGCGATTTAGCAGCTTCGTTTAATCAAATGGAGAAAAGTCTCCGTGAAATGATAAAAAAAGTCGAAAAAAATGCTGAACAAGTGGCTGCATCGGCGGAAGAACTAACAGCCAGTGCAGAACAAACGAGCAAAGCAGTTGAACATGTAGCAGAATCTACGCAGGAAGTTGCCGCCGGGATGGATAAACAAGTGCAAAATGTGGAAGAAACTTCACAAACGATTAACGAAATGTCTGTTGGAATTCAACAAATTGCAAGTAATGCTCAAATTGTATCCTCCAGTGCGATGGATGCATCAGAAAAAGCGTCTGAGGGAGGTCGTTTATTAAAAACAGCTGTAAGGCAGATGCATACAATTAATCAAACCGTAGATGGATTATCTAAAGTAGTTGGTGAACTGGGAGAACGTTCAAAAGAAATAAATCAAATCATTGCAGTGATTACCGATATTGCTTCTCAAACAAATTTGTTGGCATTAAATGCGGCGATTGAGGCAGCAAGAGCCGGTGAGCACGGCCGGGGGTTTGCTGTCGTTGCTGAAGAAGTGCGGAAACTGGCAGAACAATCTGCACAATCAGCAAAGCAAATTTACCAATTAATATCTACAATTCAGGAAGAAACTAATTTAACCGTTCAATCAATGGATGCTGCAAAAGGGGAAGTATTGTCGGGAATTGATGTTGTGAACACTGCCGGAAATTCCTTTGCACAAATTGAGCGTTCGATTAATAATGTTACTGTCCAAATTCAAGAAGTATCATCGGCTGTTCAACAAATGGCCGCAAGTTCGGAACAAATTGTACAATCAATGAAAATGATTACTCAAATATCCGAATCATCTTCTGCTCAAACAATGGCAGTTTCTTCCGCTACAGAGGAACAATTGGCATCAATGGAAGAAATCACATCAGCAGCAAACTCGCTAACAAAAATGGCTGAAGCGTTACAATCGCTCATTGAAAAATTTAAAATTTAAGGGACATGTTCATTGTCCCTTTTTTAATGACCCAAATGAAGTTGTCCCAGGATGTCCTTTGAAATCCGGAAAGGGATTTGGTAAAATTAATATTATTTTTGTATAATATTTTGTTTGAGGTGGACTGTTTGAAGCAATTAACAAAAAAGGAAATACTGTTTTTTGGTTTTACATTGTTTTCAATGCTTTTTGGCGCAGGAAATTTAATATTTCCCGCCTATTTGGGAAATGCGGCGGGTGACAACGTTTGGCAAGCGGTCACCGGTTTTATTATTTCCGATGCCGGGTTAGCCATATTAGGGTTTATTGCAATAGCCAATGCCGGAACGTCTGATATTTTAGCAAATAGAGTTCATTCAACCTTTGCCTTTCTTTTTCCATTGGCAATCTATTTAGCGATTGGACCGGGATTAGCGATTCCACGTGCAGGAAGTCTTGCTTATGAAATGGGGATCAAACCTTTTTTACCTCATACTGGTGCCGCAGCATCTGTAGGACTATTGGTTTTTACCATTATTTTTTTCAGCATCGTTTTTTGGTTTGCCAAATCACCGTCAAAACTGGTTGATCGTGTAGGGAAAATATTAACCCCGATTTTACTCATATTAATTTTTACCGTCTTTGTCAAATCTTTATTTATGGACGCAGTACCATTGAAAAATGCTGTCTCTCCTTACAAAGAAAATCCGGTAATAAGAGGATTTTTGGATGGTTACCAAACGATGGATGGACTTTGTGCATTTATTTACGGAATTATTTTTACAAACCTTTTCACTGTCAAAAAAATTACAAATCGTTCCTTGCAAATAAAATATTTAATTTCGTTCGGACTTATTTCCGGTGTCCTTTTATCCATTTGTTATATTATCATAGCTTATTTGGGTACAAAAGCGATAATTCCGGGAACAGTTGATCATGGAGCCGTCGTATTATCAATCGTAATGACTCAATTGTTAGGGAATGGTGGAACAGTTCTATTAGCTATACTATTTTCTGTCGCTTGTTTAAGTGTTTGTATCGGGTTAGTTACATCATGCGCGCAATATTTTACAACTGTGTTTTCAAAAATATCTTACATTCAATGGGTTTTGCTTTTATGTGTGGCAAGCGGTGTTGTCGCAAATCTCGGTTTATCACAAATTTTGAAAGTATCCGTACCGATTCTCGGATTTTTATATCCGATTGCGATTACCTTAATGATTTTAGGTATTTTACATTCGTGGCTACCTTCCTATTCCCGGCCGGTTTACGTGATAACGATAATCATGGTCGGATTATTTAGCTTGTTGGAAATAATCAATTCGACCATATTTAATGGTGAATTTAACCCATATTTATTATGGATTCCATTGCAAACGGACGGATTTGGCTGGATTACCATTGGCGGGATTGGATTCGTCTTAGGGAGTATTGCCGGCAAAATATTACCGAACACCGGGCATACAAACACAGCTTGAAAAATTCGCAAAACTCGTGATGATAGATTAAAGATTGGTTAATGGAAGTGGTGTGGGGATAGGCTGAGGCCATTGAATAACGCATGTGCAATATATTAGGCTAAATCACTATCAACAACAAAGACTAGTTTTGTTGTCTGGAAAGTATTGCACTCTTTCAGTGGCCGCAGACAAGTTCATCGTCGCCTTTTTGATCTATTTACACTTTTTTAGTAGCCTCGGACAGGTTCATCGTCGCTTTCTTATAACCATCGGCTCACCTGTCTCCCCTTATGCCCCGGTAATTTCTTCGGCATTTCGATTTATCTCATCAATAATCCCAATAATTTTTCTTGCATCATCCATATTATCCTTGAACAATTCAACAATACTGCCGACAGATCTGAACGGTTCTTGCCGCAATACATTCTTATCAAGTGTTCCGTTTTTAATGACATAATCAACAATATGTTTAACAAAACGAATTTGGTTCAGATTTAACCGCTCTTCGGATAGAAATTCTGAAAATGCGGCATTGGCTGCTTGCGGATCTAAGCCGACAATTTGCCGAACAAGTTTAGTAATCGGTGTATCACCATAATCCTTTTCATAATCCTCCCGTGTTCCAAGTTCTTTCCAAAGAATATCTTCCAGGATTTTTACATCTTGACTTGTTAGCGGTTTATTATGGTTCAACTTGTAAATCGCCATTTGGTCCTTATGTTGGATTAGATAATGTTCTACTTTCTTTCGGTAACTTTGCAGGTCATTAACATGGAACATTGGACCATTTTCTTTAACTTCAATCACTTCATCTTGGAAGTTTGTATAATAAATTTTTTGTTTGTCTCTTTCAATAAACTTAATTAAGTCTCTTAGTGCTTCCCGGACTTCATCCAATTCAAATATATCAGCACTTTCCCAGAATTCCTCCGTTAACACTTTTTCGATAATATGCTTTTGTTCCATCACTTGTGGAATCGTACCAAGTTGGGAAAGAGCCTCCGCTGTTTGAATCACACTTCGAATCGGTTTCGTTGCGTTTTTCGTTTGCAATTTCGCCAATTCAATCGTATACATCAATAAATCGAACCGTTTTGCAAATTCATCCTCTTGAATTGGAACAATAATTGGTGAAATATGCTCTTTAACTTCATTCGTATCAACAACAGATAACGTCACCCAATTTTCCTTGTTTTTAAATTTCTCCACAAATTGAAGGTGCTGGCGGACACGGAAATTTTCACTATCCAGAGCAAGGACATCTCTTGTTACTTCTTTGACTAATTCCTTACGATGATTGATATATTCTTCTGTTTGATAATCGATTCCTTGCAATTCACGAATGATATCCACTTTGGCATTAAATAGTTTTTCTGTCAGGCTCTTCCCGATTTGCGTGTCCATTCCCTTTGGATTTTCCCGAAAAAACTCGAAGTTCCCGCAATAATCAAAGATAAGGAAATGGGTTTTGTCCTGGCCAATTCCGAGTAAATCCGGACAAAGTCGAGTACCGCGTCCAATCATTTGCCAAAACTTTGATTTTGACCGAACCTTTTTAAAAAATACGAGATTTACAACTTCCGGAATGTCCACTCCGGTATCAAGCATATCGACGGAAACAGCAATTTGCGGTAGCTTGTTTCTTTCTGAAAAATCGTCTATTAATGTTTGAACATATTTAACACTATAATCGATGACTCTGGCAAAATCCCCTTTATATTCAGGAAATAATGCATCAAATCGTTTGACAATTCTTTCAGCATGGATATGGTTCTTCGCAAAAATAATTGTTTTACCTAACTTGTCGCCGCCTTCTACCTTGATACCTTTTTCCGTCAAGTCTTGCAGAACCATATCGATCGTATGGTCGTTAAACAGCCATTCATTTAAAGCAGAACTGTCTATATCTTCTCTGAAATCGCCATCATCAAAGGTTTCTTCATAATTTTCCTTTTCTTCTTCGGACAAATCATCATAATGAATGCCCTCTTCCAAAAACTTAGTCTTTGTTTCAATGGTTCGATAATCAACTAAATAGCCGTCTTTCACAGCTTGATCCAATTCATAAGCGAATGTCGGAACCCCATTTTCCATTCCAAATACTTCATACGTATTTTTATCAATTTCATCTTTCGGGGTTGCCGTTAAACCGAGTAAAATCCCGTCAAAATAATCGAAAATACTGCGATATTTTTTATAAATGCTACGGTGCGACTCGTCAATAATAATCAGATCAAAATGACCGACTGTAAACAATTTTTTCCCGTCTTTTCTTTTTGCATCGTCAATTGCATTCATCATTGTCGGATAAGTTGAGAAGACCATCCGGCTTTCTTCCGGGTTATCCTTGTTATCAAGTAGATTGCATAAGGTTAAACTCGGGAGTAAGTTGTTAAAACTTCTGTATGCCTGATTCAGTAATGTTTTTCGGTCTGCCAAAAACAGGATATTTTTTACCCAATTACGGCGTGTCAGGACATCGACAATGGATATGGCTGTTCTTGTTTTTCCGCTTCCTGTCGCCATTACAAGGAGCGCTTTTCTTTGGTTTCGGCTTAATGCGTCACAAACCGCTAAAATCGCCTCTTTTTGATAGTAACGATTACTGATGTTGTCATTAATTTCGATATTTGTTAGTGGATGTTTCATTTGGCTCCGTTCCATTAACAGGCTTAGTTCTTCTTTATTGTAGAAACCGGATACTTTCCTTGGCGGATAAGGATCATGCCAAATATACGTTTCAAAGCCGTTTGTGTAAAAAATCACAGGGCGAGTACCGGACATTTTTTCAATACAATCCGCATACAATTTTGCTTGTTGCCGGCCTATTTTCGGATCTTTTGAGGTTCTTTTTGCCTCCACGACAGCAAGCGGTTTTCCATTATCACCAAATAATACATAGTCGACAAAACCCTTCCCTTCATTGTTTGGCATGCCAACAACCGGATATTCGCGAACGATATCTTTATGAAACTCCCAACCTGCTAATTTCAAGTCTAAATCAATATATTTCAGCCTTGTTCCAAATTCATCTAACTCATCCACTTGGAAATGATAGTCTTCTGTATTGCGTTCCCGTTTTTCCGTTACTTTTTTACGAAGATGTTCATTTTCTTTAATAATTTCTTCCAGTTTTCGGTCTTTAGCACTTAATTGCTCATATAAATCTTGTAATTCTTTTGGGCGTACCGGTTTTTCTTCTCCAACCGGGAGCAAGGATTCATCAAATTCACCGGCCGTAAATTCATCGGAGTAGCAATAGTCAATCCAGGCAATAAATTGGAACAGATGATGAAGCGACAAAACCGCTTCATCCCGGGTAACCGGCGCATTCGTATGGACTGCTTGATTGCCGAGCTTTACGACATACTTCATGAGCGGCAATAAGTCTTCATCAATAATGCCTAAAAAATTCGGATCGTGAATGAGACTAGAAAGATTATCTTGGTATGGCACTTTTACCGCACTGTCAAAACTATACACCCACTTTACCGCTAGCTCCAACGCACGCCGGGACTGAATGGCGCTGACAGCTGGGCTGACAACTAAACCTTTTTCCGCTTCAAAACATGCATTCGCAAAACTGCTATATTGCTTTTTTTCTTTTAGAAAGTTGAAGTTTGACACATTACCACCTCCCTATGATTAAAGGCTTGTAACTTTTTCTTTGGTAAAAAGTTCCCCTTTGAAGGATTGTTGCATAATTGAACTAAAAAAATATTCTACCTTATTCAATCCTTTCTCAAAGGCAGTTTTCTTTTGTAGAATAATATTTACCTTTTTTTCAAAATCATTTTGCAATTCTATCGGAGGACATATGAATTCAATTGACTTTACTTCTGACATAGGTGGAAAATTTGGAATTCCACTGCCTCTACTAAAACCAAATAATATATCCTGTATATTCGGATGGCGGAATAAAAACTTAAAAAATGTATTATTCATTTTATTACTGTCTAATGTTAATTTTAATAAAGCTTGATTTATAATACCTTTAGGTGCATTTAATGGTATTTCTGCAATTCTTCCTAAAGTTACTCCTGAACAACTAATAATTAAATCCTTTGGTTTAACCTCAAATGCTTTTAGTTCTTCAAACTTTTTTTCATCTATAAAATATCTTTCCATTGAAAAGTCATCATTTATTGCATGGTATTGTTCATAAACTAAATAACCCTCTTTAACAAATATCTCCTTCTTTAAAGCTCCTCCAAATGGCCCTCTTTTAATAGAATACTTATCTTTACTTGAAAATTCGGGTAAAGTTAGTTTTACCCAATTTTTTGGATTTGTAATTGGATCCCCAAACATCTCCAAAAATACACTGCTTCCTCGCTATTTAATGTTTAGTTTAAAGCCTCCCAAAGCTGTCTATACTGG
>ERZ1673766.30-NODE-30-length-43053-cov-34.623680_pt1 | contig 43053 bp, 38 predicted proteins | sample MGYA00580143_ERZ1673766 | MGnify/ENA primary metagenome ERZ1673766 (study PRJEB41219, sample SAMN04549641) | soil metagenome | isolation source: soil | place: USA:California, San Francisco Bay NWR | collected 2009-02-09 ... | reverse complement strand
ACCAAAAAATGGAGTTTCCCGTACAAAAATGACGACGAGAAGTGATCTCGTCGCCAAAAAGTGGCATTTCCCGGCTAAAAATGACGACGAGAAGTGGTCTCGTCACCAAAAAATGGGATTTCTCGCGCAAAAGTGACGACGAGAAGTGGTCTCGTCACCAAAAAATGGAGTTTCCCGTACAAAAATGACGACGAGAAGTGATCTCGTCGCCGAAAAGTGGCATTTCTCGGCTCAAAATGACGACGAGAAGTGATCTCGTCGCCAAAAAATGGAGTTTCCCGTACAAAAATGACGACGAGAAATGGTCTCGTCGCCAAAAAGTGGAGTTTCCCGTACAAAAATGACGACGAGAAGTGATCTCGTCGCCAAAAAATGGAGTTTCCCGTCCAAAAATGACGACGAGAAATGGTCTCGTCACCAAAAAATGGAGTTTCCCGTACAAAAATGACGACGAGAAAGAGTTTCGTCGCCAAAAAGTGGCATTTCCCGGCTAAAAATGACGACGAGAAAGAGTCTCGTCACCAAAAAATGGAGTTTCCCGTCCAAAAATAGCGACGATATTGGCTTTCAATCGTCGCATACATTTTTTTGTAGTAAAAATTTTAATCAAATTGCAGGGGAAATTGATTTACTTATAGAATGGAATAGTATAGATTTAAAAAGGATGTAATTTTGTCTATAAAATTTTGTTTTTCATCAAAACGGCAACCGGTAGTTTTCAAAGGCTACTGAAAAAGTGGTAAATAATTATAAGACTATTTAGGTGTTTTTGTGGTTGCTATATTCTGTGTAAGTGAACTTATTCAAATTGTTTTTCAGCGGCGTCTAGTTTTCCCTATGTATACATTTCAAAGCATTGCCCTCATTAATTTTAAAGGAACGAAACGCACTTATAATTTTTTATATCCCGAAATTCCGCATAGCGTAATCTATTATGAATCTTAAAAAATAAAACCAGACGAAATGAATATTTAGCTTTGCACAAGGGTTCGGATTTTTGCTTAGCCGAATTAGTAATCATTTCCCTTACTGTGCTGCCAACAAAATTTTGTTCATCATGTTTCGTGCGTAATATAGGCTTTAATTATGATTGTGAAGAGAAAGGAAGGGATGTTTATGAAGACAGCGGTTGTTACAGACAGTACAGCATACTTACCGGAAGAAATCCGTGAAAAATACAAGATACACATGATTCCCTTAAGTGTTGTATTTGGCACTGAATCATATCGAGAAGAAATTGAACTAACTGCGACTGATTTTTACCAAATGATGCGGGAGCAAAAAGAATTACCGACGACTACGCAACCTTCAACCGGAATGTTTGTTGAGCTGTTTGAAAAATTATCAAAAGAATATGACGCCGTAATTAGTATCCATTTATCAAGCGGTATTAGCGGGACTTTTCAAGGAGCAGTTACAGCCGGACAATTGGTACAGTCCATTAAAGTCTATCCGTACGATTCAGAAATAAGCTGTATGGTCCAAGGTTTCTATGCTTTAGAAGCAGCAAAAATGGCTCAGAGGGGGGAGGAGCCGGAAGCAATCATTGCCCGTCTTGATGAATTGAAGGCAACAACAAAGGCATACTTTATGGTGGACGACTTGACCAACTTGCAGCGCGGGGGACGACTAAGCAGTACCCAAGCCTTTATCGGAGGACTTTTACAAGTTAAGCCACTTCTCCATTTTGTAGATAAAGTAATCGTTCCATTCGAAAAAATCCGTACGAAGAAAAAAGCAATGAACCGAATTGTTGAACTGTTGGGGGAAGATGCAAAAAGTGGTGGTCAGTACCAAGCTTGCATTATCCACGCCAATCGGGAAGAAGAAGCACAAGCATGGAAGGAAGAACTCGAAGCTCTTTATCCGAATGTTGAGTTTACGCTAAGTTACTTCGGCCCGGTCATTGGAACCCATCTCGGTGAAGGTGCCATGGGTTTAGGCTGGATGAAAAAATGAGCCGGGGAAAAATAATGAAATTCTTTTAGGACTCGGTGAAGCGGGACGGAGCTTCAATCTTAAATAATCGTTAAACAACCAATCAGTGAACAGCTGGTTGGTTTTTTCATTGAATCAGTATAAATTTTCCGGTATGTGCAGCTCAATAAGGGAATTATAAGACCCGTCCTTTGCGCTAACTTTAATAGAAAACCTTTGAGCAGTAGATAAAAAACAGGATTGCCTAGAAAGTAGAAATTAAAAGCCACACAATAATCTTGATATTTTTTAATGTTATATCTTTTCCAAATCAATAATTTTTTGTATACTACCAGTAGTTGGATCATCATCCCCACATCCCGTTGTTCTAACTTCTTAATGATACGATGCCGGAAAACGGATTTATCATCCCACATCCTCTTTTTAAACTTACTTAAATATCTCTCTCCTGATTATTACCTTAATTAAAGGTATCTGTGTCCTAACTGACCTAGGCGCTCACCATACCGTAAAAAAATCTTGTTCCGATTGCAAAACAGCAAAAATCTCTTGTTCTTTAATGAAAGAAGTCAGGAAATCGGTTGGCACCATGGCTATTTGTTTACCGAAAGAAGTCAAAGAAATCGTTCGCCACCAAGAAGCTATTTGCTTAACTAAGTAATCAGTGATCAATCAGTCGGTACCAAAAACTATTTGTTTACCGAAAGTAACCAGTGAATCAGACAGTCGCCATGATGAAGCTTGTTGTTTATCAAAGTAATCAGTGAAAAAATCGTTCAGTACCATAAGATTATTAGTTTACCGAAAGTAATCAGTAAATCATTCAGCACCATGAAACCATTCTCACTATCCGATTTTGAACATAAGGAGGTATGTGATTTGTTGTTTTTAAAAAAAGATGAATATGTAATTCCGCAACAGCTGGTGAAAGGAGAAGCCGGTGAGTTTGTCCGAATAACCGATATGACAAATCCAAAGGCGCTTCCTGTAGACCCAACTTTTCCATTTAACCAAAACTTGCAATTGTTTTTATCGGGGCGGAAATTGTTGCTCGATGAAATTCCTTTCTCCCTGGAAGAAATTCATAACCATTATTTGCATGGATATGTCGATTACCGGCAAGGGGTTATTTTCGACGGGAAGAGGCTGTACTGTTGCAGATGTGGCAATAAAGATGCAGTTTTCTTTGCTTCTTTTCATTGTGCCCGTTGCAAGAAAAAATGCTGGTATTGCCGCAAATGTATCATGATGGGAAGAGTCAGTCAGTGTACACCGCTCATCATTTGGACAGGTCCCACGCCCCATTTTTCATTTCAAAAATCACTGAAATGGCAAGGAACACTCTCACCTTCACAAAAAGATGCTTCAATAAAAATCAAAGAGGCAGTAAGGGAAAGGAAAGAACTATTGGTTTGGGCGGTATGTGGAGCAGGGAAAACAGAAATGTTGTTTGAGGGCATTGAGGAAGCGATACAATCAGGGAAACGGACAGCGATTGCAACACCTAGAACGGATGTTGTTCTGGAATTAACCCCGCGGTTTCAACAAGTATTTCCGGATATTCCGATCGCATCCTTATACGGCGGGAGTGAGGACAGACATCGATATAGCCCGCTTGTTATTGCAACTACTCATCAATTGTTACGGTTTCATGAAGCATTTGATTGCTTAATCATTGATGAGGTCGACGCATTCCCTTATTCGGCCGATGAAATGCTGCAAACCGCCGCGGAACTGGCAAGAAAAAAGAATAGTTCACTCATTTTTTTAACGGCCACCCCGAAAGAAGTGTGGCAGGCAGAATGTTATCGTGGAAAAAGAAATTGTGTGATTCTGCCGGCAAGATTTCATCGTCACCCATTACCGATTCCCTCATTTGTTTGGTGTGGGAATTGGAGAGAAAAAGTGAAGAAGGGCCGGATTCCGTCAAAGATTTTGCAATGGGTAAAAAGTAGACTGGAAACCGGAAAACAAGCGTTACTCTTTTTCCCTCATATAGAACTGATGGAACAAGCGCTCCCGTATTTTCAGAAAATGGATGGACGGATTGAAGCGGTCCATTCCGAAGACCCGAATCGAAAAGAAAAAGTTCAAGCAATGCGTACCGGTAATATTCCGATATTGTTGACAACAACCATTTTGGAACGAGGTGTAACGTTTCCGAATATAGATGTGGCCGTTGTCGGTGCTGAAGATGATACGTTTACCGAAAGTCCATTAGTGCAAATTGCCGGCCGGGTAGGAAGAAGTCCACAATTTCCAACGGGAGATATTACTTTTTTTCACTATGGGATTACACGTGCCATGATTCGTTCGAGAAACCAATTGCTGCGAATGAATCGGCAGGCGAGGATGAAAGGTTTGATCGATAGCTAAGTTCGTTGTGTCACAAAAAAGGTTCATGGTAAAAAGGAGGGTTAAACACTCATGCAACTTTTTAAAACCGACCTTTGCCTGCTATGTTCAAGCCCAATCGCACCAACGATCAATTGGGAATCACTGCTGTTTGGACCAAACCAAAAACCGATCTGCGAAAAATGCTATGCCCAATTCAGTCCGATCCGTGAGCCAGCGTGTAAAATTTGCAATCGGTCTCTGGATAAACTAAATCCGAAGTTTTATCAAGATGGGGTATGCAACGATTGTATCAAATGGCAACAGTCAAGCAAGTGGAAAAATGTCCTGGAAAAAAATACTTCGCTATTTGAATATAATGATTTTATGGCTGAAGTAATTGCCCGCTTCAAATACCGGGGCGATTATGCAATGGCTAAAATTTTTTCACAACAGTTGAAACAACTTTTACAAAATATTGACTATGACTTGCTCGTACCGATTCCATTAAGTGAAGAAAGGCTATATGAGCGTGGATTTAATCAGGCGGATAGTTTGGCGCTTGAGGCAGGGGCTGAACCAATCAATCTTCTCAGGCGAATCCATTCGGAAAAGCAATCCAAAAAGTCAAGAAATGAACGGATCCATCTTCCGCAAGTATTTCAACTTTCACAGGCAGCCCCGCCCTTTCAAAATAAACATATTCTGTTAATTGATGATGTATATACAACAGGTTCAACGCTCCGTCAAGCTGCGGTTATCCTTCTGCAGGCAGGTGCAAAAACAGTTCAATCGCTGACATTGGCCAGAGGATGATTAAAAATTTTCGAAAAAACATTGAATAATTAATTTTTTGGACGAAATGAATAATGAGGGTTGCTCTCAAATAGGAGCATTTTTTGGGAGCCAACTAATTCTGAAAAAATAATATAAAAAATCTTGGTCAAGCCCTTTTTCAAGACAAGCATAGTATAATAAAACTAGATTAATCACTTGGACTCTGGAAAGGATGATCGTGATGGAACTGGTAAATTGTACAAATTGTGGTATGTTGTATGTGAAAAATTCAATTCGTGATATATGTGACAACTGTTATAAAGAAGAGGAAGAGGCATTTGATAAAGTCAACAATTATTTGAAGAAAAAACAAAACCGAACTGCTTCGATGGTGAAAGTTGTGGAGGATACAGGAGTACCGGAAGAATTGATTATGAAGTTCATTCGGAAAGGGCGAATCCGCTTAGTTCATTTTCCAAACCTCGGCTACCCTTGTGAAAATTGTGGAAAACCTATTCAAAATGGAAAACTATGTGATGACTGTGCAAAAAATTTCCGGAATGAACTTGAAGTTTTTGAGAAAGAACAACAGCGACAAAAGGAACTGGCAGAAAAGAACATTACCTATTATGCAATTGACGAAAAGTATCGCAGTTAAAAGAATCAAATTCGATTAAACAAATTGAAGAAAGTGCCGATATAAAAATTAACAAAGTGATCGATGGAAAGGGAGGAATACGGTATGAAAATTACAAATTACGGTCCATCCGGTCTAAATCCATATATGCAGGAAATGCAGAAAACGGAAACAGTTAAGAAAAAAGCGGTAAAAACAAACGACCAAATTGAAATTTCTTCGGAAGCATTAAAGCTGCAAAAGCAAACGGATCCTGCCCGACAGGAGAAAATCGCTCATATTAAAGATCAGATTCAGAATGGTACGTACAAAATCGACCATCAAGAATTGGCTAAAAGTATATACAATTACTATGTTAATAAAAAATAAAGTGGAGCTTGCTAATTTCAAATGACGATGGGCACCACGTCAAACAGAAGCAAAAGAATACAAGCGGAAAAGGTGAGGGATATGAAATTTGATTCTTTGATTTCAATACTGGAAAAACAATTAACATTATATACGAGTTTATATCAATTGGCTGTAAAAAAAGTTGATATGATAAAAACAAATGATATTTCGTCCCTCAACCAAATAATGAAAGAAGAACAAAAGCATATTACAGCCATTTCGGCATTAGAAAATGAACGGATTAAGGATTTGCAAAAACGGTTCCCGAAAAGAGAGACAGTTCCAACGATAAGTAGCTGTATCGAAGTAGCGGAATCTGCACAAAAACCAATTCTCGAAGACTTGTTCCGTCAACTTACAAATACTTTACAAAAGATAAAGGAACAGAATGATTTAAATCAGGAACTAATCAAACAGTCTTTGCAATTTGTCAATTATTCTTTAAACTTATTTCAGCCGAGAACAAATGCGATGAATTACGGACCAAAAGCAGAGGATAAGTCCACAAATGCAGCAGGAGTACGTTCCCTATTTAATTCGCAAGTATAAAACTATCATAAAAACACGACAGTTCTATTTTTATAAAAAATACGTAGCCGCTTAGTTTTATAAATAAAATTAACCACCCAAGTTTTCAAAGGGATAAAAAGAGTGTGAAACCTCTTGATAGAACGGAGGACTAAATAAATGGTATCAACATTCCATGGTTTAGAAACAGCCAAACGCGGCATGACCGCCCAGCAATTGGCACTTTATACAACCGGACATAATATCGCAAACGCCAATACACCTGGTTATACAAGAAAACGAGTCAGCTTTGCGACAGCGGAACCATTTCCCGGTGCCGGACTGAACCGCCCGCAAATTCCCGGACAGCTTGGTACGGGAGTTCAGGCAGGAACAATCGAGCGGATTAGAGAAAGCTTTCTCGATGTGCAATATCGTTCAGAAAATACGAAACTGGGTTATTACAGCTCGCTCAGCAGTGCGTTAGCGAAGATGGAAGATATTATGAATGAACCGTCGAATAGCGGATTGCAAAATATTATGAGTCAGTTTTGGAGTTCGTTACAAAATATGGCCGACCACCCGGAAAACTTAGGTGCCCGACAAGTTGTCGCAGCCAAAGGGCAAATGGTGGCTGAAACATTCAATTACTATTACAATTCACTGGATGGCATAAAAAAGGACCTCGGCAGTGAAATGGATGTAACGGTCAAAAATATTAATACGATAGTTTCGCAAATTGACGAGTTAAACAAACAAATCGCCAGTGTCGAACCCCACGGGATGTTACCGAACGACTTATATGACAAACGTGATCAGCTCGTTGATCAACTATCGAGTTTAGTCAATGTGAAAGTTACGGCAGTCAAACCGACCCAGTACGGACAACCACTTCCCACGGCTGTCGGTTTATATCAAATTGAACTTGTCCAAAAAGACGGAACCTCATTTGGCACAGGGGCGCAATTACTTACTGTTGATACGACCACCGGGGCTTCGCAGCAAAATGAATTATCAATAACTGCTGAAAATGGTGTAAAAGCACCCCCCTTAAAAGGAAATGTCCAGTCTGTACAAGTTGGAAGTGTTACATTGGACAACTTGAATTTTTCAGGTAAACTAAAGGGATTAATCGAAAGTTATGGATATATTGATGCGAATGGGAAAGTCAAAGGCTATTACCCGGAAATGATGGAAAAACTGAACAAACTTGCCTATGCTTTTGCAAGTGAATTTAATCATATTCATCAACAAGGATATGGATTAGATAAAACCGATCCGGCCGGGGAGTTTTTTGATTTAGGCGGCAGTACGGACTATGATGAAACGATTAATTATGCTCAAGTTATAAAAGTACATGATGAAATAATCAAAGATCCGACAAATATTGCTGCTGCAAAGACATCCGGTGATAATTCCGGGGATAATGAAATTGCTTTTGAACTAGCAGATTTGAAATCAAAGGATTTTAGCAATTATTCCGTTTCGTTACCGGATGATATGTCAGGAACGTTTGACTTTTATTATGCTGCAATGATTGGTGAACTCGGTGTCGCAGCCCAAAGTGCCAATACAAATATGGAAAATGTACAAGTCCTCGTTGATTCTGTTGAATACAACCGGCAATCTGTCAGCGGTGTTTCATTGGATGAAGAGTTGACAAACATGATTACTTTTCAACATGCCTACAACGCATCAGCACGAATGATTACAGTCATTGATGAAATGCTCGATAAAATCATTAATGGGATGGGTGTTGTCGGCAGATAAAGATAATTTCAATCCGGGTCCGGAGTGGTAAAAATACGATAGACCCTTTAGTTAAATATAACAAAGGTGGTGAACGATATGCGGGTAACCCAATCCATGTTATCCAATAATATGCTACGAAACTTGAGCAACAATTATAATAAAATGGGAAAACTCCAAGATCAACTTACAACACAAAAAAGGATTACGAGGCCATCGGATGATCCGGTTGTTGCCATGCTTGGCCTTGGCTATCGTGACAGTTTAAATAAAGTACAACAATACAGTCGAAACATCAGTGAAGCAACTAACTGGCTTGATTCCACCGATGATGCAATTTCTCAAGGAGTGAAAGTTCTTCAAAGAATACGTGAACTGACTGTCCAAGCATCGAATGGAACATATGAAGAAGCACAGCGGGGGGCGATTGCCGTTGAGGTGGACCAGCTAAAAGAACAATTAGAGACGATTGCTCAAACACAAGTCGGTGGAAAATATATTTTTAACGGAGAGAATACAAACAAAGCACCGACAGCTGGTGATTTTTCTGATGGTGATATTGAACTAGAAATCTTTGACGGGATAAAACTTAATGTAAATACAAAGGGAAGCGAATTATTTAAATCAGTTTTCAACACATTAGATTCTCTTAAAAGTAAATTAGAAGATAAAACGGCAAGTGATACTGATATTAGCGGATTTCTTGATACCCTTGATAGCGAAATCGACCATTTCTTAAAAATTCAAGCCGATGTCGGTGCAAAACAGAACCGGGTTGATATGATGAAAGACCGGCTTTCTTCTCAAGAAACGATTGCAACTGAAATCATGTCGAAAAATGAAGACGTTGAGATTGAAAAAGTTATTACAGAGTTGATTACCCAAGAATCAGTTCAACGGGCCGCACTTAGTGTCGGTGCCAGAATTATCCAACCGTCCCTGGTTGACTTTTTAAGATAATAGCTGAATAAAATTGATAATTATGTTCCAATATTCTTGTTATACGTATGGGAGTATGGAAAGGCTATCTGACTGGGGATAGCTTTTCTTTTTAAGGAGGTGTGTCGGCGAATGAACTTCCCGCAAATCCGACTTGAATCAACTTCAGCACGGATTGGTTTACATATTGAAAAGCCGGTCCAAAAAATTGAACAACCGAAAGCTGTTCAAACAATCGAACAGCCGAAAGCAGTCGTGAATATCGAAACCGTTCCCGGACGGCTTACGATTGACCAAACAGAAGCCCGGGCTGATCTTGGATTTAAGACCATCCCCCGATTAGTTGCTGAAAATGCCGCAGACGCAAAACGGATTGCTATGGAGGGAACTGCCCGAAGAGTTCGGCAAGGCGATGACTTGATGAGAATTGAAAATAAGACAAACCCGTTCCCGTCTCATGCCATCGAAAATGCTTATAAACCGAAAGCCCGGTTAACGATCGGTTGGATTCCTTCACCCGGAAGCGTTAAGATTAACTACGAGCCGGCAAAAGTAAATATTGAAGCAACACCGCAGAAACCGATTATTCAAACACAAATTCAAAAACCGCTTCATGACTACACACCGGGAAAAGTACATGTATATTTAGAACAAAAAAACTCATTAAAAATTGATTTTGTAAATCTATTTAGTGAAACGGTATAATTGGATAAGAGGATGGGGATTTCCGGTAACTGTAAGTTAAAATTGCTCTGTATGTGCACCTTTTGGGGTTTTTGGTGAGTGTGTACCTTATCCATATAAAATAGTAGGTGAATATATGAACATCCAAACAAAATATCATGGTGAATTAACGATCGAGGAAACCGATATAATTCAATTTGAAAACGGTATTCCCGGTTTTTTGAATGAACAGGAATTTATTATTTTACCATTAACAGAAGATGGAATTTACTTTGTCATGAAATCCGTTCGGACGCCGCAGCTTGCTTTTGTCATTACAAATCCGTTTACCTTTTATAAAGATTATGATTTTACTATAGAAGATAAAATCGTTAAACAGTTGGATATAGAGTCTGCAACAGATGTCAAAGTATTTAATATCTTAACCCTTCAAGAGCCGTTTGAAGAATCAACCGTTAACCTTCAAGCACCAATTATCATCAATACAAAAAATAACCAAGCAAAACAGGTGATTTTAAACAACGAATCATACAAAACAAAACATCCGTTGTTTATCGAATCCCCTGATTCGATAAAGGGGTGATTCGATGTTAATTTTGGCAAGAAAACAAGGAGAAGCGATTCAAATCGGGAATGGGATCGAAATCAAAGTTATTTCCATTCAAGGGGATCAAGTCAAGATTGGCATTGAGGCACCCAAAACGGTAGAAGTTTATCGAAAAGAAATTTATGAGCAAATTCAAGAGGAAAACAAACAAGCCGCAACTTCTTCAATGAATGTCCTAGATTTTATCAAAAAGTCCCAAAAATAATAGAAAAAAATTTATGAAAGACTAAACACCTTTCGTTTTTTGTCGATATAAGAAATGTAAGGGCGAACGAGGGCGGCCGACCTTGAACGCTCTGAAAAATCACGGCTCACAAGGACGTGAGCAATAAAATTCAAGGAGGAATTTTTTATGCGTATTAATCACAATATCGCAGCTCTGAACACATATCGTCAGTTAGGTAATGCAAACAACGCTCAAATGAAATCTATGGAAAAGTTATCTTCTGGTCTACGTATTAATAAGGCAGGAGATGATGCGGCAGGCCTAGCAATTTCTGAAAAAATGCGGGGTCAAATTCGTGGTTTGGACATGGCTTCTAAAAACGCTCAAGATGGTATTTCTTTAATCCAAACAGCAGAAGGTGGACTAAATGAAGTACATTCCATTCTGCAACGTATGAGAGAATTAGCTGTTCAATCTTCAAACGATACTAACGTTGAAGCTGATAGAACTGCATTAAATAATGAGTTTACACAATTAACTCAAGAACTAGAGAGAATTAAAGATAAATCAACGTTCAATACTCAAGATCTGTTCAAAGGTTCATCAGGTACTGTTAACTCTTCCGGTATTTTAGTATTGCAAGTTGGAGCAAATGAAAACGATGTTATCAATCTTGACCTTACAACTTCTGGGGTGAATTTAACAGATATTGTTGCTACTGCACAAAGCGCATCAATCGGTTCTCAAGCTAGTGCAGCAGCTGCAATCACTAGCATTAATAACCTAATTGAAACGGTATCTTCTGGACGTTCTTATCTAGGAGCTATGCAAAATCGTTTAGAACATACAATTACAAATCTTGACAATGCGTCTGAAAACTTAACTGCAGCAGAATCTCGTATTAGAGACGTCGATATGGCGAAGGAAATGATGGAGCAAACGAAGAATTCTATTCTTGCTCAAGCTTCTCAAGCAATGCTCGCTCAAGCCAATCAACAGCCTCAAAGTGTTTTACAGTTACTACGATAATAATTGAACCTATCTCCATTTTGGGGATAGGTTATCTAAAAAAAGGTCGTATATTCCATTTTATACGATCTTTTTTTAGATAAAAATTTTTACTTAGGAGTGCCAGCTGATGAAACCTTTTTTGTCAATTTGTATGATAGTGAAAAATGAAGAAAATCTACTAAGAAGATGCCTTGATTCAATAAAAGGAATAGCAGATGAAATAATTATTGCCGACACTGGTTCAGTTGATAAAACGAAGGATATTGCCCTTGAATATACAGATATGGTTTTCGATTATACATGGGAAGATGATTTTTCAAAAGCACGTAATTTTGCTGCATCAAAAGCTTCTGGGGAGTGGATCTTTGTCATTGATGCAGATGAATTTGTAGATCGTGATAGTTTTATCAAATTTAAAGAGGAATTAAAAAATAACCCACCGGATTATAATATTTTAGCCGTTCAAATAGTGAACTTTGTTGGCCTAAATGGTAAAGATACTTCGTTAAATTACCATGAAAGACTTTACAAAAATGATGGACTTATTAGCTATTATAGAAGTATTCATGAATTACTGAAGCACAAGGAGTCCAAAGAAAGAAGAGGCTTTTCTGACTTTCAAATATATCATTCTGGTTATATGAAAAATATTATCAATGAAAAGGAAAAGTCAAACAGAAATCTAACCCTGTTAAAAAAGAAGAAAGAAAAGGAACCAATTGATTACTATTTTCTTGGGAATGAATATGATCAATTAGGGGATTTGGATAAGGCAATTAAATATTATCAAAAGGGGTTTCAATTAAAGGATGATCTTAACAAGGACTGGGTAAAAAAATTATTACTACGCTTGGTGAATACTCTACATAAGGCGAATAGAAATAAGGAAGCATTAGAAATTATCGATTCTTGTGAACAAATCTATCCTTATCTTGTGGATTTTAAGTTTTACCGAGGGAAAATCCATTTTGATGAAGAAGATTATGAAAACGCAAAAGAAGTATTTGAAGAAATTTTAAGGAAGAAAAATGAATTAAAAGCTGATTCAAGTAACGACTTTTTAGAGTATTTACCTTATAAATTACTCGGAGAAATTTATGAGAGTGAAAATGAATTACACTTAGCGGTTCATAATTATTCTCGTGCATTATCTATTAATGATGCAGATGATTATGTTTGGTCGAAACTAATAAATCTATTAGCAAAACATTCCCCACTTGATGAACTTACAGAGTTTCTTAATAATAATTTATTAACGAAAAATAATATCACACCACAAAGAGTGATAAAGATTTTACTTGATGTTCCTGATTTAAATGCCCAAAAATTAACAAGATCACTTTTAGATGAACCGGAGTTATCAATAGATGAGAAAGAAGCCTTGTTCATAAAAAATTTATGCTTAGATGGTAATACAAATGAAGTTGTAAAAATAATAGCTGAAAAATCACCATCTCAAATATACTCCTTACTTACAAAAGGTATTTTCACTATTATTGATTTTATTATTCTTACAATTGAATTACAAAGTCAGGAATATCAAAAAATCCTTTACGATATAAAATTTGACAAGAGCATTAATAATTTATTTCATGTATTATTTAATAAAAAGCACAAAAAACTTGATGAATTTGAAGAAGAGTTGTTTGTATCCATAGTAAAGCAAGCAAATGTCTTAGGCTGGGAAACGGTTATAAATCATTTAAACAGTAAAATGAAATATTTAAGTTTAAATGCCAAAACGAAACTTAAAAAAATAGAAAAGCAAATAGCTAAAAATGCTGCCCCACGTTACGTTCAATATGAAAACAATCAAGAAAATCGAAAGAAGGAGATTGAGGAAATAAAAAAAGAAATTGAGAATTTACTTTCAAATCAACATTATGAGGAAGCTTTAACCATTGTTGATGAATCCTTAAAATCAGCTCCTTCTCATGTTGAATTGTATTCTATAAAGGCAGTAATTTTAATTAATATGCAACAACTTGATAGGGCAAAAGAAGTTTTAGAAAAGGGACTTGAAATCGATCCTAATCATGTGGATTGTCTTTATAATTTAGCATATATTCATGAACAGGCTGGCTATATGGTATTAGCAATTAACTTGTATAAAAAAATACTATATTTAACTCATGAAAAAGAGCTTATTAATGAAATTAAAGGGAAAGTTCATCAGGCACAAACGATATTACGACAAAAAGAAATGAAAAAAAGGCTTGAAAACAGTAAATTTGCAAAAAAACAAGATTTGGTATTGAAAGATGAACAACAATTTAACAAAAGGTTGCACATTGTATATATGTTGACTCATGTAGGGATTTGCGGTGGTGTAAAGATTATACTTGAACATGCAAATAGACTTACAAAATTGGGAGTCAAAGTTTCATTAGTCTGCCACTTTCCTAAGCCAACGTGGTATCCTGTTGAAGCTAATTATATCGAAGTACCCTTTGATGTTGAACTAACTACGGGTATTCCGGAGTGTGATGTAATAGTTGCAACCTATTGGGACCATATTCAATCCTGTATAGATACAAAGATTGCACCAGTTGTTTACTTTGAACAAGGTGATTTTCATTTGTTTGATTATGAAAATATGGATGAAAACTTAAAGAAATTTATTTATCAACAATATCAACTTCCAAAGTTTATCCTTACTGTATCTAATCAGGCTGCAAAGATAATAAAAACTGTTTATAATCGAGAGTCGAAGGTAATTTATAATGCGGTTGACACAGACATATTTAATCATGTGGACAAAAAATCTAGTTCTGAGAACACACCTTATATGTTAATGATGGGTGATGCACAGATAAAATTCAAAGGAATAGATCACATAATTGAAGCCTATAAAAAAGTAAAAAACGAAATACGAGATATAAGGTTGTTTTGGATAACACCAACTACTCCACCAAATAATTATGTGAGTGAAGTTGATGAATTTTTTGTAAATCCTTCGCAACGTAAAATAGCAGAACTATACAGTGGAGCATCGTTATTTGTGTCTGCATCATATTACGAATCTTTTTCACTTCCAGTATTGGAAGCGATGGCGTGTGGTTGTCCAGTAGTTACTACTGAAAATACCGGGGTGTTGGAATATGCCAAAGATAATGAAAATGTTTTGATGACAAAAATAGGTGATTCAAACGAAATTTATAAAAAAATAGTAAAGGTTTTAAGAAGTAATGGATTAAAGAAAAAGTTAATAACTAATGGTCTATCCATAGCTAGTAAATTTAATTGGGACAATATTTTATTTGAATTACAAAATCTATATAAAGAAGTAGCGTCATATAAAGTTAAAAATGATCAGAATGATCACACTGTAATGGGAACAAACTCAAAATTAAGTGTTATATTAACAGTTTATAATTCAGAAAAATTCTTACGTAAGACAATAGAAAGTATCTTAAATCAAACATATAAAAATTTTGAACTAATTATTGTAAATGATGGTTCAACAGATAGTAGCGAAAATATAATAAAATCCTTCGAGGATGCAAGAATAAAATATATTTTTCAAGAAAATACGGGAGTGGCTGATGCAAGAAATAAAGGGCTAGATTTTGCAAAAGGTGATTTTATTACATTCCATGATTCTGATGATTTATCCGTTCCAAATCGATTTGAACTAATATTAAAGCAGTTTGATAATTATAATATCGGTGCTGTCCATTCTGATATGCTACTAATAAATGAAATGGATAATCCAATTGGTTATTGGCAATCAAAAAATATTGAGAAAGACAAATTATTAAGATACTTTATTAAAATCGGTACTCCCTTTAATAATCCAACTATAATTTATAAAAAGGAGACTGTTGGAAGTAACAGATTTGATACTAAATTAAAAATTGGAGAAGATACAAAATTTGTTTTAAATGTATTAAGAAACAGTAATACTCTACATGTGGCTGAGCCGTTACTTCTATATCGAAGACATGCTAATAATTCAACAAATAACAATAATTATGACACCTTATTTGCTCATGTAAACTCCATTTTGAAAGGAATTTCACTTAAGAAATTATTACCTGAACTAGAATGGGAAAAATATAGTCAAAATTTTAATATGGCTAGGGCTAAAACTATTGTCTCTTATTATTTATATAGAAGGGGCATGCATAGAGAAGCACAAACTTGGATAAATGAGGCACTATATCTATCAACGGGAGTAAAAAACACAGGTTTAGAAGATTTTATATTTGGAATTGGAAATATAATTAATAAGAATTATAAACAAGCGATAACATTCTTATCTCGTATTGTACCTAGAGATCATATAGTAGAAAATTTTTTAGGTGAGATATATGGGTTTAATAATGACACTGAAAATGCTATGAAACACTTTTTGAATGCTATAAAGTATTGTCCAAATTACCCTGATGCAATTGACAATTTAAAATCATTAGGTGGAATAAATAACCATAATTTCATTGATACTACATTTAAAAAATATATTAATTATTACTGATGTATAGAAAGAAAATAATTAGAAGAATAGGAAATCGAAATCATATAGCGATATGAAAAGTGTTATAACCATTAAGCCGGAACCGATTGAACATGAGGATTAGATTTTGAAAGAGTTTTAACGTAGCAATCTTGTTCGGGTGTACAAAACATTAGCTCGATAACTTGTGTTGCATTTCACTGCTGCCCCTTCATTGACATTTCGGATAATCGTTTTGATAGATTTTGCAGGAAATATAAGGAATTTTGTCGAAAATATATATTTATTGGGTTTTCAATCTCTGTTTTATTTCATATTAAATTTTAAAATAACTGAACGGAAATCCTTATTTTATAGAACCGTGTGGAAAAAAATGGAGAAATCCTTCATATTCACTTTTAGGAGGAGAAAAATATGTACAAGATTCATGGTGTCATAAGTTCATTTATACAGGATGGCAAAGATTATAAAATACGTGTAAAGGGTACAGAAGGATTTTTGGTTCGTTTAAAGAAAATTGGAAAAGATGAGGAATATAATTTGTGGGTAGATGTGAATCAGAATCAACCACAATCAGTTCTAAAGAAAACAGATGATACGATTCAACTTCCATCTACGTTCAAGGATTTAGCACTACATTGTTACCAAAATAAACAGGCAATAATTCTTACCGTGTCAGATACGTTGCAAGAAATTGCACAATTGGAGCTAAATTAACATGAAATATAAAGAGCAATTTTATTGGCCGGAGACTGTGATTTTTATAGGTGCCGGTGCTACTGCATCGTTAGGGATTCAAATGACTTCGGGAATAGGGGATTCTTTGTATAAATTATCCGATGAATACGCAAACAAATCTTTACGGGAAAAAGTCAAAGAAGTGTTTAGTCACGCAGAATCCGATGTCCAAAAATCCATTGAAAATTTATTAATTGTGTTAGACTATAACAATCGAGTTGATGAAGAAACTTATAAAGCAAGCTGTTATGAACTTGGATTGAGCAGGAAACGTTTAAAAGAACTGCAGACAATTTATGATTGGGAAGCAGTCAAAAAAATAATCAGGCGATGTCCAAGAAACAAAGAAAATAAAATTAACTTGCAAGATTTATATAATCTAATTGATATGAATATTCAATCCGGAACTGGATTGTATGTTGATGCAGAATTTATTCGACCTGAACGATTACTACCGGCACGAAATACCTTAAACATGCTCACATCTTTAATCCATGCAGAAGGGTATCGTAATTTAATCAATAATAATATGTCAACATACGAGCAATATTATGGATTTGCTCGTATTTTGGCTAAACTTATGCAAGAGGAAGGTATCGAGCGAGTAGAAAAATATCCTATTGACAGTAGACGGTTTTATATGTTTAGTTATGCCGTTATTTCCATGAACTGGGATCCAATTTTTCTTTGGCTGCTTTTTAATGCACATCGTGAAAAAAATACCTCCGGAGAAGTGCCGCATATTGGGAATCCGCCTGCACCAATGAAATTATTTCACGATTTGGCACATTTTATGGCAGTCCGGAAAATTGATGGAGATAATCCTTCTCATTGGTTTCCAATGAATGAAACAGCCGTACAAAGATTAAATGATCCTGAGCATGTAACATCGAGAAGAGTTCGAGTGGGTAAGTTTTATTTTCCGCATGGTTGCCATGGTTTCAGGGAATGCCCGAATTGTGGCAAGTTGACGTTTTATTTAGGAAGCAAATGGAAACTGGACTCACCAGACTTATTTCCCCCTCAAATTATTAAATCCTTAGCCTATCCGGATATGGCTCGTTCAGAGGAAGAAATGAGAGCATACGAGGAGGGAAAATATGATGCGATTCAATGCACTCATTGTGGAGAAATTACAGAAGCTCACCATTCTGCAATCATTATGCAAACAAATTTTAAAGGTCAACATCCGCCTTTTATTGAGGAAATCCAGCGAGATATGAAAGTTGCCATAGAAAAGGCGAAACATATTATCTTTTTCGGATATTCGCTGCCGGAAGATGACTTTATCTATCGGAGCATCCTTGCCTCCCGAAAAAGAATGGGAATAGAATCACCAAAAGTATCAGTAGTCGTTGGAAAAGATGCGGAAGCTGAGGATAAATGGCTTAAAGGCGATGAATTGGAAAATTATACAGAAAACTATCCGGAAAGTGGTTTCTCGACAGTTGTTAAGAGAGCCATTGATATTTTTGGGAAAGAAAACCTAAGAGGATATGCAGCCGGAATACCGAATGTTTTTTTAAAGGAAAAGCATGCGGATGAGAAAAAGGTTATAGAACTGCTCAGATGGGAATAGGGACGGAGGGACAGGTCTTTTGGCTCAATGATAATTAACGGGCCGATGAACCTGACAACGTCCCAAATCTATTTATAGCGGGGCAATAAGTATGATGAATAAGCAATAGAAATGATTGACGAACAGTTGAATGTCAATCCCTTAATGGAAAATGTAAACCCCGAAGCCTGTTCCCAATCCGTTCAAATGCAGATAAAGAGTATTTACCTTTAATCTGTGCAGTAGGGTAAGATTATACTCTTAATTTGATTTTGATAGATGGTACACATGTGGAGAGCAAGGTGGATCGTTTTATAATTTTTTTGCCCTCATTCTAGCAATTCATTTTTTATGTTAAATTTTTATGGTATGTTAGAAGGATTTTTTTCAAAGTTTGTCGAATCAATGTATTAGCTTTTTCATCCCCATTATTATATCGGTTTTCCCCAAATTATTAGAAGACTATGACCATCTTAAAACAAATTGGAAATGATTAAAATGGATTTCAAAGATGACTCGTTTTGTATATAATAATTGAGTAGGAGTTGAATGATGATGAGTAAAAACAATAATATTGAAGACATGTTATCCCAATTAATTACCATGGTAGCTTCAATCCAGGTAGAGCAAAAAGAAATGAAACCAGCTCTGGAAGGAATGCATCAGGAGCAAAAAGAAATGAAACGAGCCTTTGAAGGAATGCATCAGGAGCAAAAAGAAATGAAACAAGCTTTTGAAGGAATACTTCAGGAGCAAAAAGAAATGAAACGGGTTCAACAAGAGATGCATCATAAAATAGATGAAATAGAAACGAAAGCAGAAGAACGTCATAAAGAAATATTAGATCAGTTGACAGCATTTAAACATGACCAAGATTTTATTTGGGAGAAAACAGTGCGCCATGAAAGAGAGATTCATGCCATCAAAATGAAGTTAAGCTAGTGTGGAAGGTGAGGTACTTCAAGAATTTTGAAATCCTACTTGTTTTAGGAAGAACAGACTAAATATCCATGTCCCTGTGGGGATTTTTTTGTGATCGGCATCATGTAAGCGTTCGCTTTAGTATGCTCGTGTAATCAACATTGTGCCTCCCACACCAATCGGATGCATGGGCGAGTCTTTTCAACCTAACTTTCTCGTTGAAACGGGTCTGGTGATCGATCATTAAGAGAGGGATAAAGCTGCTTTGCGGAAAGCACTTTATCCCTCTCAACATTTATCCAACGGTCTGCTTTCGGGTCTGGCCGATGCATCATATCTTAAATTTGCGAACGAGGTTGTCCAAGTCTTTGACCAATTTTTCCAATTGTTTCGTATTGCCAACGACTTCTTCCATATAACTGCTTGATTCTTGAGCAGAGGCGGCGGTTTCTTCAATCCCTGCTGCTGATTCTTCCGAGATGGCGGCAATTTCTTCAATGGAAGTGCTCACTTGCTGATTTTGTGCCGTAATCGAAGCCAGATTTTCGATAATCGTTTGTAAATTTCCTACCATGCCTGTTACCGATTCATTAATAATATTAAATGTTTCACTCGTAGATTTAATTTGGGTTGTCCCTTTTTCCACTTCATCATAACCGCTTCGAAGCGAATTAGTCACTTCTTTAATCTCATTTTGAATTTTGTTTACGATTTCAGTAATGTCTTTGACTGATGCAGCGACCTCTTCAGAAAGTTTTCTCACTTCTTCCGCCACAACCGCAAATCCTCTTCCGTGTTCTCCGGCTCTTGCTGCTTCAATAGCGGCATTAAGGGCGAGTAAGTTGGTTTGATCAGATATGTCTTTAATCACATAGATCAGTTTGGAAATTTTTTGCGATTCATCATGTAAGTTTTGTACTTTTTGAACACTTTCTTCAACAATGGAATCAATTTTTGCCATTTGCTCGGTGGATTGATCCATTAATTCTTTTCCATCATTAGCAAAGGTGAGTACGATTTGAGATGATTCTTGAATTTTTTCACCGTTTTCATTGGCCACTTGAACAATTTTTGAGTATTGTTGCATCGATTCGGACACTAAATTTGAGTGACTGGCTTGAGATTCGGAACCTTTTGCTAAATCTTGCATGGTTACAGCGATTTGTTCAGAACTTGCTTTCACTTCATGGGCAAGTTCCGTTAATGCTGAACTGCTCTTGCCGACTGTAGAGGTCATGCTCGATATTTGTTGAATCATATTTCGCAAATTTTCCCTCATTTTATTGATGGAAGAACTAATTTGACCAATCTCATCCTTTCCGTGATACGTTAATGGTTCAACCGTCAAATCTCCATCAGCTATTTTGTTACTTAATTCAACAACTTTACCAAGATTTCGTGTAATATTTCTACTGATGAAGAAGATGAGTATTGCACCAACGATAATCGATGCGGTTATCGAGATGATTTGGATGATAATAGCCAGTTGTTTACTTTTTTCAGCTTGGGTAATAGCATTTTGGCGTTCTTTGTCTATATTTTTGCGTAAAGAATCAAGAGCAAAAATTGTCGATGTCCGTGCCTTATTTGCCTGACTTATATAGTAGGAAGCCGACGAATCTGACATATTGTCAATGTCAGGGATGATATCTTTATTTAATAACTGATCAAGTTTCTTTTCATTCTCTTTAATGAGTTGATACAAGTTTTTTTGCTCTTTTGTAACTAAGATTTTATTAATTTCCTTTTCAATTTCCTTGAAAGTAGCGGTATCTGCATTATAATCGTCAATATTTTTATTGCTTTTTTCAATGACATAACTCATGATATTCGCTGCTTTACTATTAATGACGGTACCCATTTGCGTAATCATGACCGAACGATCGGAGTCCCTTTCCAATCGTTCAATATTTTTCCCAATATTGTTGATTGATGTGGTGACGATGATTGTGGAAATGATAAAAAATATAAATACGGATACTAAAGTCATGGTGTATTTAGCACCAATTCGAAAGTCTTTAAAATTTAACCTATTTTTTCTCTTCTTGCTCATATCAATTCTCCTAATATATATAGTTTACTTTTATGTAATTGCTTTCACATTCTATTATTATCATACAATTTCTACACGTTTTTCTCAAGGTGATTTTTAGTATAATAAGGATAGGGAAAGCCGTAAAAAAGGGGGAGGAAAAATAATGATTGTCCATATTATTTTCGATGGTCGGGTTCAAGGTGTAGGTTTTCGTTATTCCGTTATGCAAAAAGCGTTGGAATATGGAATCAATGGCTGGGTGAGAAATAACGATGACGGGACGGTGGAGATGGAAGGTGAAGGAACTGAAGAACAAGTTAAAATGTTTGTAGAATCCCTTCGCACATGGCCAAATCGTTTTATTAAAGTAACGAATAAAAAAATCACATATTTGGAAGTCGAAAAAGGATATAAAAAGTTTTCCATAGTCGGATAGGACGGTGAGGGATCATTTGGCTCCCTCCCTGGAAAAGTGTTGGTGGGGTGTACAAATCTTATAAGTCCTTTTTTGTCTTTTTCGTTTCAAACTATTCTCCTTTTGTGGACTGTCCGTTTTTGCCTTTTTCATTTCAAACCATTTTCCCTTTGTGGAACAAAGTGCATAGATTCAAACGTCCGTCATTGCCTCTTTTGTTTCAAGCTATTCTCCCTACTGTGCCTGCCTGTGTTTGTGCTTTTTATTTCAAGCTATTCTCCCTATTGGTGCCAGCCCTTTTTTGTTCTTTTCATTTCAAACCATTTTCCCTTATGTGGAACTGTCCGTCTTTGTCCCTTGATGGAAGACCATTTGCCACCTGTTTTCCATATATTTCCAGATAGAGCTCCTTAATGTATATTGTTGGGTTTCTTTATTAAAAATTCGATAGGTTGTTAGAACAATTTCGTCGGATAGGGGGTGAATTTCGAATTCGCTAAGTTGCATGTTGACGACACCTATTCCTTCTGGCGCGATTCCATCCTTGTGTAAAATTTTTCCGGAACTGCCGATTTCAAAAAAATTGTCGGCAAGGATGTTACTTAATTCAGTAGCGGAAGTTCGAATGTCCGGTGTTAGTAACATTTCTTCCAGCTTACGTAAATGCTCTTTTAAAAGATTGTTGTTTTCCATTTCTTTCGCTCCAGTCAAAAATATAATAAATTCTCATCATTTTCTATTTCGTACAGCGGAATCCCATATAGCACTATCAGGAAGTATAACAGGCAAAAAAAGAGTATCAATTTGAAATATAAGATTCTGTGATTGTGAACAATTTTACAACAAGACCGGCAATTTTATCAATTGATTGATGTTTTTCGGATTTGTGAAAAATATAATTTTCTATAAGAGGTTTTATCGCAAAAAAAATTGAGAATTTCCAGGCTCAAAAATGGTTACTGGTGAATTCGAGGGGAAGACTGTTGAATACTCGTAATCTACTGTTGAATTTACAGGGTGAGTTGTTTAATTTTTCAATTTTACTGTTGAATTTATATCCAAGTACTGTTGAATTTTCCTTTTTTACTATTGAATACCGGGGGAGGATTGTTGAATACTTGTAATCTACTGTTGAATTTTTCGTCAAAACCGAGCATTTTTCGCTTCAAAATATCGACAAAATAAATCAAAAGTCACTCATTCGCTATTATGCAAGAAATCGTTTTATCAAACATTGAACTTTTTGTGACAAAATGATTTACAATCCCAGAAAATTCATGATAGAATATGACCATAGGATTTTCAGGTCATCTGATGAATTAACACTATATCGACTATAAAAATGCTTTTTTGTTCAAAATGTAAGCGATTTAAAACAAAAAGGGAAAAGCTTATTTGAAGGGAGAAAAAACATGTTAAAGGGGAATGTAAGGGTTCTATTTGCTAGTTTAATAGGAAGCGCTATCGAGTGGTTTGATTACTTTTTATATGGGACGGTTGCTTCGTTAGTTTTTAATCAATTATTTTTTGTAAGTGAGAATCCCACAATCGGGTTAATAATTGCCTATACATCTTTCGCCATTGCCTTTTTCTTACGGCCAATCGGGGGAATTCTTTTTAGTCATATTGGGGACCGTTTAGGACGGAAAAAGACATTAGTTTTAACGCTCAGTTTGATGGGGGTGTCTACATTCGGTATGGGGATGTTGCCTACTTATCAGGTCATCGGTATTTGGGCGCCAATCTTCCTTACTTGTTTACGTTTTGTTCAAGGACTTGCCCTCGGCGGTGAATGGGGCGGCTCGGTGTTGTTGGCAGTTGAATATGCACCGAAAAATAAAAAAGGTTTGTTTGGCAGTGTTCCGCAAATGGGGATTTCCATTGGTTTAATATTAGGATCTTTAGTGATGTCGGTCATGACCCTTTTACCGGAAGATCAGTTCATGTCTTGGGGATGGCGGGTACCGTTCTTATTAAGTGTCATTTTGGTTGTTTTTGGATTGTGGATTCGAAAAGGGATTGATGAAACTCCTGCATTTAAAAAGGCACAAGAAGCTGGTGAAGTATCAAGACTTCCAATTGCCGATACATTACGCTACCATTGGAAAGCCGTACTAATCGCAATGGGTGCAAAAGTTGTTGAAACAGCGCCATTTTACATATTTGGAACATTTATCGTTTCGTACGCGACAACCACTTTGAATTTTAATAAAACCGATGCGTTGAATGCTGTTGTCATCGGTTCGGTAGTGGCAACAATTATTATTCCAATTATTGGAAACTTATCCGACCGTATTGGCAGAAAAAATATTTATCTATTTGGTATTGCAGCAACAATCCTATATGCATTTCCATATTTCTGGATGCTGCAACAAGGTTCGGTCTTTTTGCTTATTTTGGCAACGGTAATTGGTCTTGGCTTTATTTGGGGATCCGTCAATGCGGTTCTTGGAACGATGATATCGGAATTTTTCCCTGCTAAAGTCCGCAATACCGGTATCTCTTTAGGCTATCAGCTGGGGGCAGCATTTGCAGGTGGTACGGCACCACTTGTTGCTACGGCATTATTGGCCACATTTAACAATTCATTCGTTCCGGTGGCCCTATATATGATTTTGGCTGCAATCATCAGTTTATTCGCCATATCTTTTATAAAAAATAACGGTCAAACAAATGAACAAATAGATTCAGAATTGGATCTAAATATGTAATATAGACTGTTTGGAACGGGAAACATTTTGATAAAACAAAAAACAGCATGGTAACAAGCCTTGCTGTAGAATATTTGCATAGTCATCAGATGACCTGTTGTTTTTTATCATAGTAAAATGGAAATAGGATTTGTGCGGTGTTCATGTGAGCTTAATTCTCTGGAACACCGCTCAATATGTTTAAGAAAGACGTCCCACATACCGATTTGTTCGGAAAAGCATGGTGTTCACACAAACGTTGCCACAAGGACGTGAAAGTTTTATTTAAACCACCCTTTTTTCCATAAAATGGCTAACATCAATGAGCCGATAACAAACATCGAACCTAAGACGGCATAATAGCCCCATCGCCATGACAATTCCGGGATATACTTAAAGTTCATGCCGTAAATACTAGCGATAAAGGTCAACGGAATAAAAATAGAAGATAGCACGGTTAAAGTTTTCATGATATTGTTCATTCGATATGAGTTTATAGAAATGTAACTGTCCCTAATATCGTTTGTCATTTCTCGATTGGAATCGATAATTTCAATAAGTCTAAGCAAATGATCATAAATATCCATAAAATAAAGATGATCTTCTTTCGGAATATTTACTCTTTCTGAATTCAAAATGCGGTATAATAGCTCGCTCATTGGTGTGATTGTTCGCCGCAATTTTAATAATTGATTTCTTACTTCAAAAACATCCTCGATCAAATCTTGACTGCCATTTTTTGTCACAAGCTCTCCAATAAAGTCTTCCAATTTGTAAGCAGCCGGGAAATATTCGTCAACAATTTTATCCAATAGTAGATAAAAAATATATAGCGGATTTTTATCCAAGACGATTTTTGAGTCTTCTTTTACTTTTTCAAAAACGTTATTCACTTCTCTTGAATCGTCAAGGTGAAAGGAAACGATGAAATTTTTGCCAAAGAAGATATCCACTTCTTCTGCTAAAAGGGTTTGCGGGTTAATGGTGTGTAAGACATAAAAATTATAATCTTCATAAAAATCAACTTTTGGACGTTGAAAAAAATGTAAACAGTCTTCAATCGAAAGCGGGTGGAAATTGAAAAACGTATAGAGAAGTTGTGTTTCTTCTTCAGTTGGGGAATGAAAGTCAACCCAATACCAGGAAATTTTCGAATCAACCAATTCCTGTATGGAAATATCATGTAATACTTGCTGATCTTTTGTTACTGCAATCGTATGAATCATGGTCATGCACCTTCGTTCTCTTTGTACATGTTGACAAGTATAACATATATAAGAGGAGAAATAAATTCTATGGGTGAAAGAGAAATACGATGATGGTGATATATTTGTTAATGAACTTGAGTTTCGCATCCTAAAGACGGATGGGTGTGTCGTCGCCAAAAAATCAAGTTTCCCGCCTCAAAGTGACGACGAGAAAGAGCCTCGTCGCCAAAAAAGGGAGTTTTCTGGCTTAAAATGGTGACGAGAAAGGGTTTCGTCGCCAAAATAGAGCATTTTCCGCCACAAAAGGGTGACGAGAATGAATCTCGTCGCCAAAAAAAGGGAGTTTTTCGGCTTAAAATGGTGACGAGAAAGGGTTTCGTCGCCAAAAAAGGGAGTTTTTCGGCTCAAAATGACGACGAGAATAGGCTTCGTCGCCAAAAAGTGAAGTTTCCGGCCAAAAAATGACGACGAGAAAGAGTCTCGTCGCCAAAAAAATGAGTTTTTCGGCTCAAAATGACGACGAAAATAGACCTCGTCGCCAAAAAGTGAAGTTTTTCGGCTCAAAATGACGACGAGAAAGCATTTCATCGACTTATGGTGCGAAACTCAAGTAATAATGAATATATGGAAAACATTCACGGTACAAATTTTTTTCTATATACTTTTCATAATTATGGAATGGGAATTATTGTGAATTTACGGTATACTAAAAGATAGAATAAAAAAACGTGACCACAGTAAAAGCAAGTTTTGAAAATAATTTTTTGACAGGTCATGTACATAAGATGATTGAGATAAGCAACCATCATATTGAGGAGGTAATAAGATGAAGTTTTTCCTTGATACTGCGAATGTAGAAGAAATCAAACGGGTGAATCGGCTCGGACTGGTTGATGGAGTAACGACAAATCCGACCCTAATAGCACGCGAAGGCCGGGATTTTGAAGAAGTTATCAAAGAAATTTGCAGCGTTGTTGACGGACCGGTTAGTGCAGAAGTCATCGGTTTGACAACGGAAGAAATGGTCAATGAAGCCCGGGTACTTGCCGGTTGGGCCCCAAATGTCGTTGTTAAAATTCCAATGACGGAAGATGGTCTGGCCGCAGTGAATATCCTTACCAAGGAAGGGATTAAAACAAATGTAACCCTTATCTTTTCGGTTGCACAAGGGTTGATGGCAGCTAAAGCCGGTGCTACTTATGTCAGTCCGTTTGTTGGCCGATTAGATGATATTGGTGTGGATGGGCTTGATTTGATTGTAAGGTTAAAACAAACGTTAATGAACTTCAATTTTGAAACGGAAATCATTACAGCCAGTGTTCGGAATCTCGAACATGTGGAAGCAGCTGCCTTAGCCGGTGCAGATATTGCGACCATTCCGGGTTCATTGTTCCCGAAACTTTGGAGCCATCCATTAACGGATAAAGGAATCGAGCAATTTTTAGAGGACTGGAAAAAAGTTCCGGCAAAAAAATAATCCCTACAGGGGAAACTCGTAATGGAACGAATGAGTTTGTAGCTCAAAAAATCCTTACAGGGCAAACTTGTATTGAAATGAAAGAATCGCAGCTCAAAAATGTTGTCAAAAAATATTCAATCTGGGGGAAACTCCCTGATAAATGGGATTTCCCGTTTTCCCCGACAGTATTCTTGAAAAAACTTAAAACAAGTCTGTGATCTATATCATAGCTTTAGAATATGGAGGAATGTTCAGTGAATAACACAGTATCCGTTGAACAATTATCAATTAATACAATCCGCACATTATCCATCGATATGATCGAAAAGGCAAATTCGGGTCATCCGGGTTTACCGATGGGTGCCGCACCAATGGCCTATGTGCTTTGGACAGAATATATGAATCATAATCCAAAAAACTCTAAATGGTTTAACCGTGACCGTTTTGTTTTATCCGCGGGACACGGTTCGGCCCTACTATACAGTCTCTTGCATCTGTCCGGATATGATTTATCCATCGATGATTTAAAAAACTTCCGCCAACTTGGTTCACGGACACCCGGGCATCCTGAAGTTCATCATACAGATGGTGTTGAAGCCACGACCGGTCCGCTTGGTCAAGGGATTGCAATGGCTGCCGGGATGGCGATGGCGGAAAGATTTTTGGCAAATAAATATAATCGTGACGGTTTATCTGTTGTTGACCATTATACATATGCCCTAGTTGGAGACGGCGACTTAATGGAAGGAATCTCCCATGAAGCTGCATCACTCGCCGGGCATTTGAGACTTGGCAAATTGGTCGTGTTATATGATTCGAATGATATTTCCTTGGATGGTGACTTGAGTCGTTCTTTCTCCGATCAAACTGCAAAACGTTTTGAAGCATATGGCTGGCAAGTATTGCGGGTAGAAGATGGTAACGATATTAAGGCCATTAGTCAGGCGATTAAAGAAGCAAGAGCAAACAGTTCCCAACCAACTTTAATTGAAGTAAAAACGGTGATCGGTTACGGTTCTCCAAATAAATCGGGTTCATCTAAAGCCCATGGTGCGCCACTTGGTAAAGATGAAGTTCAATTAACAAAGCAAGCATACGGTTGGAATCATCCCGACTTCTACGTGCCTGAAGAAGTGTATGCCGATTTCCGGGAAAAAGTAGTTGAACCGGGTAAATCAGCTGAAGAAGTTTGGAACCAATTGTTTAAAACATATAAGGAAAATCATCCGGCGCTTGCTGCTGAATTGGAAGCTGCTATTAATGGTGAACTTCCGGCAGGCTGGGATCAGGACTTGCCGATATTTACCCCCGGAGTAGATACTTTGGCAACGCGGGCTTCTTCCGGCAAAGTTTTAAATGCAATTGCAAAAAATGTTCCGTTTTTAATTGGCGGAAGTGCAGATTTATTTGAATCCAATAAAAACTATGTCAACGATGCCGGTGACTTTGGTCCGGATAATTATGCCGGCCGAAATATTTGGTTCGGTGTTCGCGAATTTGCTATGGGTGCCGCATTAAACGGAATGGCATTGCATGGCGGTGTCAAAGTGCAGGGCGGTACATTCTTCGTATTCAGTGATTATTTAAAACCGGCGATTCGTTTAGCAGCGATTATGAACGTCCCGGTTACGTATGTGTTTACTCATGATTCTATCGCTGTCGGTGAAGATGGTCCAACCCATGAACCGGTTGAACAACTTGCCGGTCTGCGTGCCATCCCGAATCTTTCTGTTATTCGCCCGGCAGACGCAAATGAAGTTCAAGCGGCGTGGCGGTTAGCGCTTGAAAGTAAAGATCAACCAACGGCATTAATTTTAACAAGACAAAATGTCCCGACATTGGAAGGTACTGCTGAACAAGCTTATGAAGGTGTGAAACGAGGTGCTTATGTAATTAGCAAAGGTGAAAAAGAAGTACCGGATGCTTTGTTAATCGCAACCGGCTCAGAAGTTCAACTTGCAATTCGTGCCCAAGCCGCATTAAAGGAAAAAGGAATTGATGTAAATGTTGTAAGCATGCCATCTTGGGATCGTTTTGAAAAACAAGATGATGCCTACAAAAAAGAAGTATTACCTGAAAATGTACGGGCACGGTTGGCAATTGAAATGGCCTCTCCGCTTGGCTGGAAACAATATGTAGGTGACCAAGGTACAGTTCTTGCCATCGATACTTTCGGTGCTTCCGGTAATGGAAATAAAATTATTGAAGAATACGGCTTTACGGTTGAAAATGTCGTTGCTCAGGTGGAAAAACTGGTTAACTAACATAGACAAAGAAAATGAAGTTCTTTACAAAGGAGTCGGATAAACTTTCCGGTTCCTTTTTTATTTATATTAAAATGTTATTGCCCAGGGGGAAAAATTGGTTAACCAACACTGACAAAGAAAATGAAGTTCTTTACAAAGGAGTCGGATGAATTTCCGATTCTTTTTTGTATTTTGCATGATTTTATATGCTATATTAGATTAGGTGGTTTGTACGAACGAAGGCGTTATACTATTATTGCTATAGTATTATTGGGTTTAAGGATCACTTTTTTGTAAGTAAAGGTGTACATAAAGGAACAATATCATCTAAATCAAGTTTATGGATTATTTTTTTCTATGAAAAGGACGGTCGGGCTTTCATTTAAGCCATTGATTAAGTTCAACTTACTCATTTTTCTGTTCAAATCAGAGAACAAATATATATTGAGGATCATTTTTTTACTTACATACAACTAGACGTGGTAATGCATCCCAGTAATGAGCGGTCATTTTTACCGGTACGTTTCTTAATTCATCAAGTTTATACAGGAGAGGAGTTTTTTTGTGGAGTTTATAGAGCAAACGACAAAAGCAAAAGAAAAATCAATACAAGCAGTTCTTGTTGCTGCTATCATTTTTGTTTCTTTTAATTTGCGACCGGCCATTACATCGGTTGGTCCTCTAGTAAATGATATCCAAAATGATTTAGGATTGGCTCATTGGAGTGCAGGGCTACTAACCAGTTTACCTTTAATTGCTTTTGCGGTTATGTCACCAATCGTTCCGAATATTTCCGGAAAACTAACGAATAGTTGGACATTAATCATGGGTCTCATCTTTTTGTTGCTTGGGTTATTTATTCGAACAGTTGCCAATCTGTTTTTTCTATTTTTCGGAACTTTCCTTGTCGGTGTTGGGATTGCAGTCTTGAATGTTATTTTACCGGGAATCGTTAAGGATAAGTTTCCGCAAAAATTTGCTTTAATGACCGGGGTTTATACGACCTCAATGAGCGTATTTGCAGCTTTGGCTTCAGGGATGAGTGTTCCGTTGGCAAGCGGGTTGAACCTAGGATGGAAATATGCACTGCTCGTTTGGTCGGTACCTGCTGTCATCGCGTTAATATTCTGGCTTTTCATTGTAAAAATCGATAAAAAAGACCGACCGAAAGATATAAAAATTTCGGGCAAACAAGAAACATCAAATTTGTGGCGTTCTTCTCTGGCTTGGCAAATCGCATTATTTATGGGATTACAATCGTCCCTGTTTTATGTCACCATTACTTGGTTGCCAGACATCCTGTTCAGTAAAGGGGTATCAAGAGAAATGGCGGGTTGGCTCCTTTCTCTTACCCAATTTATCGGGTTACCGGCAAACTTTTTTGTCCCGATCCTGGCTGAACGGTATTCGTCACAACAAAAGGTCGCCTTAGGGATTTGTTCTTTTTCTCTAATCGGTTATTTCTTATTGCTAATCAGTCCTGCCTTTTGGGTAATAATCATTGGAATTGCTCTTATTGGATTTGGATTAAGTGGGACATTTTCTTTAGCTCTTTCCTTTTTAGGTCTGCGCGCGAGAAATGCCAGACAAGCTTCTCAATTATCAGGTATGGCCCAGTCGCTTGGGTATATATTTGCAGCGGTAGGTCCAATGTTGATTGGGTATATTTATGATTTTAGTGAAAAGTGGACTGTTCCAATCATAACGTTAATTATTATCGTATTGTTAACGGCATTTTTCGGGTACCGTGCCGGACAAGATCGTTATGTTTAAGGAGTGTTCATTACAATTTTTTCACGTGGGCTTTCTCGTGTTAATTTTGTGCGAGAAGGTCCTTTTTTGTTGACTTGACTCTTGTTGTTTCGAATTTTGGGTGGGAATTGCTCTTTTTTGGCGACGAGACTCAATCTCATCATCATTTTGAGGTGGGAACTGTTCATTTTTGGCGACGAGCTCCTTCACGTCGACATTTTTTGCGGGAAACTCCATTTTTTGGCGACAAACCCATTTTCTATTAGACAGTTTAGCTTATTTTTCAACAAATACTGTCCAAAAGAGCCGTTGTATTGGACACTTTAGTCTGATTACCAGGTGATTTTGTCCAATAAAGCATGATAAAATCGCTTCTATTAGACATTTTTCCATAATGTTTCGTTAAAACTGTCCAAAAGAGCCATTCTATTGGACATTTTAGTTCGAATATCAGACTTTTTTGTCCAATAAAGCATGATTTGGTCCCCTCCTATTCGACATTACTGCTCCAATTTTTGAAGTTTCTGTCCAAACCGCGCAAATCGGCACACCCCCAACTAGCCAATTTAGCTCATTTCTCAACTTACTCGCCTATACATTAAGAAACCAACATGGCACCAAAATCATGCCGCCGTTACTATCGTGATAACAAAAAAAGAGAAACCAATGAAAATATTAAAAGAATGAAAATCATAACCGATATAAATAATAGATTACATTTTCATTTGTAGGGCTTAACTCATATTCAATGGAGGATTTAATATGGTTGAAAAGCTGATAAACCAAGAATATGTTTCGACTACAAGACTAACAACGAACGGCATTAATAATCAAGAATCGAACATGACAGCACATACAAAAAGGGAAAATGAAAACTATGGAAATCCGATAATTGAGTCCTTTCAGAAAGTCGAAAAAGACAAGGTGGAAAAAGTAGTTGAAGGGCTGAATGATTTCTTATCACCAATCCCAACATCTTTAAGATTTGTTTTTCATGAGAAGCTAAATGAATATTATGTGACTGTTGTAAATGATGATACGCATGAAGTCATAAAAGAAATACCACCGAAAAAAATGTTGGATCTGTATGCGGCCATTATTGAAAAAATCGGTTTAATTGTCGATGAAAAAATTTAAGCCTTTTGTTCCCGTGAAATCAGCTGAAACTTTTGTCAGGAGGGGTTTACCTTTATCCAGGAAAAATTCAACGAATCTCATGAAGAGCATCTAGCACCAATCGAATATTAAGGAAGAGATTGAACGGATTGCAAAAATTCGTTTACCTCGCGCTATACCTAATTTTGGTTTCCAAATTTTAAGGAAGTGTTTTATTGCCTGTTAAGAGCTGGATAAAAATTAAAATTAGCAAAAAGTCATTCTTTGAAAGGAAGTGAATTTATAATGGTAATGCGTGTAACCGGCTTAGCAAGTGGAATGAATATTGATGAAATTGTTGAGAATATGATGAAAGCTCAATCGATTCCATTAAACAAAATAAAGCAACAAAAGACCTTGCTTGAGTGGCAAAGGGATTCATACCGGGAAATGAATACATTACTATTAGATTTCCGATCCCAACTGACAAATATGAAATTAAGTTCATTTTATCGGACGCGATCGGTAGCGAGTACGAATGAGGATATTGTTTCTGCCACAGTTGCTAGCGGTGCGGGACAGTCTTCTTATACTATTTCTAAAATTAGCTCTTTAGCTGTTGCAGAATCACGTATGACAAATTCCGGTATCTCCAAACAGTCTTCTAATAAAGTCGACACAACAAAAAGTCTGTTTACTGTTCAAGGTGCATTTGCAAATGAAATGTCATGGAAACAAGGGAGTGTTGAATCCAAGTCAATCGTCACGAAAGAAGGAGAACCGATAACTCTTGGCTTGGCTGATGGAGTACAAATTACCGATCTTGAAAATATGACCGTTGAAGTTAACGGGATAAAATATACGGTGATTGATAGTGGAACTCCAAAAAGTGGGGAAGTAATGGTAAATAAAGATACCGGGGAGTTAACTTTTGGTGACACGATTGCAGCAAACAGTACGGTTAAAGTGAACTATGTTACCGATAAAAAAGTTGAAAATAAAACCATTACAAAGGATACCACGCAAATTCAATTAAAAGGAGCACTTGTTGCAGGACAAATTAAGTTAAGTTTTAAAGATGGTACTGACACAACTATTGAATTATCTGATGAATACACAGGCATTGATACAAATGGGAATAGAATCGGAAAAATAAAAGATGGTGATAAAGTAGTTGGAGAAATTAATTACGAAACCGGTGTTATCACGTTTAACTCTGAATTTAGTAATTATTTCCCCGCTGAAACGGAGAATTCCGAGGAAAAACCAAAACTTGAATTGACAATTACATCCCAACAAAACTATTTTTCTTTTGGCTTAACTACACATACTTCAAAAGGGCAAATAGACGAAAAGTTTCTTATCCAAGGTTCCGAGTCCCTTAATTCCGTCATGTCCAAAGTGAATAATTCGAAACTAGGTGTTACGATGTTTTATGATTCCTATAGTGACAAAGTAACTATGACTCGTAAAGAAACCGGCGTTTATAATGAAAATGGTCAGGAGATCGAATTTACGGATGGAGATTTTTTAACTCAAGTATTAGGGTTTCAAAATGGAGATTCGGGAAATTATATAAAGGCTGAAAATGCTACATTTACGGTCAATGGATTAGAAACTTCCCGGCAATCCAACACCTTCTCCATAAATGGTGTTACGTTCACTTTGAAAAAAACAACAGATACGCCGGTGACAATTAACGTCAACAATGATAATGATAAGCTTTATGAAAATATTAAAAGTTTCGTTGATAAATATAACGAACTTGTTGAGAAAATCGAGAAAAAATTAAGCGAACCGAAATATAAAAATTATTTACCTTTGACTGATGATGAGAAGGAAAAATTGTCGGAAACCCAACAAGAAAAGTGGGAAAATATGGCAAAAAGTGGGATATTACGAAACGATTCTATTTTATCCGGTTTAGTCACACAAATGCGTACGGCCATTTATTCCGGCGTGAATCAAGATGATTTAGACTCGGCGATGAAATCCTTATCTGCCATCGGGATTACAACAACAGCTGATTTCACAACAGCTAAATTAGAAATTAATGAGTCCAAATTGAAAGCCGCCATCGAAAAAGACCCGAATTCAATTGAACTCCTTTTTAACGGTACGGGGGCAACGGATGGTCAGAAAGGTGTCATTCAACGGCTTTATGACAAAGTAAATGCAACGATGGACCAATTAAAGGAGCGGGCCGGTAATTCATATTCGGTCAACAATCAGTTCACCATTGGACGTCAATTGGATGATCTTGATGATCGCATCGAACGTTTTGAAGACCGGCTGGCCGATTTGGAAACCCGGTATTATAGTCAATTTACGGCTATGGAACAAGCAATTCAAAAAGCAAATTCTCAAGCCGCATACCTAGCACAATTTTTTCAATAAATTCATTTAGCCGATTTTCCTAGTTTGAAGTCCAGCTTATAGAGGGAGCGGGGCTACCCGAACTTTTGCGTCCAAATTGATTAACAAATAACCGGTGGAGGGATATTGATTCCCTTCGCCGATTGAATGTTCACTTTATGTTATTTCCGGAAAGGAAGGAATAAACTATGGCAGTGTCTAATCCATATCAAGCTTATCAAGAAAATTCAGTTCTTACTGCATCACCGGGGGATTTAACTTTAATGTTATATAACGGATGCCTAAAGTTTTTAAATTTGGCAAAAAAGGCAATCGAGGAAAAAAATATTACAGAAAAAAATACGAACTTACAAAAAGCACAGAACATCATCAATGAACTGATGGTAACTTTAAATATGGATATTGAAATCTCTAAACAAATGATGGCTCTTTATGATTTTGTAAGAATAAAACTAATTGAAGCGAATGTAAAGAATGATCTTGCTGCCTTAGAAGAGGCCGAATCAATCATGATTGAATTTCGTGATACATGGAAAGAAGTCATTAAGCTAAATCGCCAACAAACTTACACGAAGGACGGGCAAGTATAATGCATCCGTTAAAGGAATGTTATGAATTAACGGCAGAAATTATCCGGTTTTTTGAAGATGAACAAAATGATGATCGAGATAGTAAAATTTCCGTACTGCAAGATAAATTACGGAAAAGGGATGACTTGATGAAAAAAATCACCCCTCCGTTTTCCGATGGGGAACAAATTCTTGGCAGACAACTACTGCAATTGAACGATCGGTTATTACAATTATTAAATAAAGAAAAAGTGACAATCCAACAGGACATTACAAAAGTTAAAAAGCGAAAAAAAATCCATACAGGCTATATTAACCCATATGGTTCTTTGCAAACGGACGGTTATTTTTATGATAAAAAGAAATAAAGTTAAACCGCATAGGTCAGTGAAATCGTAGTCGCATTTGCACGGTTATTTTTATAATTAAAAGAAATAAAGACAATCAGCTGTCCGTTATGTGGGAGAATTAAATACGGGAAGTTTTTAGGAAGGGTTTGTTTTCCTTCCATTCTTATCATAATATTATCAAATGAAGGAAGATTTTTGGAAGGGGTTGATTTCCCCTTCCATTTTTATCATAATAAAGATAGAAATATAGAAATAATATATTTCTGGAACGAACATAGTTTCAATGAGATGTTTTAGCTTCTCAAAAGTTCATGAATTCGACAAAAGTTTTTTTTGAACAAGCAGGGATTTACTTTTTTTTGGAGAATATGTAAATATAGTTACAAAAAAGGAGGAGTTAGCGCATGAAATTCAACATTCGTGGCGAAAATATCGAAGTAACTCCAGCATTAAGAGAGTATACCGAAAAGAAAATTACGAAATTGGAAAAATATTTTACTGATACGACAGAAGCTATCGCTTATGTCAATTTGAAAGTGTACAATGGTAAAAAAACAAAAGTTGAAGTAACAATTCCGCTACCACAATTAGTATTAAGAGCAGAAGAAGTAAACGACGATATGTATGCAGGAATTGACTTGATTACTGATAAATTGGAGAGACAAATCCGTAAATATAAAACCAAAGTAAACCGTAAATTTCGCGAGTTAAAATCCAATGATCTGTTTGTATCGACACCGGCTCAGGCAACAAAAGATGAAGCAGATGAAAAGGAACTTGAAATTGTCCGGACCAAACGGTTTGATTTAAAACCGATGGATAGTGAAGAAGCCATTCTTCAAATGAACCTATTAGGTCATAACTTCTTTATTTATACCGATGCTGAAACGAATACAACTAATATCGTTTACCGCAGAAAAGACGGGAAATACGGTTTAATCGAAACGGTGTAAATATAAAATTCCACTTATACTTATAAATTAGGAAAACCCGCAAATGACTCAGCTTTGCGGGTTTTTCATATAATTTTTCACTCATTAAAAAAAGCTTTGTTAAAAAATAACAATGTATAAAAAGTGGTAAAATAAGCATATGAAAATTCGGAAATCCAACTATATCTGTCCCGTTCGGAAGTTGTCACTTTCAATTGTTAGTGATATTATATAACGGAATACAGTTATGAGATAAATTTCAGTTTGGTCGATTATTATGTTAATCGACCTGTTTTTAAGCCGGAAGTTTATTGTTAGGTGATTCTTTAAAAGGAGCGTTGGCTAATGGCTAATATTTTAAATAAAGTATTTGATTTTAATAAAAGGGAATTAAAACGGTTAGAGAAAAAAGCGAACCAAATTGAAGCGCTGGCTGATGAGATGGAGCGGCTAACTGATGATCAGTTGCGTGCAAAGACAGTGGAATTTAAGGATCGAATAAATAATGGGGAAACTTTGGACGATCTTTTAGTTGAAGCTTTTGCTGTGGTTCGGGAGGCTGCGCGTCGTGTTCTTGGTTTATATCCGTTCCACGTGCAATTGATGGGTGGCATTGTTCTCCATGACGGGAATATTGCCGAAATGAAAACCGGTGAAGGGAAAACATTAACCTCAACAATGCCGGTTTATTTAAATGCACTCTCCGGAAAAGGGGTCCACGTAATTACTGTCAACGATTATTTAGCAAGACGTGACGCCACTGAAATGGGACAAGTTTACGAATTTCTCGGTTTGACTGTCGGATTAAATTTGTCTGAAATGACTCGTGAAGAAAAACAAGCTGCTTATAATGCCGACATTACCTATGGAACAAATAATGAATTTGGCTTTGATTATTTGCGGGATAATATGGTTCTTTATAAAGAGCAAATGGTACAAAGGCCTTTGAACTTTGCGGTCATCGATGAAGTGGACTCCATTTTGATTGATGAAGCAAGAACACCGCTAATTATTTCCGGTTCTGCAAATAAATCAACCCAACTATATGTTCAAGCGAATGCTTTTGTTAATACATTAAGAGAAGATGTCGATTATACGGTTGATATTAAAACAAAAAGTGTTCAATTAACTGAAGAAGGGATGACAAAAGCAGAAAAGGCATTTGGGATTGACAATTTATTTAATCTCCAACATGTAACACTTAACCACCATATTAACCAAGCATTACGGGCCAAAGCGATTATGCAACGAGATGTCGATTATGTTGTACAAGACGGAGAAATCATTATTGTCGACCAATTTACCGGCCGCTTGATGAAAGGTCGCCGCTATAGTGACGGCTTACACCAAGCGATTGAAGCCAAAGAAGGGGTACAGATTCAAAATGAAAGCAAAACAATGGCGACGATCACCTTCCAAAACTATTTCCGAATGTATGAAAAGCTAGCAGGGATGACCGGTACGGCAAAAACGGAAGAAGAGGAGTTCCGTAATATTTATAATATGAATGTTATCGTTATTCCTACCAACCGTCCGATTATTCGTGATGACCGTCCGGATTTGATTTACTCGACAATGAAAGGGAAATTTCGTGCGGTTGTAGAGGATATCGCTGAACGGCATAAAAAAGGACAACCTGTGCTTGTCGGTACTGTTGCCATTGAAACTTCGGAATTAGTCTCACAAATGTTAACGAAAAAAGGGATTAAGCATAACGTATTAAATGCGAAAAACCATGCACGTGAAGCAGAAATTATTGTCCAAGCAGGACAAAAGGGTGCCGTAACAATTGCTACGAACATGGCCGGACGTGGTACAGATATTAAGCTTGGTGAAGGTGTGAAGGAATTAGGCGGACTTGCTGTTATTGGGACAGAACGACATGAAAGCCGTCGTATTGATAACCAGTTACGTGGGCGTTCCGGTCGTCAAGGAGATCCGGGGGTAACACAATTCTATTTATCAATGGAAGATGAGTTAATGCGTCGTTTCGGGTCAGATAATATGAAATCCATGATGCAAAAACTCGGCATGGATGACACACAACCGATCCAAAGTAAAATGGTCACAAGAGCTGTTGAATCAGCCCAAAAACGGGTTGAAGGAAATAACTTTGACGCTCGGAAACGACTTTTACAATATGATGATGTTATCCGGCAACAACGGGAAATTATTTATAAACAACGGTTCGAGGTCATTGATTCCGATAATCTTCGTGATGTTGTTGAAAAAATGATTAAATCGGTTATTGAGAAAAACGTTAATTCCTATGCCTCGGCAGAAGAACCACCGGAAAATTGGAATTTAAAGGGACTCGTTCACTTTATTAATGCGAACCTTCTCCCGGAAAATGATATAACCATCGATGTTTTAACCCGTAAAGAACCGGAAGAAATGATTGATTTGATTTTTGCAAAGGTAATTGAACGCTATAACGAAAAAGAAGAACAACTCGGTCCGGAAAAAATGCGGGAATTCGAGAAAGTCATCTTACTTCGGACGGTTGACTCCAAATGGACAGATCATATTGACGCAATGGACCAATTACGTCAAGGGATTCATTTACGGGCATATGGTCAAAGCGATCCGTTGCGTGAATACCAAACAGAAGGTTATGCGATGTTTGAAGCAATGGTGGATTCAATTGAAGATGATGTTGCCAAATATATCATGAAATCGGAAATCGTGAATAATTTGAAACGGGAGGAAGTTGCCAAGGGTCAAGCAGTCATTCCTAGTTCTGACAGTGAAAGTAAACCGAAACGAAAACCGATTCGAGTGGAAAAGAAAATCGGCCGGAATGATCCATGCTGGTGTGGCAGTGGGAAGAAGTATAAAAACTGTCACGGTAAAGAAGCTTAAAATTCAAGACCTGACTTGGAAAAGTTTTGCAGAAAGCGGTCCTAAATTCACTGCATGGTAAAAAGCATAAAATACAGGAGTGGACTTGGAAGGCTATTGCAGGATCTGTCCTATTTCGCTGTCACAGAAAGCTTGTATAATTTTTGTGATAGCGTCATTCACTTCATGATGGCGAACAGCTACTACGATCATAGTAAACGCCAATAATAAAATTAAGCTCTTGTCACAATTTGGCTAAGTAAATCCATGATATTTGTAAAAATACGCAACTTTTGTCAAAATATTTCCCGGAAAATATAAACGGGTTAGCACCTAAAATAGTTTAACGGAAAATTTTACGCTAAATATAGTATGGACCATATATAAAACCACACAATATTTGCACTTTAAGCGTAAGTTACTTAGAAAACCGGCTTTTTAGGTATTAATCATAAATTGTCGAAAAGAAAATCTAAAAAAACATAGAATATAAAAGTACTTTAGAGGTGATTAATTTGGAATTAGCGGAAATTCGCAATGAACTTGAAAAATCAGCTACACGTTTAGCAGAGTTTAGGGGGTCTCTTTGACTTAGAAAACAAAGAGGCTCGTATCGCCGAACTCGATGAAGTGATGTCGATGCCTGATTTTTGGAATGATCAAGAAAAGGCACAGGCTATCATTAATGAAGTAAATGTCTTAAAAGATCAGGTCAATGAATTTCACGATTTAAATGAAACCTATGAAAATTTGGAAGTGGCATTTGAATTAGTGAAAGAAGAACCGGATCCTGAATTACAAGCAGATTTAGAGAAAGAGCTGCTTGAGTTCACTGAACGTATGAACCAATTTGAGTTGGAACTGTTACTCAATGGGCCCTATGATAAAAATAATGCAATTCTGGAACTTCATCCGGGAGCAGGCGGTACGGAATCACAAGACTGGTGCTCGATGCTCTTAAGAATGTATACACGATGGGCAGAGCAAAAAGGATTTAAAGTGGAAGTATTAGACTACTTACCGGGAGATGAAGCAGGGGTAAAAAGTGTTACGCTTTCGATTAAAGGGCATAATGCTTACGGCTATTTAAAAGCTGAAAAAGGTGTTCACCGCCTTGTCCGAATTTCTCCGTTTGATGCTGCCGGCCGTCGTCATACTTCTTTTGTTTCTTGTGAAGTTATGCCGGAGATTGATGACAGTATTGAAATTGAAATACGTTCGGAAGACTTACGGGTTGATACGTACCGGGCAAGTGGAGCGGGTGGACAGCATATTAACAAAACATCTTCAGCTGTACGGATTACGCACATTCCAACCGGGATTGTCGTTGCCAGTCAGGCTCAGCGTTCTCAAATTCAAAACCGTGAAACAGCAATGAACATGTTAAGAGCAAAGTTATATCAAAAACAAGTGGAAGAACAAGAAAAGAAACTGGCGGAAATTCGTGGTGAGCAAAAAGAAATTGGCTGGGGAAGTCAAATTCGTTCCTATGTTTTCCATCCGTACTCGATGGTTAAAGATCACCGGACTAATACGGAAACCGGGAATGTCCAGGCCGTAATGGATGGGGAAATTGATCAATTTATTGATGCTTATTTAAGGTCGAGAATCCAATGATGTAAAAGGAGTTGCACCTGTCGTCCGTCAGAATTCAATAATGAAAGAAAAAGAGGGCTGGTTCTTGCAACCGGTCCTTTTTTAGTTCAAAGCGCTACTTCACGTATTCCACGGGTAAATAATTATTGCAATTCGAACAAAAAAACGAATAAAATATAGTGTGGAAAAGCTTATTCATCGTCTACATATCTTTGCTTGAGCTCAATAGAAAAAAATAAAGGAGTACAGCTATGGGGAAACGGGTTAGAAATACGATACAAATACCGCTAGTGGAAAAATTATTGAGCTATATTTATGTATTAGTGGGTGCCGGCATTGTTGCGGTGTCATTTAATGTGCTTTTACTGCCAAATGAAATAGCTTCAGGTGGAGTTAGCGGCATAAGTACAATTTTACACGGTCTCTTTGGTTGGGAACCGGCTTATGTCCAATGGTCATTAAACATTCCACTGTTTATTGCAGGTGTTATTTTTTTAGGATATCAATACGGTATCAAAACCCTGATTGGTACGCTCTTTGTACCTTTTGTTGTTTTTTTAACAAAAGATTTGGAACCGTGGACATTGAATCCAATGTTGGCTGCTTTATTTGGAGGGATTGGTATCGGCCTTGGTATTGGGATTGTCTTTCGCGGGAATGCTTCAACCGGCGGGACGGATTTAGCTGCTCAAATTATTTCTAAATATATCGGAATATCCTTAGGAAAATCTGTGGCACTCATTGACGGATTAATCGTTATTTCCGCCAGTATTGTTTTTGATATTGAAAAAGGTTTATTCGCTTTAATCGGATTATACTTAACTAGTAAAACGATTGATCTTGTTCAAATCGGATGGAGTCGTTCAAAAATGGTTCTTATTATTACCAATGAAGAAGAAAAAGTAAAACGTGCCATTTTAGAACAAATTGATCGCGGCTTGACGAAACTCAAGGCCTATGGAGGTTACACGGATCAGGAGCGGAATACCATCATGGTTGTCGTGGATCAGTCGGAATTTACCGGGCTGAAGCAAGTTGTACGAAACATTGACCCAAACGCCTTTGTTATTGTCGTTGATGCTTCAGAGGTGCTTGGCCAGGGTTTCAAAACAATCCATCGGTAAATTGAAACTTCCATCAGTGTTATTTATCCACCATTAGTTGAACCAGACGGACGGATGCGGGCATTTCACCCCACCTATCTTTTTGTAAATTGCAAAATTTTGAAGTCGGGATTTACTGCCCGACAAACTTGCAGCACCTTTTCAAAAATTCGTTGCTGATAAGTTCCGGTATTAGTATTCCAATCGGGGAATCATGTATACTTAATGATAAGTACGAGAATATTTAATGCCGAGATGTTCAAGTAAGGGGTCGAATACGAAATGAAGAGGAAGATATTTTACGCTTTTGGCAGTATCTTTTTGCTGTTATCATTGACAGCATGCGGTGGGAATAACAATTCGAGCAGTGGAACAACTTCAGATTTAACCGGAGAACAGTTATTTGCACAAAGTTGTTCCGGTTGTCACGGTGCAGACTTGAAGAAAGGTTATGCACCGGATTTAGATAAGATTGGGGCAAAATATTCTTCTGAAGAGATTCAAGATATTATAGAAAAAGGGATTGGCGATATGCCAGATGGTTTATTAAAAGGTGAAGATGCGAAAAAAGTTGCCGATTGGCTGGCAACGCAGGAATAACATTATAAAGAATCCTCCACATAATTAGGTGGGGGATTTTTTTATAGTATAAGAAAGTATAAAAATACAAGCAATTAACTTGGGATTAGTTTTATTGTCTAGCTACGAGCGCCAGCGACTGAGAAACTAGCTCCCCTTTAATGTGCTCCTGCGCCATAGCCTATTCGAGGAAGCGGATGTTCAGCTCGTCGCAAAGCTTCATGAAGTATTTCATGGAAGATTACTCATGAAGTTCACTCTAGGAGTAGCTTCACTACGATAAGTCAACATCGGCTCGTCCCTCGCCGTGTTTCCTTTTCCTTAGAAAAAGCTAATCGCTTTTTCTTCGTGCGGTGTCTATTCGAGGAAGCAAGTCTGTTCTCATTGCGGGGCGC
>ERZ1673766.27-NODE-27-length-46318-cov-31.667056_pt1 | contig 46318 bp, 45 predicted proteins | sample MGYA00580143_ERZ1673766 | MGnify/ENA primary metagenome ERZ1673766 (study PRJEB41219, sample SAMN04549641) | soil metagenome | isolation source: soil | place: USA:California, San Francisco Bay NWR | collected 2009-02-09 ... | reverse complement strand
ACAAAATGAGGAGTCATTCAGGAAAAACTGTCCAATAGAACGGCTCTCGTGGACATAATTGGGAGTCAACCAGCAAAAACTGTCCAATAGAACGGCTATCATGGACAAAATGGGCTGCCAACCAGCAAAAATTGTCCAATAGCCGGGCGCTATTGGACAAAATAGACGTCCACCAGTAAAAACTGTCCAATAGAATCGAACCAAGCCAGAGCCTCATGGACTGAATATGTCTTAACTCAATTGAAATTGTTTACCACCTCACAATCGTACACAAAACATGAAAATATCTCCCCCGAATGAATACACTCAAAATCAAACAATCACAAGACCAACCCACACCCACGATAAGTAAGCCAGCTATGACTTCGGAATTGGCTATCCATAATTTGCAATTGAACAAAAATTTGTAGTTGAACAAATAGAAACCAAAAAATGTCGAATCACGCATGCCCAATTTCCCCAAACCTAGCAAAGCCAAGACTTCAACACGTTTTCAAACAAACGATTGTTTGAAAAAACTGTCGAATGACCACAAATAAACACAAGCAGACACTCAAAGCTTTACAGCAAAAACAAAAATAAGCACAACAGATTCTCCCCTCTATTGTGCTTATAAAGTTAGTTCGAGTTCACTGCCTCTTGCTGCCTCTTGCTGCCTCTCACTGCCTCTCACTGCCGCTAGATTCCTGCCGATACCGTCAATAAACATCGCCGAATCCATAACAATCTTATTTCGCTACAAAATAATTCATAATCGCCTCGGCCCACAATTGATGTCCGGTCCCACTCGGCATGTTGTCATCTGTTAAGTATTGTAAAATCTCGTCACTCGTATAATCCGGCCAATTTGTCCAGTGATCAAAATAAGGCAGACCCCTTTCTTCGGCAAATGCTTTTAATTGCTCGACTTGACGCGGGTAATTGACGGCTGCATAAATTGGGTGTGGCGGTTGCAAAATAATTTGTACATCAGGGTTCGCGCTAACCAGCAAATCAACAATCGCACCGACATTTACAAGAGATTGGTCAATGCTGATCTCGCCATTATCTTCTAATGTGAAACCTTCCAAAAAGACGATATCATAACCCGCACTCGCAATTTCCTCAGCTAAACTACTGGTAAGGAAACCTGAAGATCCGCCATCATATTGATAAGTGACAACATCAACAAATGAAGTTCCGTAAGCGGTCTCCAATTGTTTCTCGACCAAATCACTCCACCCACCGGCCCCTTTTCCTAAAGCTGACGTACCGACAAAGGCAATATCCAATTTTTTGCCGTCATCATAGGCTGCAAGAAAAGCTTCTTGAACGTCCTTAGGTAAATTTGACGTCATCGATTCAATTTCTGTTCGCCGAGCGTCAGACTTTTTCACGGTGCCACCTGACTTGCTTCCATGCCCAATAACACCGGCCTCGGCATTATTTACAACTTGTTCTTGTTTTTCATTCCAAAACACTCCACCCACAATTGTAACTACAATCAAGGCAATAAATGAAAGAATCACTAAAATCCGCTGTGCCATGTTAACCTCCATCATTCCCTAAAATGAATAAATATGTCGAAATATTAATAGAAAATAATTGATTTACTTCAAAAACCGATTATAATTTTATTTAGTGCAAGATTTTGACACTTTACTACTTATTTTACCTAAAACTTGCAAATTTCGATATAACTTTTTAAAAAACGTGGAAAAATAATGTAAAAAAGATATGATAAAAATGAAAGTTTTTAGGGTTAGGAGTACTAACGGCCTCTGACTCCTTATTATATTTTAATTCTTAATTTCCGTTTTGGGTATATCTATACTTAATTCATCGCGATTTAAATTTGTGCTAAAAAGGATTAACGAAAGCTTCCACAACATATAATATTCAATCTTATATAAGGATACATTCTCTTTGAAAAATAAACTTTAGCTGTTAAACCATCTTTCAGAGCATATAAGATTTTACATAAATTACATTTAGTAATTCATAAAACCTATGGTATAATTACCATGGTCATTACGCAATACGAATAATAGATTGCTACATATAAAATATCATACGTTTATTGTTTAAAATTTTAGGAGGCATCCATGGAAGAGACCATTAGTCTAAAAGAATTATTTGAAACTTTACGAAAGCGGCTCAGTCTTATTTTACTGTTAACATTTACAGCTGCTGTGGTCGCTGCAATATTCAGCTTCTTTGTAATCACCCCCATATATCAAGTATCTACGCAAATACTTGTCAATCGCTCAACAGTTGGCGAAAACTATAATACAAATGAAGTGCAAACGAATATTCAGTTGATTAATACGTATAGCGGTATTATTACAAGCCCGCGAATCTTAGATATTGTTTCAGAAGAACTGAATGGAAAATATACAACTGCGGAGTTAAAAGAAAAGGTTACTGTTCAAAGTGAGGATAATTCCCAAATTCTTGGTGTCGTTGTTGAAGACCCGAATCCGAACGAAGCGGCGAAAATTGCCAATAAAATCGGCGAAGTGTTTCAAAGAGAAGTTGTCAAAATCATGAATGTGGATAATGTAAATATTTTAACACCGGCTGAAGTACCGGATGACATTTCACCGGTAAAACCAAAACCGTTCTTGAATATCGCCATTGCTATCGTTGTTGGGTTGATGGCAGGAGTTGGACTGGCTTTCTTATACGAATACCTTGATCATACGTTAAAAACTGAGCAAGACATTGAAAGATACTTGGAATTACCTGTACTCGGCGTAATCACAACGATTGAAGCTTCGGAAGGTCCCTTCCAAAAAAAACAACGGGGAAGAGGGGAGACAAGATAATGGCAAGAAACAAAACTACATCTCGTTCAAAACGGCATTTAATTGCGAAAAAGGATCCAAAATCCCCGATTACCGAACAATACCGGACAATTCGGACCAATATTCAATATGCTTCTGTGGATCAAGCGATTCGGTCGATCGTTGTTACATCAACCGGTCCAATGGAAGGAAAATCAACCACGACAGCTAATTTAGCTGTTGTGTTTGCCCAACAAGGAAAAAAGACGTTGTTGATTGACGCCGATTTGCGAAAACCAACAGCTCACTATACATTCCAATTACCAAATACATTCGGTTTAACCAGTGTATTAACAAAACAAGCTGAACTCATGGATGCTGTTCATATGACGGATGTAGAAAATTTATTTGTCTTAACATCCGGTCCAATTCCGCCAAACCCGGCAGAGTTATTGGCTTCCGTTTCCATGGAGTATCTATTAAAAGAAGCCTACAATTTATATGACTTCATCCTGTTCGATACACCACCCGTTTTAACGGTAACCGATGCACAAGTATTGGCTAATTTGGCAGATGGTTCGATATTGGTAACATCGAGTGGTACAACAGACCGCGATGGAGCGATTAAAGCGAAAGAGATATTAACTAGCGCTCAGGCAAAATTATTAGGTGCTGTACTTAATAATAAAAAGGCCGATAAAGATACGCATTACTACTATTACTATGCAGAACATTAAAATACTACGAGATTAGGAGGCGGCAAAGATGATCGATATTCATTGTCATATACTTCCGGGGCTTGATGACGGGGCTCAAACACTAGAAAATAGTCTGGAAATGGCCAAAGCAGCAGTTAATGACGGGATCCGGAAAATTGCCGCCACTCCTCATCATCAAACATCTAGATACAATAATCCGAAAAAAGTCGTTGTTGAAAAGGTGAATCAATTAAATGACGCCTTGCAAAGAGAAGGAATTCCGCTTGAGATTTTGACCGGTCAGGAAGTTCGTTTATTCGGCGATTGGGAATTGGAATATGATCACGATTTAATTGCCACGGTCAACGATAAAAACTATATTTTGATAGAATTTCCGGCAAATCATGTGCCAAACTATGCCGAGCGTCTTTTTTATGAAATGCAGACAAAAGGGCTGATACCGGTTATTGTTCATCCGGAGCGCAACAGTCAAATTGTTGAACAGCCGGATAAGCTTTTTTCACTTGTTGAAAAAGGGGCGATCTCTCAGGTAACTGCTTCCAGTGTCACCGGCGACCTCGGAAAGAAAATTCAAAAGTTTTCCTTCCAACTGATTGAAGCGAACTTAACTCATTGTGTTGCCAGTGATGCACATAATACAACGACACGTCCGTTTCATTTAAGTGCGGCTTATGAAGAGATTGAGCGGGAATTTGGGACGGAAATCGTCTATATGTTCCGGGAAAACGCGGAATATATAATTTCTGGACAAATGATTTACCGTGAAGACCCGCAACCAATCAAGCGGAAGAAAATACTTGGGCTATTTTAAAAGGGAGAGCAATTTTAGCCCGATTTATATATAGACCCGTAACTGATCAAGAAATATCTTGGGCTTTTAATCTCAAAGCTCGCCTGATTTTATATGAAGATCCGTAACTAATGAAGCGGAGGAACATTCTCGAATTGTTCAAGGGAATGGTTGGAAAGTTCAACTGATAAAACATTCACGGTTGAACTATTTTTGAAACACATGGCAGCTTTGTCATAGTAATTGTAAAAAAATGAGCCACGTATTAATTCAGGTGATGTCTCCTAACCAATATCAACGGAGGCACTCGGCCATGCTGTGGGTGACGTTGATAACGAACCGTCACCTTAGACACTTGTTGTCGGAAGTATGGTGTGAGGACGGGTTAGATGCCCAATCTGATTTATTTGTGTGGGTTTGCAAAAAGACTATTCTTAAAACACTTGCTAAATACTATATCAATATATGAACTTTTGTAAAACCTTCTTTGGTGGCAATCAGATCATTTTGATATATGTGGAAGAGTTACTGACTTCAGCATCTGAGAGAGAATCAACTAGAGAATGTCTAATGAAAGAACATAAAACGTATTGTGTTGTTTCATTAGACATTTTTCTTTTTCTTTAAAAATAGGTAAATATTACTATTGTAATACAATATTTCTCAAAAAAGATACATAATTAGGAGGGCTATTAGATTTTGAAAAAGGTAAGAAAAGCAATTATTCCTGCGGCAGGGCTCGGGACCAGGTTTTTACCGGTAACGAAAGCCATGCCAAAAGAAATGCTCCCAATCGTGGACAAACCAACAATCCAATACATAGTCGAAGAGGCGGTCGCATCCGGTATTGAAGACATCATTATCGTTACCGGGAAAGGGAAACGGGCGATTGAAGACCATTTCGACAATGCACCGGAACTGGAAGCGAACCTGAGGGAAAAAGGCAAGTTCGACCTGTTGGAGAAAGTCCAGTACTCATCAAATCTTGCCAATATTCACTATATCCGGCAACGGGAACCAAAAGGTTTAGGTCATGCCGTCTGGTGTGCTCGTAATTTTATCGGTGACGAACCATTTGCCGTCCTACTTGGCGATGACGTTGTTCAAAATGACACACCATGCTTACGTCAATTAATCGACCAATTTAAAGAAACCTTTTCATCCGTTATCGGTGTACAACAAGTTCCCGATAACGAAACCCATCGGTACGGAATTATTGACCCATTATCTAGTGAAGGTCGTCGCTACCAAGTACGAAACTTTGTCGAGAAACCAGAGCCGGGCACTGCACCATCGAATCTTGCCATTATGGGAAGATACGTACTGACACCGGAAATTTTCCACTTCCTTGAAAAACAACAAGTTGGTGCCGGTGGTGAAATTCAATTAACCGATGCAATCCAACAGTTGAACCAAATCCAACGCGTGTTTGCCTATGACTTCGAAGGTAAACGGTATGATGTGGGGGAGAAGATTGGGTTTATAAAAACTACAATTGAATTTGCTCTTCAAGATGAAGAGTTAAAACCTCAAGTAACAGAGTTTATTAACTCATTATATGGAAGTGAACTAATCAAATTATAAAAGGTGTTAAGCTCTATATAACAGCTTTAACATCATTAAACTTCTATTTAATTGAAAGGAGAGCTTGAGGTGACATATACGAGAAGATTGGCATTTTTATCATTACTGGACTCGATTATTGTAATGACATCAATTTATTTTGTCCTGTTAATTTTGAGAATCGACTTGCGAGTTTTTATCTCGCCAACCATCCTCATAACAATGCTCACACTATTGACATTTCATCATATTTATGCATTTATTTTTCGTTTATATCATAAAGCTTGGGAATATGCGAGCGTTGGTGAATTAACGGCAATTGTCAAGGCGGTTACGTTATCGATTTTTTCGACAGCAATTGTTCAATTGATTGTCATTCACGATATCTATTTTCGTGTTCTTATTTTAACATGGATGATGCACATTCTATTGATTGGTGGGTCCCGTTTTTGTTGGAGAGTATTCCGCGACAGTTATTATAAACCGAAAACTCAAAAGAAACGCACATTAATTATCGGTGCAGGTGCTGCGGGAACAATGGTAGCAAAACAGTTATTACTATCAACTGATTCAGATTTGGAGCCTATTGGGTTTATCGATGATGATTCAAGAAAGATAAACTTGGATTATTTTGGTCTCCCTGTTTTTGGGAATGTAAGAGAAATATATCGGATTGTTGAAACACAAAAAATAGAGCTGATCCTTATAGCGATTCCTTCGTTAACAAAGAAAGAACTGAACCTCATTGTCGATCAATGTACGAAAACAAAAGTACGTACACAAATTATGCCAAAAATTGAAGATCTTATGACTGGAAAAGTTTCAGTGACAAGCTTCCGTGATGTTGAAGTTGAGGATTTACTTGGACGAGATCCAATTGAATTGGACTTAGAAAGTATTTCAGCAAAATTGGCCGGAAAAACGATTCTTGTTACTGGTGCGGGTGGGTCAATTGGATCAGAAATTTGCCGGCAAGTGAGCCAATTCAAACCAAAAAAACTGGTACTTCTTGGTCATGGCGAAAACAGTATCTATCAAATTAATATGGAACTGCAAAATCAATATAAACATGCGTTCGAAATAGTACCGGTGATTGCTGATGTCCAGGATAAAAACCGCATTTTTGAAGTGATGGAAAAACACCAGCCGAACGTGGTTTATCATGCTGCCGCTCATAAACATGTACCGATGATGGAATACAACCCGAAAGAAGCTGTGAAAAATAATATTTTTGGCACGAAAAATGTGGCAGAAGCAGCCGGTACATTTGGGGTGGACACATTCGTCTTAATTTCCACAGATAAAGCCGTTAATCCAACAAATGTGATGGGTGCGACGAAACGTTGTGCTGAGTTAATCATTCAAGAAATGGATCGAGAGTACAATACGAAATATGTCGCTGTCCGATTCGGGAATGTGTTAGGCAGCCGCGGCAGTGTCATCCCATTATTTAAAAAACAAATTCAAGAAGGTGGTCCGATCACCGTCACCCATCCGGATATTACTAGGTACTTCATGACAATTCCGGAAGCTTCTCGTCTTGTAATCCAAGCAGGTTCATTAGCAAGAGGTGGGGAAATCTTTGTCCTAGATATGGGTGAACCGGTAAAAATCGTAGACTTAGCGAAAAATCTAATCAGACTATCGGGTTATACAGAAGACGAAATTGGCATTGTCTACTCCGGATTACGTCCCGGTGAAAAAATGTATGAGGAACTTCTCAACGAAAATGAAGTTTACCCTGAACAAGTTTTTCCAAAAATTCATATTGGGAAAGCCAAACTTGTTGGGCAAGATAAGTTGCATTGGTTGATGGAGAACTTTGGAAGTTTAGATGTTACGGAAATACGAGAGACATTGTTGGAGATTGCAAATATGAAGCAACAAGATGGAGTAGCACAAACTGTGGCAAACTAGACCTTAGCCTAGTTATGAAAAAATAAACGAAGATGGATATAAATAGAGATATTATTTCTGTCTTCGTTTCTAATCTAAAAAACCGTACATTCAAAATCCTAGCATTAGTAGATTAGTGGTTGGTTAAAACAAGCTTTTTAATTAAGTACTAATCTACTAAGTAACAATTAAGGAGTGTAACTTTAATGTATGTAAAAGTTAAGAGACTAATAGACCTAATTCTTTCTTTAGTAGGACTCATTATTTTATCTCCAATATTTTTAATTCTAATTATAGCGATTAAACTAGATTCAAAAGGCCCCGTTCTTTTTAAACAGAAGCGAGTTGGTATGAATAAAACGCATTTTTATATTCTGAAATTCCGTACAATGAAAATAGATACACCAAAAGATACCCCTACTCATTTATTGAAAGATCCAGATCAATATATTACAAAAGTCGGGAAGTTCCTTAGGAAGACTTCTTTAGATGAACTTCCACAAATTTGGAATATTTTTGTTGGGCAAATGAGTATTATTGGTCCTCGTCCTGCTTTATGGAATCAATATGATTTGATAGCTGAACGTGATAAATATGGTGCGAATGATGTTCCACCTGGACTTACAGGATGGGCACAGATTAATGGTAGAGATGAGCTTCCAATTGAAGTAAAAGCTAGGTTAGACGGAGAGTACGTCGAACGGATGAGTTTTGGATTTGATTTGAAATGTTTCATCGGTACGATTGTCAGTGTTGTAAAACGTGACGGAGTAGTTGAGGGTGGAACTGGTACAATGGCTAAAAAAGAAATTGCTAGTGATAAGGAGAAGTCAATATGAAAAAAATTCTAATCACTGGTAAAAATAGTTACGTTGGAAATTCCTTTGAAAAGTGGATAAAGAATTATCCTAATAATTATATAGTAGATAAAATTAGCTTACGAGATGAATCATGGAAGACACAGGATTTTTCTATCTACGATGTCATTTTGCATGTTGCTGGGATAGCTCATGTTTCCAAGGACCCAAAAATGGAAGATCTTTATTATAAAGTTAATAGGGATTTAACAATTGAAGTTGCCAAAAAGGCGAAAACAGATGGTGTTAAACAATTTATATTTATGAGCAGCATTATTGTTTACGGTGATGCGAGTGCTGATAAGAAAGTGATTGATAGAAATACTGTTCCAATGCCAAGCAATTTTTATGGAAAGAGTAAACTTCAGGCGGAAGAGGGTATTAGGCCTTTAGAAAGTAATAACTTTAAAATCGTTATTATTCGACCACCAATGATTTATGGAAAGGGTTCAAAAGGGAATTATCCAAAATTAGCCAAAGCAGCACAAGTACTACCTATTTTTCCTGATTTTGATAATGAGCGTAGTATGTTGCATATTGATAATCTATCAGAGTTTATCCGATTAATGATAGATAACGAGGAGAGTGGACTGTTTTTTCCACAAAATAAAGAGTACGTTCAAACAAGTGAAATGGTTCGTTTGGTTGCAGAGGTTCACGGAAAACGAATCAAATTAGTAAAAATATTCAATCCGATATTGAGGTTGATGTCTGGTAGGATTGGCTTTGTAAATAAGGTGTTTGGAAACTTTGTATACGACAAAAAAATCTCGGTTTATAAAAAGCAACCATATTGTTTAGTAAATCTAACAGAATCTATTAAAAAAACGGAAGTGTAGTTTATGAAAAAAGCATTATTTTTTGCATCTGTCGCTTCGATGATTGATCAATTTAATTTGGATAATATTGTTGTAATGCAAAAATTAGGATATAAGGTTGATGTTGCTTGTAATTTTGAATTTGGAAGTACGACATCGCAAGAAAGAGTTAATGAACTAAAAAGAGAATTAGAGAAAATGGGAGTTAATACCTATCATATACCTGTACCAAGAAAGCCGTTTTTAATAAAGGAAATGGTAGTGACTTATAAACTAACTAAAAACTTAGTGGAAAAAAATAGGTATGATATTGTTCATTGTCATTCTCCAATAGGCGGAGCAATTGCAAGAATTGCTTGTAAAAATTCAAGAAAAAAAGGAACAAGGGTTATTTATACAGCACACGGATTTCATTTCTTTAAAGGTTCATCAATTAAAAATTGGTTAATATATTATCCAGTTGAAAAATTATTAGCAAGATATACAGATATACTTATTACAATTAATAAAGAAGACTATACCAGAGCTAAACAAAAATTCAAAGTAGGTAGTATCGAGTATATTCCCGGTGTAGGTATAGATACTACTTATTATAAAAACATAAAAATTGATTCATTTTTAAAACGTAGGGAACTTGGAATACCGGAAGACGCTTTTGTGTTACTTTCTGTAGGAGAATTAAATAAAAATAAGAATCATGAAATAATAATAAGGGCTCTATCAAAACTAAAAATTAACAATATACATTATGTTATTTGTGGAAGAGGTCCTTTAGATGCTTATCTAAAGCAATTGGCTAACTCATTTAGATTTAAGGACAGACTTCATTTACTTGGATACAGGGATGACATTGGAGAAATCTGCAAAGTATCAGATGTTTTTTGTTTTCCATCAAAAAGAGAAGGTTTAGGTTTAGCTGCTTTAGAGGCAATGGCCTCAGGTCTTCCACTAATAACATCAAATGTTCATGGAATAGTAGATTACTCTGTGGATGGTAGGTCAGGATTTTCATGTAGACCGGATGATATTGATGAATTTGCAAAAGCCATTAAGCTATTAATAGAAAACAAAGAACTTCGTTACCAGATGGGACAAAATAATATAATGGATGTAAAGAAATATGACATAAAGAATGTGGATAAAATAATGCATAGAATATACAGTCAAATTTAATTAGGTAGGAGGAAAATCATGCCGAAAGTATCGGTTATTATGGGAGTTGTGAATGCCACTTCAAGAATGGATGAATCAATAAAATCTATAATTCAACAAGATTTTACTGATTGGGAGTTTATCATCTGTGATGATGGATCAACGGATGATACTTACGAGAAATTATTAGAATGGCATAATAGGGATAATCGTATAATACCAATTAAAAATGAAAAAAATATTGGTTTAGCTGCTACCTTAAACCATTGTATTGAATATTGTGAAGGTGAATATATTGCTAGGATGGACGATGATGATATTAGCTATCCAAATAGACTTCGCAAACAGGTAGAATTTTTAGATAATAATACAGCATTTGCCTTTGTTTCCTCAAAATGTGATATTTTTGATGGTAATAACGTTTATCAATCCAAAATAAAGACTATAGAAAAACCCATAAAGAAAGACTTTTTATGGCAAAGCCGTTTTATACACCCAGCAACTATGTTTAGAGCTAAAGCGCTACATGAGGTTGGTGGGTATCGAGTAGCTAAGGAAACTTATAAATCACAAGACTATGATTTATTCATGAGATTATATTCGAAAGGTATGATAGGTTATAATATTCAAGAACCGTTATTAAGGTATTCTGTTAATCCAAATTTAAGGAAAAAGAAAACAAAATATAGATATAGGGTAAATGAAGCTATCATCAGATATAAAGGTTTTAAAAGCCTTGGTTTAATGCCGCAGGCAATTCCATATATATTTAAACCGTTAATCTTAGGATTAATACCAGTGAACATTCTAGATTTCTTGAAGATAAAAAGAAAATTCTGAGAAACCATTGTTATATGACTTTAATCAAATATTAAAAGAAAGGATAGCTTTAAGGTGCATTTTTATGAAAATTATGTTTGTAATTGGGGTACTTAGTAATGGCGGCGCAGAAAGAGTGATATCAGTATTAGCAAAAGAATTTGTTAAAATGGGGTACAAAATAGATATAATTACAATTTATGGAGATAAAAATGATTATATCAATGATGATAAAATCAATATTATCCCATTACACAACCCTACAAAAAATAAAATCCTTAGAGTCTTAGGGATTATTAAGCAGTTAAGAATATTGATAAAGAAAAGGCATCCAGATCTACTCATTTCATTTGTTGCAATTATTAACATCTATACAATCATATCCAAGGCTTTTATGAAAACAAAATTGATTGTATCTGAACGAAATGATCCCTATCAAAACCCAGAAAATAAATATATGAGAATGTTAAGGGATGTGTTATATAGATTTTGTGATGGATTTGTATTTCAAACAGAAGATGCGATGAAGTATTTCCCCACCAGAATACAAAATCGAGGGATTATTATCCCAAACCCGATTAAGTCTGATTTACCATATTGGAATCGAGGATCTTCAGAAAAGACCATAATCACAGCTTGCAGGCTTGTTAAACAAAAAAATTTACCCATGTTAATAAACGCTTTTGCTAAGTTTAAAAAGGATTTTCCGGATTATAAATTAAAAATTTTTGGTATAGGTGAAATGCATGAGAAATTAGTAAATATAATAAGTGAGTTAGGACTAGACAATGAGGTTTTATTACCAGGGTTTTCAAAGGAAATCCACAATGAAATGGCTAAGTCTGACTTATTTGTAATTTCCTCTAATTATGAAGGGATTTCAAATTCTATGCTTGAGGCACTAGCAATTGGAGTACCGGTTATATCAACCGATTCTCCTATAGGGGGGGCTAGAATGTTTATAAGAAATGGTGAAAATGGAATTCTCACTGAAGTTGGAAATACAGATGAGTTGTACCAAGCTATGAAGAAAATAATTTCTGATAAACATTATGCGAGTGATTTGTCTGAAGAAGCCAGGAAGATAAGAATGCAACTATCACCAGAAGTTATATTTGAGAAATGGCATAAATATATTCAAAAAATATGCGAGGTTAACAATGCAAAGTCTCTACGGAAAAACTAGGAAATTTAGTGTTAATATTGAGGTTGGACTTGTAACGTTATTTTTAACAGTAATAGCTTATTTAAGTTATTTGTTAATTTTCCCGTTGAATAGTTCAATAAATGTTTCTGATAGTATAGTTTTTATAATGAGTTGGCTAGGAATATTTTTAGCCATATATATTTTAATAACTTGGAAAAAATTAACTGGATTATATTTTTCATTATATACAATTTTTATGTTATTTTTCTTTATGTTTAACTTTGGACAGTCTATGATGTGGGCATTTGGAATTCATATTCCTTCAGAAATTGGTAGTAATCCATTACCTGGAGGGTTAGGTGTTCCTACCAATGCTGATATAGTAAATGGTCAAATGTTTACACTTATTTCTGCATTAATGTTTCACTTTGGGGCTATAATCTGCTACAAACCTACAAAATTCAAGAGTAAAAATGAGAGATCTGGCATAAATAAACCTAAAACTCAAAAGGCTATTTTTATTGTAAGTATAATTATTGGTTCTGTTGCAATTCCTATCACAATAATTAGTGCTTTTGATTCCTTGCACCTGGCATTAACATCTGGATATAAAGCACTATACTACTCAGATTATGCTGAAAATAAATCATCTATTGTTACATTGATAAATATGTTTTTTTTTCCAAGTTTAGTTGGTTTGTTAATTGGGAGCAGCTACAATAAGAAGGTTTTGAGCATCGTCTACTTCATATTTGCATTATATCTAATAGTAAACTTATTGGCGGGTGATAGAGGCAGTTGGATCTATAAAATAGTTATTCTTGTTTGGTTAATTCATGTTTGTTATAAGCCAATAAACTTTAGAAAAATGACAAAATATATTGTTGTGTCTATTATAGGTTTGTATGTAGTAGAGGCAATTGTTTCTGTAAGAAATGTTGGACTATCTTCAATTACTTTAGAAGAATTTATTGATGCTTTTTCTTTTGAAAATTCTCCATTGATTTCAACTATGTTTGAAATGGGGGGATCTATGAGTGTTGTAATCACACTATTAATGTATGGATGGGATATATGGCCTTATACAAATACATATATGCTAGCAATATTAGGGATGGTTACTAATGAAATTATTTATGCTTTTGATGTACCTTTTTCACTAATTAGTAGTTGGTATTCACAGGAATATCTAGGGATTTCTTGGGGCGCTGGATTTTCAATAGTAGCAGAAGCTCTTTTAAATAGTAACCCATATATTGCTCCATTTATTATGATGGTATTAGGGTATATAATTTCAACAATGATTTACACAGATAAAAATATGAATTATAAGGAAAGACCCCTTTTATTTTTCTTTATGGCATCATCATTACATGCATTCTTACCCGTAACAAGAGGATTTTTTCATTTATTATTAAAAGATTGGTTTTACGGCGTGGTACTCTATGTGGTTCTAATAATTATTATGAGGACACTCCTATTTAGAAGTAATGGAAAACCTATTAAAGAATAAAAATAGTGTGATTTTAACTTTATTAAATTGGAATGAGATCATTTATGTTAGGAAAAAGATTAAATAAGAAAATTGGTATATACTTTTTAGGAATGCTATCTTCAAAGATATTTCCGGTTTTATTAATTCCCATCTATGCTTTTTATGTTTTTCCTAAAGACTTTGGTTATTACGATTTCGCATATACAGTTATGGGCATCGCAATACCTTTTCTATATATAGCTATTTGGGAAGCTATATTAAGATTTATATTATCAGAAGAAAATGAAAAAACAAAAAGAACGGCCGCTGCAACATCAGCATTTTTTAGTTTGTTCATAACATTTATACTTATATTAGGTTCTGTTATATATGCCTTTGTATCTGAGAATGAGAATGTTCTACTAATTGTAATCATGTATGGTAGTCATGCGTTGGCCTTAATATGGCAGTATTACGCTAGAGCATTTGAAGAAAGTTATACCTATGTATTTGCTGGTATTATTGGAACGATAGTTAATTTTATTTCTGTTCTAATATTAATTGTTATGTTTAATTTAGGATTAAATGGACTTTTAATTTCCTATATACTGGGTCAGTTTGCTGTTTTTGTTTTTATTGAGCTGAAAATAAAAGTAAGGAGAAGTATTAGGGTAGAAAATTTTAATGTAAGTACTCTAAAGAAAATGCTTTTATATTCTTCACCACTTGTACTCAACTTAACTTCAACATGGTTAATGTCAGCTTATGGAAGGTTAATTATTACAGTCAAACTGGGAGCGGAAGCAAATGGGATGTTCGCTTTTTCAAGTAATTTCTCTCTTATTATTTCAATGCTAGGTTCAGTTGTTACCATGGCTGTTATAGAAGAGGCAATAATATCAGCTAAAAAACAAGGGTTTGATTCGGGATTTACAAAAACTATTGAGTCTATATTTAAAATTTTTCTATCAATAGCTATGATTGCTCTCCCACTGATAATAATTTTCTATGCATTTATTAAAGATACTGATTACTATACCTCTTTGAAATTAACGCCATGGCAACTAATTTATGCAGTGACTGTTACATTATCATCAACCATTGGTGCTATATTTCAGGCTATAGACATGACTAAATATCAATTTATTACTACCGTTGCTGGAGCAGTGGTAACTGTTGTAGTATCAACTGTACTAATTGATAATATAGGCATATATGCTGTAATCATTGGACAAGTAATGGGTGCAATAACAATGTTGTTATCTAGGTATGCGTTAGTAAATAAGTTTATAGAATTTAAAATAAATTGGAATCCAGTTATTAATATGACAGGCTTGTACTTATTATTTACAATGTTTACAATAAACTCTCATTATTTAGTTAGTATAATCATTTTCCCGATTATTATTGCGTTTGTTTGTTATATTAATTGGGAAAATATTAGACCAGGATATCAATTGTTAAAGAAGAAACTTTATAAGAAATAGAGTTCTTATTAATAATGAATGGGAATACAGAGATGATATTAGCCCCTAGAATTCATTAAAAACCGTGCAAATTAGTAGAATGAAAACAAACCTTTAATACTAATAGTGGAATAGTAATAACTATATTGAAATATATTACAGAGATGGTATTAACAGAAATATTAAAGTTTTAAGAGGTTTTTGGGGGATTGATTTTTCAAAATAAAATTCTTTGTATTAACAGTCTAAATCCAGAAACAGAAATTCATTTATATACAGGTGGTCATAATATTATCAATACGGAAAATCCTAATTATTTTATATTGCAGAATACTAAGGAACGTTAGTTTTATTAATGGTAAAATCGAAAAGAAACAACTAATGATGACTTGATAAAAATATACGGAAATGATGGATTTTTATGGGATTTTTCAGCTCTTAAACTTGTAGTAGTTTTAGAATAGTGGATAGAAACAAGTAGAAGGCAATAGAATACTCCTCCTACAACTTTTTATGTTAAAAAATTTTGAAACTAATTGAGAGGATTTGGAAAATGAAAAACATAATTTTGAAGTTTAAAATTAGATATTCAAACCCAAAAACTAGAGCAAAATACCTTAAACAAAAGGGTATTGTAGATATAGGGGAGGGTTGTGAAATATTCAATGGTGTTTCATTTGGGTCTGAGCCTTATCTTGTTAAGCTAGGAAACAAGGTTAGAATCGCATCAGGTGTAAGATTTGTAACTCATGATGGTGGTCTATGGGTCATAAGAAACATGGGCTGGAGTCCTAATGCAGATAAGATGGGGACGATTACTATTGGAGATAATGTTTTTATAGGTTTTAACGCAATCGTAATGCCTGGTGTTTCGATTGGATCAAACGTTGTAATAGGTGCAGGTAGCGTCGTTTCAAAGAATATTCCTGACAATACTGTTGTTGCTGGAGTACCAGCAAAGGAGATTTGCTCAATCGAGGAGTATTATAATAAGAATAAACACCGATTATATGAAACGAAGCATTTGTCATATGAAGAAAAAAGGAACTATTTTTTGAATGAATTTAATCTAAATAAGTAACATAATCTTAGGTCTCGTCACTGTAACGCCCCTAAAAAGTTGATATTTATTGCGTGATATATTTATAAAAGAAAACAAGATAGACATCAAACTCATGAGAACCTTTTTAGTCAACAAAGTTGAAGTTATGGAAAAGCGGAGTGGAATTTACCTCTATTGGAAGGGTCTATTATTTGAAAATAAGCAAAGGAGTCGACAAATCTTGAATTTCAAAACGCTTAATACTAGTGAAACATATCTAGTTACTGGAGCAGCAGGTTTTATAGGATTCTACCTATCTAAAAAATTACTTGAACAGGGCTGTAAGGTAATTGGTATAGATAATGTTAATGATTACTACGATGTGAACCTAAAATATGCACGCTTGAATCAGCTTGAGCGCTATGGAAATTTTACATTTATAAAAATGGATATATCTGATAGAGGTAAAGTAATAAGACTTTTTGAACAGTACAAGCCTAATATAATAATCAATTTAGCAGCTCAAGCTGGCGTACGTTATTCAATAGAAAACCCAGATGTATATATTCAAAGTAATATTATTGGATTTTATAACATACTCGAGGCCTGTAGACATTACCCTGTTGATCATCTAATATATGCATCATCTAGTTCTGTATATGGTGCAAACAAAAAAGTGCCTTTTGAGGAAACAGATTTTGTAGATAATCCAGTTTCTCTTTATGCTGCAACGAAAAAGTCAAATGAATTAATGGCACATACTTATAGTCATCTTTATAAGATTCCGTCTACAGGGCTTAGATTCTTTACTGTTTATGGACCAATGGGGCGTCCGGATATGGCCTACTTTGGATTTGCTAATAAATATTTTGGCGGTGAACCTATACGAATTTTTAATAATGGTGATTTTGAACACGATCTGTACCGGGATTTCACCTATATTGATGATATTGTTGAAGGGATTGTACGTTTATTAAGTAATCCTCCTGAAGGTGAAGTTCGACACAAAGTTTATAACATTGGTAACAACAATCCTGAGAAGTTGATGGTATTTATTGAAACTTTGGAGAAGGCTTTTAGTAAATCCTTAGGTAGAGAAGTCGTTTTTGACAAAATCTTTGAACCAATTAAACCTGGGGATGTTCCGGCTACCTATGCCTCTACAAAACAATTACAAGAAGCTGTAGGATTTAAACCCAAAACTCCAATTGAAGTAGGATTACAAAAATTTGCCGATTGGTATGTTGATTATTATAAAGTAAAATAAGAGTTAATGAGGCACACTTCTTTAAAAGGTGCCCTTTATAATCTATGAAATTACTATGAAAGAAGGATTATTAATGAAAATTACCATTGCAGGTACTGGTTATGTAGGTTTATCCAATGCTGTTTTACTCGCCCAACACAATGAAGTTATCGCTCTTGATATTATCAAGGAGAAGGTAGATATGATTAACAATCGCCGTTCTCCAATTGTTGATCATGAAATTGAAGAATACTTGGCATCGAAAGATCTTAACTTAACTGCAACTACTGATAATTATCTTGCATACAAAGATGCGGACTATGTAGTTATCTCAACACCGACAGACTATGATCCGGAAAAAAACTATTTTAATACAAGAACGGTAGAAACGGTTATTGCTAATGTTTTGTCCATTAATCCGGATGCGGTAATGGTTATTAAATCAACAGTCCCTGTAGGATATACAAAAAAAATTCTGGAGAAATTTGAGACAAATAATATTATCTTCTCACCTGAATTTCTTCGCGAAGGAAAAGCGCTGTATGACAATCTTTATCCATCTCGTATTATAGTTGGTGAACAATCTGAACGTGCAAAGGTTTTTGCCGATTTGTTAGTGCAAGGTGCCATCAAAAAGGATGCTCCAGTCTTATTTACGAATTCTACCGAAGCAGAAGCAATTAAACTATTCGCCAATACGTATTTAGCGATGCGGGTAGCCTTCTTTAACGAACTGGATACCTATGCTGAAATCCGTGGATTGAATACAAAACAAATTATTGAGGGAGTCGGTCTTGATCCAAGAATAGGCAATCATTACAACAACCCTTCATTTGGTTATGGCGGTTATTGCTTGCCAAAAGATACAAAACAATTATTGGCCAATTATGCTGACGTGCCAAACAATATTATGGCTGCCATTGTCGATGCCAACCGGACGAGAAAAGACCATATAGCAGATATGATTATTAAGCGGAACCCAAAAGTCGTGGGCATATACAGACTGACCATGAAAGCAGATTCCGATAACTTTAGACAATCCTCTATTCAAGGCGTTATGAAACGAATCAAAGGAAAAGGAATTGAGGTTATCGTTTACGAACCAACACTTCATGAGGAAACATTCTATAACTCAGATGTTGTTAATGATTTTGCAGAATTTATCAAACGCTCAGATGTTATTGTAGCGAACCGGTTATCAGAAGAGTTAAAAGAAGTAGCTGATAAAGTTTATACAAGAGACATTTATGGAAGGGATTAAACAGTAGGGGTATCATGCCCCTTTTGTTTATTCTATTTGGTTTTATCATACATTGTAAAATTCCTTCTATCACATTTTTAAAATTTTAGAATACACTATGCCCCAATTAGCCTATAATTGAAATGAACAAAGGGTTAAATATGTAAGTTATATTATTAAAGCCTTAGGATAAACATAAAAGATGTAAACCCACATGTAAGAATGAGAAAATAATCCATTTGTAAAATTTCTATAAGCCTCTATATACTAAGTCTTCCTCCTTTTTTACAATTAGTCATTCGAATTTCCCCAGCCATCAAAAATCTCATGCAATTTCAATTTTTAATATATGTTCAATAGTTCACAATCACTGGCAATCATATGGTGATATAATAGAGGTATCTTAAAATTTATTCCATTATAGAAAAGAAAGAGGGAACATAAATGAAAATTGCTGTCGCAGGAACAGGTTATGTAGGTCTAGCCAACGCAATATTATTAGCACAAAATCATGAAGTCATTGCATTGGATATTATCCCGGAAAAGGTGGATATGATCAATAACAGACGTTCACCAATCGTTGACCATGAAATTGAAGAATTCTTGGAAACAAAAGATCTTAATTTAATTGCTACAACCAATAATGAAATGGCTTACAAGGGTGCTGAATATGTTGTTATTGCCACACCGACAAACTACGACCCGGAAAAAAACTACTTCAATACAAGTTCAGTTGAGGAGGTAATTGGCAATGTCCTTACAATCAATCCGGAAGCAGTAATGATCATTAAATCAACAGTTCCGGTCGGATACACAAAAGAAATCAAAGAAAAATTCAATACGGAAAACATTATCTTTTCACCTGAATTTTTACGTGAAGGAAAAGCCTTGTACGATAACTTATATCCATCGCGGATAATTGTTGGAGAACGTTCTGAGCGAGCAAAAGTTTTTGCAGATTTATTAGTTGAAGGTGCAATAAAAGAGGATATTCCCGTCTTGTTCACCGATTCTACAGAAGCTGAAGCTATTAAACTATTTGCGAATACATATTTAGCCTTACGTGTTTCGTTCTTCAATGAGCTTGACACCTATGCCGAAATTCGTGGACTCAACACAAAACAAATTATTGAAGGCGTAGGTCTCGATCCAAGAATCGGTAACCACTACAACAATCCATCATTTGGCTACGGCGGTTACTGCCTGCCAAAGGATACAAAACAATTACTAGCAAATTATCAAAACGTGCCAAATAATATCATTCAGGCCATTGTCGACGCAAACAGAACCCGTAAAGATCACATTGCAGATATGGTCATCAAACGCAATCCGAAAGTTGTTGGCATTTACCGACTAACCATGAAATCCGATTCCGACAACTTCCGCGAATCTTCCATCCAAGGTGTCATGAAACGCATCAAGGGAAAAGGAATTGAAGTCATCGTGTACGAGCCAACCCTGGCCGACGAAACCTTCTTCAACTCCAAAGTTGTAAATGACTTTGAAGAGTTTACCGAACGTTCAGACATAATTATCGCGAACCGCATGTCGGAGGAATTGAAAGAAGTTGAAGACAAGGTCTATACGCGGGATATCTATGGAAGGGATTAAAATTTTTATGTCCAATATTTTAATTAAGAATTAATAATAGAGTGCCTATGATAACTATATCTATAATGACAATTACCTAGAATAATTCACATCTTTTATTATGCTTCCTACTTTAATTAAAGCTATGTTAAATAGAATATACGATAGATTATGATTTTTGAAAGGAGATCAATTAATCTATCAATAGTGTACTATCATCTGTGTTTCAAGGTAAGATTTAAATATAAAATAGATTAGAGGAGGTAAAAACATGAAGCTGAAAAGCCTAATAGTCAATAACTTTAGAGGATTAAAGGGAGATGAAAATATAATAGATTTTGAAGGAACAGACATAATATTTCTAATAGGGAAAAACAACTTTGGAAAATCCACTTTTTTGCATGCATATAATTTTTTTGTGGAACCTAAACGTGTTGCGACAATTGAGGACTTTTATAATAAAGATATTACTGTTCCTATTGAAATTACAGGGGTTTTTATGACTGAAGAACATGATGAAGAAGATAAATATTTAAGTAAAGATGATCCAGAATGGATACATAAATGGGTAGATAAAGATGGGTTTATAAAAATAAAAAAGGTATGGTTGAGCCCTGATAATATAGGGAAAAAGCAAACTTATAATCCTGAGACGGGAAATTTTGAAGATGGAGGTTTTGGAGGATTTGATACTTTACTAAAAAAATACTCACCTACTGCGATTCCTATTAATGCTGTAACTTCAGCTGAAGAGCTAGAAAAACAGATAAATGATATAATAACGAAGAGTCATATAAAGAAACTTGAAACAGAACATTCCAAGAAATACTTTAACATCATTAAAGATTTAACAGAGCTAAAAGATGAAATTGCTAACTCTAGTGATATAAGTGAGATTAATATTAAAATGAATAAATTCTTTACAGAAGTTTTTCCGGAATTAGAGTTACAAATATATTCAATACCAGAATCAGGTATTGATATTACAAAAACTTTGAAATCTACTCATGGATTAAGTGTTAAGGATAAAAATACATTTAAAGAATTTTATGACTTAAAAAAGAACGGTCATGGTGTAATAAGGCAGGCTTTTTTTAGCTTTCTTTCAACATTGGAAACAAACTTAGAAAGAAAGCAAAAAGAATATTTGATTCTTTTTGAAGAGCCTGAACTATATCTACATCCTGAGGCAATATTTTCTCTCAGAGAACAGCTTTATAGCTTAGCTGAGAACAGCCCTTTTCAAGTCTTATGTGCTACTCACTCTCCTTTAATGATTGATGTATCTAAGCCACATTCTTCTTTAGTCAGACTAACTAAGGATAGTGACAAAAAGACAAAAACTTATCAAGTAAAGTTTGATATTTTTGAAGGAGATGATAAAAATATTTTACAAATGATTAATCGCTTTAATCCTCACATCTGTGAATCGTTTTTTGCTGATGAAGTAATTTTGGTTGAAGGTGATACAGAGGCAATTATTTATCGTGACTTAATAGACAGATACTACAAAAATATAAAAGATGTGTTTGTATTAAATACTGGTTCGAAGGCAAATATGGTCTTTTATCAAAAAATACTTACACACTTTGGTATTAAACATGTAGTTGTTCATGACATTGATTCTAGAACTGTTACAACAAAAGAAGGAAAAATTAAAACGAATTCAATGTGGACCTACAATGAACAAATTTGGATTCAAATACTTGACTCCAACAATTCGATCCCCGGTTTAGCAAGAAGGTTTACACATTACTTAAATTTTGAAGACGCACATGGTTATAAAGAAAACAAATCAAAAGGTAAACCATTAAGCGCATATGAATTTGCTCAAAGCATAACGCTAGATTCGGATTTGCCATGTATTGAATTTCTAAATGATCTATTTAATCATGGGAAAATTAACCATTCACAGAGTGAAATTGAATCGCTATTTCCTGTAGAAGTATAAAGTAACAACGTTGTTGAGTTCCTGTCACTGCTCGAAATATGTAGAAAATTCCTGTATGTGTAAAATAATTATCGGGGCTATTACATAAAAATCCTAGCTAAAAAAGAAGAGGCGCCCTATCTTAAATGTATGCCAACCAAGCAAATACACTAAGAAAGGGGCCTCTTAATGGATACTATTATATCAAAATTATACACATAAATACACCAAACAAGTAATCGGTTAGGTCTAACCTCTTTTAGTCAAATTAAAATTACATAGAAAGGTGGCTGTATGATGGAATTATACCTAAATGATCAATTAATACAAGTAGATAAATTTAAAGAAGATACTGTAAATGATTTACGTAAAATTTGGATTGAGTTTCGAGTGACCAATGAAGATTATCATGACATTGCGACCCTTTTATATGAAGGAACATTTGATGTTAGAATACCAGCAAAATCCTTATCGTTCAGAGGAACCATTGAGGAATATTCTACCTCCATCACTAACTTATATAAAAAAGGAAATGTAGGCATATATAAATTATGTTTGCGTGAAGTAAAAAAATAAGTATAAAGAACATAGAAATGGTGCTATCCGTTATTTTTCTTCGGAATAGGCACCTTTATAGGATAAGAAAGTATAAAAATACAAGTAAAAAACTTCGGACGAGTTTCGTGTCTACCTCCGACCGCCAGCGACTGAGAAACTAGCTCCTCTTTAATGTGCTCCGGCGCCAAAGCCTATTCGAGGAAGTTCCCTCTGTTTTATGGAATGGACCAGTTCTTTCATTGAGAAAAACATCACGTTGTATTCTTGACAAAATGTAATTGGACTAGTGGAAAATTTTTGTCGTCGACCTGCAGTAGTGTACAAACCCCGGGGGATCGACGACAAGTTATTTTGAAAAATAATCAATAGAAAATGCCTAGATTACGTGTATTTATGGAAAATATAATTGCTAGAAAGCCAAATTTTTATTATAATTAACACAAAACCACCAATACAAAAAAACCTTATTAAATCAAGGATTGTTTGGGGTTTATATCTTACCTATGAGGAATTGAAACCTAAAAAACAAAAGGGCAAGTACTAAACACATCAGCGGTTTATATCTTACCTATGAGGAATTGAAACAACAGAGACAAGATAAACGCCCCATGATGTCAGATTTGGTTTATATCTTACCTATGAGGAATTGAAACTAATGAACACATATAATAATTTCTATAGCCCCCTTTGTTTATATCTTACCTATGAGGAATTGAAACGGAACTGAATTTGATTGTGTTGACTTTCTTTTTCTTGTTTATATCTTACCTATGAGGAATTGAAACTTAGATTTTCAATATAGGTAGCAAATCCATTGTTTCCGTTTATATCTTACCTATGAGGAATTGAAACTCATTACTACAACATACCTACTGCTGACCGAAGAAGTTTATATCTTACCTATGAGGAATTGAAACTCTTCCATTGTAAAAATTTCCACCATTTTCCCTTTGTTTATATCTTACCTATGAGGAATTGAAACACCTGCTCTGGCACCGGCAATCCTGTCCGACCGGCAGTTTATATCTTACCTATGAGGAATTGAAACCCGTTTGCGTTTACGCTGTACTTCACCCAAAGGTATGAGTTTATATCTTACCTATGAGGAATTGAAACTGATCGCTTTTCATTGTTATATTCATCACTCCTTGTTTAAAGCCGGAACAGCAAAGCCATTATCCCCACGAAGAAACAAGGTCGTTTCCGGGAATATTTCGTTATAATGTTCAATTAAAGGTTGAATAAACTCCACCACACCATTCGATGTATAGACATTTCCCGGACGGAGCTGTGCCAAAGTCACCAGTCGCCCCATCAAAAGCGACCAATGGATGAAAACCCATCGTCCTGTAATGGGTATTATATGACGAGGATTCTTGATCCCCATACGTATCTGAATGAGTGGAATCTAAGTTAATAAATAACGACTTTGATTGTCGAGCAAGATGAATTTTATCAAGCAATTCTTGGTTCGCTTGATTTAAATATTCGATTGAATGTTTATCAAATCGGGTATAAAAGCGAGACAGACTAGGCTGGGAAGCGAGTGCTGGCGTTCCAACGATTTTCTTAAATACAGGGTCGTGAGTCAACTGTTCAGCAGTATCATCTTTTGAATATTAAGCAATGATTTGATAGACCTTTTGACGCAATAAGTTTTCGTTTGAATGAAGATAATATTGTCTCGAATCATTAAGTTCAAGGTGTCTAGTAAAGCCTTAGAAAAACCGATTTTTTCATCGAATTCGCTAAAAAGGAATTCACCTGTATCGGAGGAAAGAAAACCCTCATCATTTGACAATTTAATTTTCCGATTGAAATCGAGCGTTTTTTGCGTGAAAGTAACTATATAAAGAATCCTTTCTGCGTGGTTTTGTTGGTTACTTAAACTTTAAACCAGAAATGGATTCTTTTTTCATTTTTTTCGTGCAATAATTGGAAGCCGGAAAGGTTTGAAAAACAAGGGGTTAGACAAAGTTACTGATTTTCTATGAATAATTCAGGATTATTATTGACAGATTTTAAAGGCAAGATACTACTGTCAGGAGGTCAGCCAGATCAATAATGGCTGGAAGTGCCAGTCGAGGCTATATCTCGCCTTTCCATGTAAAGTTGTCTTTTATCAAATTTCTACTATCCTCTTCACCTTTATTTTGTGCAACACATCACACGGTTTATTCTGATGTCAGTTGGTTACGCTTTCTTTCTTAGCCTTGCTTTATGAACGACCCAATTAAAGTGGTTTGTTAACTCTTGTAAGTCCTCTTGTGATAACTCTTCCCATTTATCTAATTGTAAGATGTATGGGTGTTTGAGACCTTTTTCCTTAAACAGTTCTATCACTTCTGTTAATTGGGATTCTTCGGTTTCAATATTTCCTTGATTATATTCTTTTCCACATAAAAGGTAATCTAATGAAACATGAAAAATGTTGGCAAGTTTGCAACAGGTTTCAAAACTAGGGCGACGTTCCCCACGCTCATATGATCCATAAACATTTGCTGAAAATCCAAGTTTTTGGCTTAACTCCTTTTTTGTATATCCGGATTTTTCACGTAAATTTTCTAAACGTAAACAAAAAGGATCAATCATAAAATCACCACATTCCCTTTTTCTACAACAAATAACACAAATCGTGTTTTTTGGTCATAAAAACACACAAAATGAGTTGACAACTTTATTTTTTTAAACTAAAATAAATAAAAACACACGATATGTGTGTGTTATGGGGGTGATAACTACTTATTATTCAGTCACTTCAATACCTATGCAGTAAGACTTATTGGAGACATTTTCTAGAGAGGAGATGTTACAAAGTCCGCAGAAATGAACAAAAAAGTTGTAAAAACCTAAAAATCACTCGATATATTTAGCTGAAAAAATGAAAAAACTTATCAAAAAACTAAAAGGTAATGCTAGATCGGTCAATAGCCTGTAATTTAGACACAGCAAAAGCTTATCGTATGCGTCTAACCAAGCAAGAAATTTATCATTATCCTCGTGAAAACACACCAATAGTATTAAAGAATTGAATCTAATGGGTACTTCGTTGTCGACTCGAACCAATGATTGATGTTACAAACATCATAAAAACTCACTATAACGGGATTATTAAAAGGTTCTCATTAAAGCTTACGGCTTATTATTAGAAGATATAGTGTCTTTCAATCAGGCAAGAGATACCACCCAAACAAGAATATTATTGCTAGGGTCTATTTATCACAAGATTTTGCGCTAAACCAATAAAAAAATGAGAATCAGTAGTAAGTCTCATTGTTCGCAACTGAGCTTTATGCCCTTGTCCGCCTTTAACAATAACAAGGGTTTCCAGTATATAAGATTAGGAGAACCAACTTTCTGTATAATCACTTTAATTAGCGAAAAGCTAGAAACTTTTTCCTAACATTGAAAATAATTGTTGAACGTACTAAACAATGAAAGAAAGTAGTACTGTGTTAGAAAAACCAATTATCTTGGTGGTGAGTCAAATATTATATGATGAAAAAACAGCAAATTGAACAACTTACTAGTAAATACTAGGAATAATCTAGTAAACGAACGGGAGATATTAAAATGGAAGTTAAATTTGAAGATTTAGATATTGGAAAAGTTATAAATGACGATTTAATAGATTTGGAATTAAAGTCTACTACAAAACTAGGCGTTATTCAGGAATTGACACACTTATTATATAAAAATCACTGTATTAACAGTGAGGAAAATTTTATCCAAGATGTTTTGTATCGTGAAGATCAGGGTGTTACAGGACTTGAAAAAGGAATTGCAATTCCTCATGGAAAATCTGAAAGCGTAATCAAAACCTCACTTGCTATCGGACGAACTAAAAAGCCCATAGAATGGGAATCTATGGATGGAAAACCGATTGAAGTTATCTTCCTATTTGCAGTAAGAAAATCTGATTCAAATACCTTGCACATTAAATTATTACAAAAAGTTGCAACCTTGTTGGCTCATGAAGATATTTTAAATCGTTTTCATCAGGTAAAGACAAAGCAAGAGATTATTAGTTTGTTGTTAAAAAATACTTAGTATAGTCCTGCGGTAATATGTCAAGTCCAAAAATCTAAGGAATTGGAAATTACCTTAAAAAAGGAATCTAAACATATTATACGAGGAGGTTTTATTATGAATATTGTTGGAATTTCTGCATGTACGTCAGGTATTGCCCACACTTATATTGCAAAGGAAAAATTGGTTAAAGTGGGGCAAGAATTAGGTCATAATGTGCGAATTGAAACACAAGGGACAATAGGGGTTGAGGATGAGTTAACTGCAGAAGAAATTAAAAATGCAGATTTAGTCATTATTGCTGCAGATATTAAGGTTAGTGGGAAAGAAAGATTTAAAGATAAGAGAGTAGTTGAAATACCAACAGAGCTTGCTATTAAAGCACCGAAACAATTATATAAAAAAATTGAGGCAGAATTACATACTAATAAATAGGTGGTGATAGGATGTTGAAGAAATTACAACTAAAAAAACATGCGTTAACTGCTATTTCATATATGTTGCCGTTAGTTGTTGCATCTGGACTTCTTATTGCAATTGGAAATCTCGCGGGTGGCCAAGTCATTGAAAACTACAAAGAAAGCTTTACGGTTGCTTCAGCTCTTACTTCGCTAGGTGTATTGGGTATGGGACTGTTAGCTCCAGTTATTTCTGCAGGTATTGCATATTCTATAGCAGATCGTCCAGGTATTGCACCAGGTTTGTTAATGGGCTTGATTGCGAATGCAATTGGTGCTGGTTTTCTAGGTGGCATGCTAGGTGGTTATTTGGTTGGGTATTTTATTGTATTTTTGAAAAATCATATAAAAGTACCGAAGTGGGCAGAGGGACTATTGCCTATGATGATTATACCTCTAATTTCTAGTTTAGTTATTGGGTTATTAATATTCTTTGTTTTAGGTGTTCCCATAGTTTGGGCAACTGAAGGGTTAACTTCATTCCTAACAAGTATGCAGGGATCTACGAAATTTGTGTTTGGTGCAATTATGGGTGGAATGGCAGCGTTTGATTTCGGTGGCCCAGTAAATAAAGTTGCTTCATTATTCGCTGATGGATTATTACTAGAGGGAATTTATGAACCTGAGGCAGTAAAAATATTAGCATCATTGGTTCCACCATTTGGTGTTACAATTTCATGGGTTTTATCTAAGGTATTCAAAAAGAGAAAATATTCACCAAAGGAAGAGGAAAATATTAAAATTGCTTTTCCAATGGGGATCTGTATGATTACTGAAGGTGTAATTCCAATTGCGGCTGTTGATATAGTTCGTGTGGTTACTTCATGTACATTAGGTGCTGCCGTTGGTGGTGGTCTATCAATGATGTGGGATATCGGTTCTCCGGTTCCATCTGGCGGGATGTTTATTGTCCCAGCTATGAACCATCCATTATTATTCCTATTAGCATTATCTATTGGATCGTTGGTAACAGGAATAATGCTATTTTTATGGAAGAAGGAACCAACTGATGATGAAGATAGTTATTTTGATGATGAAGAGGAATTTGATTTATCTAGTATAAAGATTTCTTAATAAAAGGATAGTAGGGATGACAAATGTATGTTTCTATGAAAGGGATGCTAGATCGAGCAAATCGTGGTAACTATGCAATAATGGCTATTAATTGCTTTAATTTAGAGACAGCAAAAGCTGTAATTGCGCAAGAATTAAGAGCCCCTATTATTATTAATCTATTACAAGATCACTTAAAAGAACACCTTGGAAGTCATCTATTGACAGAGCCAATTATACGAATGGCAAATGAGGCTCGTGTTGAGGTAGCAATTAATCTTGATCATGGAAGTGATGTTGGCTTTGTTAAAAGATGTCTGAAGGATGGATTTTCAAGTGTAATGATGGATGCCTCGGGATATCCTATTGAAGAAAATATCGAAATAACAAAGAATATGGTTGAATTTGCGAAAATATTTGGTGCTAGTGTAGAGGGTGAAATAGGTCATATAGGGTCTGTAGCAAATAATATGTCAAATGACGCCATGTATACTGATCCTGATCTTGCTATAGACTTCGCTCAAAAAACAGGAATAGATGCTTTAGCGATTTCATATGGTTCGAGTCATGGAAGCTATCCTGAAGGTCATGTACCAAAATTCCATTTTGAGATTTTGGATAAGATAAAAAAGGGCACTAACATGCCTCTAGTCCTACACGGTGGCTCTGGTTGTGGTGAGGATAATATTAGAAAATCGGTTGAACGAGGGATTAATAAAATAAATGTAGGTTCTGATTTTATGAAAGCTCACGTTGATTACATTTATGAACGATTAAAACGTGATCCAACAATCAATTATTTTGACTTGATCCATCAATCGATGGATGCAGGTAGAAAAGAAGTTAAACGTTATATTAAATTATCAAGATCAACTGGCAAATCACTATAAAAATATATAGAAAGCTGGGGATAATCATGTTATTAAATATGAAACAATTACTTAAAGTAGCAAAAGAACATAAATTTGCAGTAGGCGCATTTAATGTGGCTGATAGTAATTTTTTAAGAGTTGTTGTTGAAGAAGCTGAAGAAAATAATTCTCCTGCAATTATTGCAGTACATCCAGATGAATTAAAATTTGTAAAAGATGAATTTTTCACTTATGTATTAAATCGAATGAAGGGTAGTCCGGTTCCTTTTGTATTACATCTCGACCATGGAGATAGTTTAGCAAGCGTAATGCGTGCAATTCATGCAGGATTTAGTTCTGTTATGATTGACGGTTCGTTGTTACCTTTTGAGGAAAACATCAAACTGACTAAGCAAGTTGTAGATATAAGTCACTTAGTGAATGTTTCAGTAGAAGGTGAGCTAGGAACTATTGGAAATACAGGTACTACAATTGAAGGTGGAGTTACAGAAGTTATTTATACAAAACCAGAGGATGCTAGAGAATTTGTTGAAAAAACAGGCGTTGATACACTAGCTGTTGCAATAGGTACATGCCATGGTATTTACCCTAAAGATGTAAAACCAAAATTACGTATGGATGTTCTAAAAAGTATTAAAGAAGTCGTTGATATTCCACTAGTTTTACATGGTGGATCATCAAATCCTGATAGTGAAATTGCAGAAGCAGTTAAAATAGGTATTCAAAAAGTTAATATTTCTTCAGATTATAAATTTGCGTTTTACAAGAAATGTCGGCAAATTCTTTCAGAAACAGAACTTTGGGATCCAAATGCTATTTATCCAGAATGTATCGATGCGGCCAAAGATGTAGTTCGTAAAAAAATGCAACTCTTTGGATCTATTGGTAAGGCTGAAATTTATAAGTCAGAAAATATTCCTTCATGGAGAAGTGAATTTAATTAATAATGGGATATTGCGCAACAATTCCGTTAGATATATGACAAAATAGCCAATCATACAGGTTTATGATTGGCTATTTACTAAATGAACGTTTTTATTTCTTGAAGGAGTAAACTGTTTATTTTATTTAATTCCAAATAATTTTTCGATCAACAGGAGGAGTATAAAAATGCTAGGAGCAATTGAAGCAGGGGGGACTAAATTTGTATGTGCAGTTGGAAATGATAAAGGGGATGTAATTGATAAAATTAATATTCGAACTACAACCCCAGAACAAACATTAACCAATGTATTTGAATTTTTTGACAAGCATAATTTGAGTTTTATAGGAATTGGCTCTTTTGGTCCTATTGATATTAATAAAAATTCAAAGAAATATGGTTTTATAACAACTACACCTAAAAAGGGGTGGAATAATTTTAATTTTTTAGGTGTAATGAAAGAACGATACAGTGTACCTATCGCATGGACGACTGATGTAAATGCTGCGACATATGGAGAATATAAAAAAGGAAATGGAAAAGTTAGAACGAGTGTTTTGGTATCGGAATCGGGGGTGGGGCAATTATTAATAACAGGATATTAGAAGGATTTGGTCACCCAGAGACAATACATATTTTTGTCGTCGACCTCCAATAGCGTAAAAACCCCGGGGGATCGACGACAAGTTATTTTGTAAAAAAATCAATAGAAAATGCTTAAATTACGTGTATTTATGAAAAATATAATTGCTAGAAAACCAAATTTTTATTATAATTAACACAAGACCACCAATACAAAAAACCTTATTAAATCAAGGATTGTTTGGGGTTTATATCTTACCTATGAGGAATTGAAACAAAGACAAGAACGGCAAGGAAATTTATGAAGGTGATGGTTTATATCTTACCTATGAGGAATTGAAACTTTTTTGTTTCTGTTTGTTTAAATAAAATAAAGCTGTTTATATCTTACCTATGAGGAATTGAAACCCTGCATTTTATTTTGAGTATTGGGAATGAGGTTGAGTTTATATCTTACCTATGAGGAATTGAAACGTATACGCGATTATTGGGGACTTTGCAACACACGGGTTTATATCTTACCTATGAGGAATTGAAACCTTTTTCTTCCATAATAATAATCCCTCTCCTTTGAGTTTATATCTTACCTATGAGGAATTGAAACATCGCAAACGGGGCAATAGGCAATGCGCAAATATCGTTTATATCTTACCTATGAGGAATTGAAACAAACATATGCGAACGCAAAAATAAAAGCTGGCTTGGTTTATATCTTACCTATGAGGAATTGAAACTTCGTTGGCAAGTTGTACTTCCAAGTTTGCTATTTTCGTTTATATCTTACCTATGAGGAATTGAAACCCAAGTCAAACGCGTTAACTAGTCGGCCGCTACAAGTTTATATCTTACCTATGAGGAATTGAAGCTGCTTGAGCAAGATATTCTCGAATCACGGATATGGTTAAAGTTGCCAAGAGCATATAGAACTGAGGTCACTGATAACAAGGTTCACACCCATATAAGATGGTTGACCACAAAGAACCACTTGAATATAGGTACTTTGCCAAACTATTTCATAATATTATTATACGTTTCATAAAAGAAAGACATTAATGGTTCAATGATGCCTTCATTAATATGATTATTTCCTGAACTGGCAATGATTTTATGAAACTCTTTATCTAATTCATCATAATTGTCAACATTATTTCTCATCGCATCTATCGACTTTTTTAAACGACTTTTTTAAACTTTTCAGTTCAGTTTTTGTTATTTTTTCTGCTGCTAATGTGACAAATCCGAGTTCCTGTGCCATTCGTGTTTCCATTAGAATATTTATATCCGTTGCAGTAATAGCATCAAATGATATGGGCGCGTACCTATTTTATGAGATATAAAGGTCCCTTCTTTTGTTCTTCTTTCAATCACTCCTAATGTTTCGAGTGAAATTAGCGCTTCCCTCAAAACGGAGCGACTAACATTAAGCATCTCCACCAGTTCAAGCTCAGATGGTAATTTATCTCCAGGTTTAAGTTTACCTGTCGTTAAGAGAGTAATAATTTCATCCACAACCATATCTGATAACGTTTTCCTTTTAATTGATTTAAGCTTTAGTGGATATTCCATATATCTATTTCTCCCACATCCTTGCAGTAATTGTACGATTTAACAAAATTATATTATACTAAATAATATTCTGTTAACTATATTTGTTATTTTGTCTGACAAATAAAAATAAAATTTGCATACTCCAATTAAAAAAACACTGGGGCTCACAAACATGATTTGGGCGGGACTTTATCTATTTAAACGGAAGTTTTAGAAAACAAAGTTTAAGTACTTGTCTTCCTACGCTTTAATATTGTTGATTAATACTATAAACTATTTATCAATCCTTTCGATAAATATATTAGTTTTTAAAAGAATTTAAATTTATATATTGACATTTATTCAAATTTTTATAAAAATGGAGTTATAGCCTAGTGCATACGGTAAGAATCATTTGTGACTTCATCATAAATGTCCCTTAGCGTAGATGGGTAAAAGGCTGGTGATACGATGTTTAATAATGAAACCATTTTTATTATCGGTGATGCAAAGGCTGCGGCTAATAATCCGATTACGCAAAAATATAATGCCTTTTATATCGGATTGGTTGTTGATCGGGATAGTGGGGAAATCATTGATGCTGATTGTTCTGCAACACTTGATTTGACAAAGCAATTTATTAAAAGTTTACTAATTGGCAAATCTATTCTCGATATCGAAATAATAACATCAGACTTCGAAAAACGTTATTTTGGTTCGTCACAAAAGGCATTTATTGTTGCTTTTCGAAATGCTCATTTAAAATATTTAAAATTCGTTAATGCTGCTTCTTCTGTTAAATAATACGCAGATGAAACCCAGCAAATAGGTCACACACTTACCTATTTGCTGGGTTTTTTATATTTATAAATTATAAGGGGGTAGAGAAAATTGATTCAAAATGGTGTGCTTTATTTAGGAGTATTACTTTTTTTAACAGCCATTGTAGCCTATGCCGAAAAGAAATGGAAGGACTCCAAGCTTTTTAAATATATACCTGGTATTGTCCTGATTTACATTTTCGGTGCTGTTTTACAAACGGCTGGTGTCTTTGCAGATAGTGCTTCGAATGATGCCGTATATACAGGTGTCAAAGATTTATTACTACCTGCTATGCTAATTCTCATGCTATTGCATTGTGACTTACGAAAAATCATTAAAATGGGGCCTAAAATTCTTTTAACCTTCTTTTTTGCATCCTTAACCATTATTGTTGGTTTTGTAATCACGTATTCATTGCTAAAAGGCTTTTATGCCGAAGATACATGGAAAGCATTCGCTGCTCTTAGTGGGAGCTGGACAGGTGGCTCAGCTAATATGGTTGCCTTACAGGACATTTTAGACGTACCAGAAAACATTTTTGGTTACGCCTTAATAATGGATACGATTAACTATTCGATCTGGGTAATGTTTATGTTTTGGCTTGTTCCCCATGCGGCACGTTTTAATCGTTGGACTGGTGCTAAAGGTGTAGATCTTCCAAGTGAGATAGAAGTAGCTGTAGCAGATGAAAAAGAGAAGGGGAAAATTGGTTTCAATGAGATGATGGTATTCGTTGGTGGGAGTATCTTTTTATCCGCAGTTTGTTGGGAAATTGGTGGAAATCTGCCAGCAATCGGTGCTGTTTTTAATACAACAACTTGGGCAGTTATTATTGCATCGATTATTGGTTTAGTTTTAGCTGTAACACCAGTTGCTAAAATTCCTGGATCGAGTGAAATATCAAGAGTTATGCTTTATGTCATTATTGCTTTAATCGCATCCCATGCCGATTTCTCACAAATTTTCCAAGCGCCAATTTATATTCTATCTGGATTTATGATTTTACTCATCCATGCTTTAGCTATGCTACTAGTTGCGAAACTATTTAAACTTGACTTATTCACGATGGGTGTAGCTTCCTTAGCCAATGTTGGTGGTATGGCATCTGCACCAGTTTTAGTAGGGGCTTATCATCAGTCACTAGTACCTGTTGGCGTATTGATGGCGTTATTAGGAAACTTACTCGGAACCTATTATGGAATACTAACAGCTTACTTATTATCAGGACTATAACAGAAAGAAGGTTTTTAAGTGAAAATTCGTGAAGCACATTTTTTTACTGAACATACGCCTTTAAAAAAACCATTTAAAACGGCTGTTCGTACTGCAACAAAAATTAATAGTATTACAGTAAAAATTACGCTTGAAAATGGGACGACTGGATACGGTACCGCTGTCGCAACTGAAGCGGTTACTGGCGACTCCCTTCAAGGAATCAATAGTATTTTAGACAATATACTCTTTCCAAGCATTATTGGTAATGACATAGAAAATATTGGAGTTAATGAAAAAATCATTCAAACTAGTTGCGTAGGAAATACAAGTGCAAAGGCAGCTTTAAGTATGGCTCTATATGATGCCTACGCAAAACAGCTAAATGTCCCACTCTATCAAATATTTGGTGGTAAAGTGAATACACTTGTGAATGACATGACCATTAGTATTAACGAACCATCAGAAATGGTCCAAGATGCAAAAAAAGCCGTCGCACAAGGCTTCACAACGTTAAAGATTAAAGTGGGCATCAATGGACAGAAGGATATAGAACGAATTCAGTCCATCTATGATGAATTAGGTAACGACATTATATTACGGATTGATGCCAATCAAGGTTGGAATGCAAAGGAAGCTGTAAAAATTATTGGCGAGTTTGAAAAGCGAAACTTCCCGATTGAATTCATCGAACAGCCTGTACCCCAACATGATATCCAAGGGTTAAAGTTTGTTCGTGACAGGGTTAACATTCCGATTATGGCCGATGAAAGTGTTTACTCCGCTAAGGATGCAATTGAAATTGTCAAGCTGCAGGCAGCGGATCTCATTAATATTAAACTAATGAAAGCCGGCAGTCTCTCTGAAGCGTATAAGATTGCTAGTATAGCAGAAACCGCTGGAATTGAGTGTATGCTTGGTGCCATGATGGAATCAACATTGTCTGTTTTAGCAGCAGCCCATCTAGCAGCTGCTCATCCAAATATTACAAAAATTGATCTGGACCCACCGTTATGGCTCAATGATAACCAAGCCAACTTATATTTTCAAAATTCGAAAATTCAGTTGCCGGAAGTTGCGGGAATTGGTTTGAACCCCGTTTCTTTATAAAAATAAAAGATGAGAGGTGTGTTAATGATGAGAAAATGGCTACTTTCTATTGTTATTGTAACCTGCTTTCTATTGACTTCTTGGACCTCAGTCAGCGCGAATACTTTGCAGGAAGAACTTAAAGTTGGTGAAAATGCCTATATTGATGTATCAGTAGCAACTTTATGGACCGAACCTGGTATTACTCGGCCTGTTGATGAACCTTCCATTACGAATCCTGTAGACATGTGGAAATGGACAACATCGATGACTTATGATGAAAAGCTTTGGCTTGTTGGTAATTTGGAAACTCAAGGATTACTTGGTACAGAAGTGACCATCCTTGAAAAACAAGGAGATTGGGTAAAGGTGGCTGTACATGGTCAACCAACTCCACGAGAAGAGGCTGGGTATCCTGGTTGGATGCCAGCAAACCAATTAACAAAAAATGAGCAATTTGAAAAGTTTTTAGAGAAAAGACCTTTTGCCCACATTTCTTCACCAACAGCATTGTTATATGATGATCCAAATTTCGAACAGGCTTTCATGGAAATTAGTATCAGTACGAGACTTCCTGTCATCGCTGAAACAAAAAATGCCGTTAAAGTTGCAACGCCAAGTGACGGCCAAAAATGGCTGAAAAAGGAAGACGTACAAGTTTATCATTCTGTTAAGGATATTCCGAAACCAACAGCAGATGATTTACTCGATACAGCATACAAATTTTTAGGTCTCCCCTATCTTTGGGCTGGTACATCTGGCTTTGGCTTTGATTGTTCTGGATTTACCCATACTATTTATAAAGTCCATGGAATCACAATTCCACGCGATTCATCTGTTCAAGCTGTTCAAGGCACACCTGTCGCGGAAGAAGACTTGCAACCTGGCGATTTGATTTTCTTTGCATATGATGAAGGAAAAGGACGAGTCCATCATGTAGGTATGTACATTGGGGGTGGAAAAATGATCCATTCACCAAACACAGCTTCTACAGTACGCATTGATAATTACCGTGCGCCCGGATATGGTGAGGAATACGCTGGGGCTAGACGATATCTTGAATAATTAAAAAAATCCAGTAAGAGGCCAGCTATTATTTGGCTAGCCTCTTCTCAAACCACCGTACGTATGATTCTATATACAAATACACTTCAATATAAAGAAGCCTCGCTATCTTTTCCCATTCACACTTATCCATTTTTTATCTGGATTTTCATAAAACTCTACTGTAGTAAATCCGGTATCTCTAAATAGTCTCGCTATTTCTTCCATTGTTTTATAAGCTTTCATATGTTAATTAACTTTATATACTTCGGCACTAGTGTTGCATTAATTTAAATTAACTATTAAAAATACCCAAAATCTTCAATTTTATTATTTCAAACAAAGAAAAAGTTCTTTATAATGGAAATCGTTGGTGGTAATCCGTCCAAATCTATTAAAAAGGACCAAACTCATGGACAAGATTGCACGAAAAAATTCATTTGAACAATGGTTTTCACCGATAAATCTGAAAGTTTTAGATGAAAACGTGAAAACAATGAAATTAGATTTCTATACAAAAAATTAACGACAGAGTCATTTCTTAAATTATTGCTTTTTGCACAACTTAAGGAAGTTGAAAGTCTTCATGCATTGGGCGATTGCCTTTTCGATGACCAACTTCAAAAAGCAGTGAACCTTGATTCTATAAGTATTTCTCAGCTATCTCGCCTTTTAAATGGCATGAATCCAGATCTGTTTCAGTCGCTTTTCTTGATCTAGTCGGACAAATTCACGCTAAAACACACTACATAAAACGAATCATGCCGTTAAAAATTATTGATTCAAGCACATTACCACTCAATTTGACCAATCATAGATGGGCAAAGTTCCGTAAAACAAAGGCGGGGGAAAAGTTACATTTACGCCTGGTATTTATGGAAAAAGGAACTTCTTACCCTGAAAAGGCCGTGATAACAACGGCAAACGAACAGGATCGTGGTCAGCTTGAGATTATGGTGGGATGGACGATAAGGAATGCATGTATGTGTTTGACCGTGGTTATCTAGACTACGAAAGATTTGACCGCATGACAGACGATGGTTACTTTTTCCTTTCAAGGCTACGAAAAAACGCAGTTGTACGGGAGGTTTATGATTTTAAACTACCCGTGGGTTCATCTGTTTTATCGGATCAAATGGTCTTGATTGGAACGACACAAAACCGAGCTGAAAACTACTTTCGCCTTCTAAAAGTAATGGATTCAAAAGGAAATGTACTCCATTTGATCACGAATCGTTTTGATTTGAGTGCCGAAGAAATTTCAGAGATGTATAAATCACGTTGGACTATCGAACTATTTTTTAAATGGATCAAACAACATCTCAATATCAAAAAATTTTACGGTCAAAGCGAATGGGCGATTCAAAATCAAGTGTTTATTGCACTGATTGTTTATTGCTTACATATCCTCGCACAAATCGAAACAAAAAGTAAGCGTAAAATCTTGCAAATTAGTCGTTATTTAAGGGCAGCATTGTGGAAACCAGCGCATATTTGCATTCGAAAAATCGAAGGAAAAACTGTCCCTTAATCATTAAAATGTCGTTGTTGCACAAGTCTTAATTGTATATAAATTCCGAATGGATAGGGCCACCTTTAGTTGGGTATTTACTTTTTTGGCCCTAAGTTGGGAAAATAATTAAACTGAAAATTATGACATTATTTATGCAACACTAGTGCTTTTCTCTCAATTATTTAACCAATATTGAGGTTTATTAATTAGTTACACTATATTTCCTTAATATATAAATGCAACTAAATAATTTTATACTTTTATGTATAGCCTATCAACAATGTGTAATGGGTTTATTGATTTCGCGAATAAAAAAAGTCCTGTACTGCTTTTAGAATCTCTTGGACATTCTCGTAAAAGACCTTATAGACTACGGATTTTTTAAAGGATATCGAGGACTGACCCATTAACCTTGCGTGAATGTAAAAACTCCCTATAAATAGGAAATGAAATGAGTTAGAAAAATTAAAAAATAAATGTTTACTTATTTTCTTTTTTATAGCTTAATTCTGGTAACATTTTCTACGAAGATATCCCAAATAACCTTCACTATAGGAATTTAGATATTCATAGAAATCCAGAAATTATAAACAACTATTTGCCTTGGTCAAAAATGATCCAAGCAGAATGTGTAAAATAACCATAAATCTGATTAAAAAATCATAGTTTTACGGTTATTTGTCGTACGTACCCTGAAGGTGCGTTTATTTTTTATTTCGGGCTTACGATATTCACACCAAACATCAAATCATCTATAGTGACGAGATTAGTATTTGGGATTTTTTTATGTGTATGGAATTTACGAGATATTCTACGTTTTTAAGGAATTGGACCAGTTCTTCCATTGAGATAAACATCACGTTGTATTCTTGACAATTTGTAATTGAACTAGTAGAGAATTTTTGTCGTCGACCTCCAATAGCGTAAAAACCCCGGGGGATCGACGACAAGTTATTTTGTAAAAAAATCAATAGAAAATGCTTAAATTACGTGTATTTATGAAAAATATAATTGCTAGAAAACCAAATTTTTATTATAATTAACACAAGACCACCAATACAAAAAACCTTATTAAATCAAGGATTGTTTGGGGTTTATATCTTACCTATGAGGAATTGAAACTTGTTGATGTCAAATATTTTTAATATCGCGATCACCTCGTTTATATCTTACCTATGAGGAATTGAAACCCATCATCGAAATCCTCCAGTAGTCGCAAAACTACGTTTATATCTTACCTATGAGGAATTGAAACTCATGTAAAGCACCCGCCAAATGTCGGGCATAGTGCCGTTTATATCTTACCTATGAGGAATTGAAACTTTGAAAGAAAGGGTGACGGTCTATGTGCCGTCAACGTTTATATCTTACCTATGAGGAATTGAAACAGGCAATATTGCTTAAAAGTCAAACAATATGCCTTATGTTTATATCTTACCTATGAGGAATTGAAACTCCATGATAGTTTAGATGACCTCCAAAATATGGAGGAAAGTTTATATCTTACCTATGAGGAATTGAAACACAAGTACTCATAGATTGTTGTGTTGCGTATTTTCGTTTATATCTTACCTATGAGGAATTGAAACATATTCTGAAAAGTAATAACATTAGTAAGACTAGTAAGTTTATATCTTACCTATGAGGAATTGAAACCGGTCTGCTTTTCCCATATCGTCACCCTTCCGTTTGAGTTTATATCTTACCTATGAGGAATTGAAACACTTCTACCGATTCAGATGGCTTAAAGCTAATATTCGTTTATATCTTACCTATGAGGAATTGAAACAAATCACCTGTTTCAAGATAATATTCACCATTTTTCGTTTATATCTTACCTATGAGGAATTGAAACCCGTAAATGTATCTACTCAATTGGAACCTCCAAAACGTTTATATCTTACCTATGAGGAATTGAAACTTTTTGCTATAGATGAGATACAAAATGAGTTTTCTGTTTATATCTTACCTATGAGGAATTGAAACATTTCTTCTATTTTTTTCATTTTTTATCCTCCATTTTTGTTTATATCTTACCTATGAGGAATTGAAACTTACGAAGAGTCCGCCAAAGACCGTCGTTGACCATTTCGTTTATATCTTACCTTTGTAATAATTCATTCTCTGTCATTTTCAAACTACCACCTTGTCAATTTTATTGGTCGTATCATTGTTGATCGTTTTTTCCCATTTTAAACTGAGATGAATCATTAGAATTTGATAGCGTTTATTTGTATCGTTTTATATAAAGCAAGGAGATGTTTTAATATGACAACAATCGCATTTGATCTTGATGATACATTGTATGACAGAACGCAACCTTTAAGACAAGCCCTTTTAGAAATTGATGAAGCGAAATCTCTCCCTTTTCATAAATTTCTTAACGTTTTTCAACAAAATAGTGATATTGCCTTTGAAAAAGTGAAAGATCATATTTGGACACTAGAAGAATCACACATTTTCAGAATTAGAAATACGCTTCATCAACTGGGAATTGATATAAGCTTAAGTAAGGCACAAAATTTCCAAGACCAATATAAAAAAAATCAACAACAAATTGAGCCCTTTCCATGTATCTTAGAAATTTTAGACTTTCTTCAGACAAAAAATATACAAACGATAATCATTACAAACGGTCCTTCAACTAGCCAAAGAAATAAGATTAATAATCTGGGATTACATAAATATTTTACTCCAGAACAGATTATTGTCTCTGAGGAAGAGGATATTGCCAAACCGGATATTGGAATTTTTAGATTGGCTGAAAGTAGGTTTAAACTTGATAGGACCAAAACATGGTTTATAGGTGATAGCTATGTTAATGATATTGTTGGGGCGGCTAACGCTGGTTGGAATACAATATGGTTTAACCGTAATTACAAAATAAAGAATGAAAAAACAAATTTATTGAAAACAAAAACAGTATTTTCTGCATTAGAATTGAAAGATTACCTTTTTGATATGTTTAAAAATCAATAGTATTTCTGCTAGCATTCAAAGATAAGTGAAAAGATGAGATTCTCTTTTAATAACGGAATGGCAAACTTATTTAAGCTTGCCATCCGGTTTTTTTAGTTTATGTCGCCTGCAGTTGTAAAGGGGCATCTACTATTTATTGCTTATCCATGAGTAATTTATTCCAGTTTATTATCGTTTTCTACCATTATTCATTGCTCGTCCTTTTCCTGGCCAAACACAGGTATACAAACGGCTTATTCTTTTCCCAACTGCTTCTTTAATGCGGCCAGTACTTCCCGCTTCCACAGTTTCACGGTTGAGTAACCCACACCTAAACTTTCTGCGATTTCGGTTAGTTTGTGACCTTTCATAAAATGTAAGTCAATGAATTGTTGCTGTTTTGGCGGTAGTTGTTTGATTATGTCTTGCAGGATCCAAGTTTCGTCGCTTTCGTTATCGGCTGTTTCGTTCGCAATCTGGTTCCAGCCGACATCATCCGGTTGGTGTTCGTGTTCGTCTTTTTGTATTTGCTTTCGGAGTTCGGTAAGGATTGAGCCGCGAATATAGTGATAAGCGTAGGTTGTCAAGGATGCCTTTTCCGGATCGTATGATTGATAGGCCCGCCACAAGCTGATTAAGGCAATTTGATAATACTCCTCATGGTTTTTGTAAATATGCAAGCCGCGTAAGATGGAGCGGATAATCGGTTGCATGCTCGCTACTAATTTTTCAAACTCATAATCTTTGTCCTTCATCAAGTACCCTTTCCGAAAGACGCGCCTTTCCAATGTATTCCCGGGTACCTATAACGTAATGAAAAAAGACGATTCTGACAAAGAGATTTTAAATCAGTTTTACCTGATTTTTACTATGTTTAACTGGATTTATGGTGCGTATAGTAGTAATTTTAGTTAAGTTAGTGGCAATTATAGCATTTTTATCCGCAATTTTAAGTTATTGTTTTACTTCTATTTTTACCTGATTTTAGTAAAAAACGCTGAGTGTTTCTCCCCAGAAATTGATTTCGGGTCCGAAGTTTTGTTATGAAAACATTTAATATATCGATTTTCCAAGTGCATTTCTGTTTGTGGCATGTCTGCTATGTTTCTGTATTGTCTGTTAGTTCAATATATAATTGCATTAGGTGATAAATTTATGGATATCGGTAACTACATTGAAATTTTTCAGTAGGCTTCGGAAGGGTTCCTTGTTTCGGGGATATCGTTAATTAGTGGTTTAAATGTCGGAGTAAATGCTGCTGGCTTTAACTCACGAGTAAAGTGGGGAATTTGCAAGGAATCATTTTTATCGCGTTCATTTAATTGCTCATAAAAATCGCCCTTTCTTAAAATGTTTTTTTGGTCACTTACATTTTACTAGAAAGGGCGGTTTTTGTTTTTGTTGGAATACGAAAAATAAGTGGCCTCCAAAAAGCTAAATCTATGATTAGATTATTGGACAGGATTTATGGTGCTTCAAAGTATAAAAATAACTGGTCAAAAACATTAGACAAGTTTTATTGTCTAGCTCCGGGTGCAACTACTGAGAAACTGGTCAAGCCTCATGACAAAATGGGCAAGGTTGGTTCCCTCGCTATCTCCTCGAAAATGGTAATTACATTTTCCTTGTCAATGCAGATTCAAGGAAGTAACTCAAAGTCCTGCTACTTGGCTTCAGTTTGTAGTTTGCGAATGGGGCACCTTGAACTTTTTTAGGCAAATGAAAGGCATCCTTTGATTCATATGTACCTCTTATCAAGAGGTGATGTTTATTTATATTTGTTTTTTGAAGGGATACTTATTTCATATCATTTTCCTTTAAGTCATGAAAATTGATGAAAATAATGGTGAATTAACTTTTTTGGAGTGGACTCCAACAATGGGAAACTGGCCGCGAGATTTTGTTCTAGATCCAACTGAAGAATTTTTAGTCGCAACAAATGAAAAAACAGACAATATGACTTTGTTTAGTAGAAACAAAGAAACAGGAAGATTAACTCTACTTCAATCGAATATTAAAGTGCCTGAACCAGTTTGTGTAAAGTTTTTGTTGGATAAAGTTGTATAACTTCACCTTCTACAGGAGAAACAATTGAACCTCTAGATAGTCTAAGAAGGGGAAGGGTTTTTTAGTCTTTTATCGAATTTAATTTTAATAGGGGAATAGTTTTTGTCAGATAATCGATTTATGTACAATTTTTTAGAAAGATTTTCCAAATGAATTTCAATATTTTTAGTTTAGGGGTTGTCCTAAAAAAGTTTTTTACCAGGGTACTTGAAAAAGTTTACACACTCGAAAATATTACTCAAGCGCTAACTTCCGACATTGACGGTCAAAAGAACAAAAACTCCCCTAAAACAGCTGTATTATCGTGTTTTTGAGGAGTTTTTTATTTTTTTGTAGATATGCATTTGTTCTTTTGTCTTTTTGACCATAAGCCGGGATATCCTTTAAATCAAGTGGTGATAAAATATCAGAAAAGACATCATCGGCTTTATTCTTTATAAAAATTTCTCTCTCATCAACGTTTAGCTTAGTGATTGTTGCACTTCGGATGGCGCCCTGTATTTTCTCCGTGGAATAATTTTTTCCCTTCTGATGAAGATAATATTCAAATAATCGTTGAATGACCAAAGCCAGATAACATATAACAAAGTGATCCAGAACAAGTTTTAAATGCCTACCATGAACTTTGGAAAATTGAAGAAATTTTCCGAGTACTAAGGAGTAATTTTGAAGCTCGTCCCTTGATTATGTCTATGATTACATTGCATAAATCTTTTCTTATGATGGTTGTGTTGATAGAAGCTACGTTCAACAAGTCATGAGATAAATTTACCAATAAAATTTTTGCGAAAGTTGCGAAACTGCACAATAGAAAGTAATCCCCTTAAAAAAATTCATTGTTATGTAGTTATCTACAACATAAAAAATAAGTTATCCACATTTTTTAAAAATTAGGCAAAGTTGGTTTTGTTTGGCCTTTAATGTGGATAAATTCAAACGTAAAATTTTACCAATTGTGGAAAAGTCGTATTTCCACAACACTACCAAAAATTAATAAATTTACACCTCATAGCTGGACTACCCCGTTAGGTTGAAATATTTTAGGTGAATGTGATATATTGAAATTAAAATTCGAAAATTTTATAATAAGATATACAAAGGTGTTCTTAGGGGTGAAACAAATGAAAACAACTCTAAAGTTTAAATATAAGTTCCCTGAAAACTTTTAATCCCACTTACACAAATGGTGTATATGGGGGTATTGCTCCGCAGGGTGAAATTGTTATGAATTTCTTTTTTGAACGACCACCACTACCTTATGTAGAAAACCTCGAATTAGGTGAAGAAGGCCAAGCTGTAACACCACCAACTGTTATTGACCCTAATGATTTTGACTATAATGTCATTCGTTTTGTCTCTTCGGGCGTTATAATGAATTTAGACTCAGCAAAAGCAATCCATAATTGGTTAGGACAAAAGATACAAATATTGGAGCAAATGAGGGAGGAAAACCAATGATTGAAAAATCATATTTTACGCCTTCAGAACCGATATTTAATCCATTTATAGTTAAAGCAAATACATCAAGCAAAGTGAGTAGTTTATGGCAAATGCGGGTGAAGAATCGGATTGCCTATAATTACTCATCAACATTTACTAGTATACCCCAAAAATACATTGTTGAAGAAAAAAGGAAATCGATTAATCTGCAGAAATTAAAGGATCTAGAAAAACTTGAGTACAATTGGAACGGCAATGGGGCAGAACCGTTTACAACGGAGGTTTTGAACAACGCAAACTATATATATCATAATATAATTAGAGAACCCAAAATTTTTCCAACTGGTAGAAAAAGTATACAATTTGAGTATGAAAAGAATAATGGAGATTATTTAGAATTTGAAATTTTTCATGATCGAGTTGAAGTGTATATGGAAGTATCAGAAGAAGAGAAAGAAATAACCATCCCATTGATAAATGTTGTAAAAAAGGTAAACGAGGTTATAAATGAGTTTTTTGAATCCTAAAATAGATGAAAATGAATTTTTGTATCGAGCGATAAAAAATCAATTCCAAATCAGTGGGATATTGAGAAAAATAGACCTTCTTCTGCACTTTTTAAAGATTCGAAAGGTGTTTCAGTCGATAGAGACGGAAATCGCAATAAAAGGGAAATTGTTACTAGCTTTCTAGAAAGGTTTGGACATACTGAGTTAAAGGCAATTGTAAATATTAGAGCAGGTCGTTGTTATGAAAAGGATTGTAGCATACTATATAGACCTTTGGATGACAATCCTTTTCATGCAGAAATACACAATGGGAATGGTAAAGTTGAGCTTACAAAAGGTCAAGCAAGATTCCTTGCCAAGAATTGCACCATTGTAGAACAATATGATTTATAAGGATGGGCGTAAAAACCCCTACGCCTTTAGGCTAGGGATGTAAGCCCTAACGACCTTGCTCTTGAATATATTTTAGGATAATCTCTTTGCTTACATTTCCAATACTACAAGAAAAATATCCATCACTCCAAAAGGCTCTTTCTTTCCAAAAATGTTGAGAAAGATATTCGTTATGCTTTTGCCACATTCGATAAGTTGTGAGTTGCTTCAATAATCTAACGATTTCAAGAATACTCCATTTCGGGGAATATCTGATTAAGATATGAATATGGTCTTGGTCTATTTCTTGCTCAATAATTTGCCAACCGTAATGATTAGCTATTGATTCGATTTCAGTTTTAATATCATCACCAACTTTTAATAATAACTTTTTTCGATACTTACAAACAAATATTAAATGGCATATAAGCAAATGTTTACTATGATTTTCAGAGATATATTCCATTACTTTTCCAAGCCTTTGCGAATTAGTTCGTAAACAGTGCCTGAAAAACTTTTAATATTATTCTTTTTTCGATATTCCTCAATCCTTACTACTAAATCGACAGGAAACTTAATTAATTTTGGTACACGTTCCACTTGTATCACACTCCTTTAAAAAAGTATATGCTATTGACATATACTAATACTTTGTATATACTTATAGTATATAATAAAAGGAGGTGAAAAATCAATGATTGTAAATAAAGCATATAAGTTTTGTCTCTATCCGAACAAAGAACAGCAAATATTAATTAATAAAACATTTGGTTGTTC